>LZCG01000064.1_pt1 | contig 19822 bp, 27 predicted proteins | sample 768541 | NCBI WGS metagenome assembly LZCG01 (sample SAMN05200874, study PRJNA324366) | oil field metagenome | isolation source: sample BH-FW-1 from oil reservoir | place: India: Bombay High | collected 2015-07-11
CCGCCGAACGTTCCATTCGTGGTGGGTCTGCCGAGCGGGGGGAGTGGACTGCTCGTCCCGAGCATGAACTTCCGCCTCGGGTCGGCCCTCGTCTACACGGAGACAACGAGGTTCGTGATGTGGACGACGAACATCGCCACCCTGGAAGGCTACTAGACGACTGACGCGCGCGGGGTCGCTCAATCGCGGCCCCGCTTCTCTTTCGGGCGAGAGATTGCGTCTTCCTCTTCGGATTGACCGCGAGCCCCTTACGTGAGAGAATGAAGGGGCCACAGAAGGGGCAGTCCTCGCATGGGCTGTTGCAAGGAAGGATGTGGTCGGGGAGGGGAACGATGAGGAAAGGTATCAAGCGAAAGATCATTCTCACCGCGATTTTCGTTGTACTGGTTTGGAGTGTCTTCTCGCTCGGACAGGAAGAGAGCCCTCTTCTCTGGGGGCCGAACCTGGGAGCGATCGGGGAAGACTACGTTGCTATCTCATGGAACACAGCGCGGGCGGTGGGAGCCGACCTGCACTATGCCACGGCAGACGTCTACGAGGAGACAGGAGCCTGGGAGGAGACCCTCTCCTTTGAGCCACACGAGGGAGTCGCCGAGGTTCAGTTGCGCGACCTTGTTCCAGGAAAGACCTATCGCTATCAGCTTACGATCTATGAAGGGGACGCCGTTTACGAAAGCCCGGTCGGGTGTTTTACCACCTCGAGCAACGAGACGCGGTCGTTCTCCTTCATCGTCTACGGGGATACGCGCACCTACCCCGACCGACACAAGCTCGTCGCGGATACAATGGCCAGAGATGATCCAAATGCCGCATTTGTCGTCAATACCGGTGATGTGGTGGAGTCTCCGACCATCGGCCGATTCAAGAACTTCTTCGCTGCAATCGCGAACCTCGCCCTGTCACACCCTTACCTCGCCGTGATCGGAAACCACGAGAAGGGACACCCTCGTTACTACGAGTTCCTTCCTCTCCCTGCAGGGGGCGGAAAGTCAAACGAGGAATGGTGGTCGTTCGACTACGGGAACGTCCACTTCCTCGGGCTCGATTCGAACGCCCTCACCGGGTCGCAGGCGATCACACGGATGCGGGAGCAGGCGGAATGGGTGAAGGAGGATCTCGCAACCTCCACCGCCGAGTTCAAGGTCGTCTTCTTCCATCACCCGATCTACAGCTCGACGTGGGATGGAGGGGTCAACGAATCGCTGCGGTCCCTATGGGAGCCGATCTTCCTTGAAACCGGGGTCGATCTCGTGATGAACGGGCACATGCACTGCTATGAGCACTTCTACGTGAAGGGGATCCATCACGTCGTCACCGGCGGAGGGGGAGCGCCGTTGCAGGACCCGGTCGATGAGGTAGCCGATGGAACGGTCTTTCGCCGCTATAAGACGCTTCACTATATACGGGTGACCGTGGCTGGAGATACGATGCGCGTGGAGGCGATCCCGGTCGCGAGCGTGTATAACGACGAGGTTCACCTCGTGCCGAGCGGCCGCCCGATCGATTCCTTCACCATCGTCAAGTCTCGACCGTGAACGGGGATTTAGTGATCGGGAGATTGAGAGATTGGGGACTTAAATCTTTCAGCTTGAGACTCCCTGCGGTCTTGCCACAGGGTCTCCTCATGTTCCCTCTCCTTGGCAGGAGAGGTTTGGGGTGAGGTGAATAATGAAATTGGCTAAATACTCCGTAGCACCGCTGGGGGGATAGTCGATTTCAAGAAATCTCTCAAAATTCATGATATTGTGATAAGCGATATGCCGGAACGCTAGACAAATAATGTAAAGGAGGAAAAGTGCCGCCACAGGTGCAAATCAGCGATTACGATCCGCAGTGGCCGCATCGCTTTGCGGAGGAGAGTGCGGCAATCCGAAGCGCAATCGGGAAGTGGGCGGTGAGAGTCGAACAGATCGGGAGCACCGCCGTCCCAGGGCTTCCAGCAAAACCGATCATCGATATCATGGTCGGCCTTCACCGGTTGAGCGATGCTGACCACTGCATCACCCCACTCGCTGCGATCGATTATGAGTATATTCCAGAGTACGAAAGTGCGATACCCGAGCGACGCTACTTCCGTAAGGGTCCACAGACACGTCACTTTCACCTCCACATGGTGGAGATCGAGAGTGAGTTCTGGGATCGGCATCTTGCCTTTCGCGATCATCTGCGAAGTCACCCGCAAACCGCAAAGGCCTATGAAGTGCTGAAGCGCCGCCTTGCCGCCTCCTATCAGGCGGACCGTGAGGGCTACACCGAGGCGAAGACGGATTTTATCCAATCCGTCCTTGCGCAGGCGCGCGCGGAAGAATCCAACCAGTAGGATGCCGCCCCGATTGATCGAGGAAAGCCCTCTGTCTATAATCACTTCTTGCGAGCAACGGGGAGTGGCGCAGCCTGGTAGCGCGCCTGCTTTGGGAGCAGGAAGTCGCTGGTTCAAATCCAGTCTCCCCGACCAGGAATGGTGATCCCTAGTTGAGCAAGAAATCCTATCACATCTCCCTCTACCGCCGCTTCAGGCCGCAACGTTTCTGCGATGTGGTCGGACAGGATGAGGTGACCCGCACGCTTAAGAACGCCGTGGTCGCCGGGGAAGTGGCGCATGCCTACCTCTTCTCCGGTGAACGAGGAATTGGGAAGACATCGGTTGCGCGCATCCTTTCCCGCGCGGTCAACTGTCTCTCACCCGAGGATGGGGAGCCGTGCAACACGTGTGCCAACTGTAAGACGATCCTTGCAAACAGGTCCCTCGATATCCTGGAGATCGACGGAGCCTCCAACCGGGGGATCGATCACATCCGTCGCCTGCGGGAGGAGGTGAACTTCGCCCCAACCGATCTGAAGACAAAGGTGTACATCATCGACGAGGTTCACATGCTGACTAACGAGGCGTTCAACGCGCTTCTAAAGACGCTGGAGGAGCCACCGAGCCACGTCGTCTTCATCTTTGCCACCACCGAGCCGCACAAGGTCCCACGGACGATCGTCTCGCGCTGTCAGGCGTTCGATTTCCGTAAGATCACTGAGGAGAGGATCAGTCTCCACCTCGCGCAGATCGCCCGCGAGGAGGGAATCAAGATCAGCGATGATGCCCTTGCCCTGCTGGCGCGAAGGGCGAACGGGGGAATGCGCGACGCGATCGTTATGCTCGAACAGGCGATGAGCTACTCAGGGGAGGAGATCACTGTTGAGGATCTGCTTGATATGTTGGGGCTGGTCGGGCGCAACGTATATGAGCGCTTCCTGCAGGCGATCGAGACAGGGGATCGGAAGACCGTTCTTGAGACGATCGACTCGCTTGTCGAGCGCGGGAAGGATCTCGAGATCTTCCTTGCAGACCTCATCAGGATCGTACGGGATCGCCTGGCGCAGGGGAGCGGCGACACGCGGCGTGACATCCGCCTTTGTCGCGGGCTCCTTGACATCAAGCAGGATCTCTTCCGCTCTCTCGACCGCAGGATCCTGCTCGAGATCGGCCTCCTCTCTCTGATGGACGAGTTCACCGCCTCGCTTCCCACCGCCGCTGTCAAGAGCAGTCGCCTCGATCCCGGAGAGGAACCGTTGCTAGAACCGACTGAAGACGGGGCAGGAGAGAGGAACGCTCCCGAGGCAAAGGTGGCGAGAGAGGTAGCGGCGCAGGCCGGCGCGGTCGCAGAAGTGCAGAGAGCGGCCGAGGCGGAACCCGCGTTTAGCGGGGAAGAAGGAGAGTTCTTATCCAACTGGCGAGAGATGCTGCGAGCGATCGAGCAGGAACGGATCGCCATCGCGGCCTTCCTCTCTGAGGCGACGCCGCATCTGGTCGGCGATCGGGTGACGATCTCGTTCCATCCGGAGCATACCTTCCACAAGGAGAGCCTGGAAAAACCGGCGAATTTGCAGTACCTGGCGGGGATGGTGCATCGCCACTTGGGCGATCGATTCTATGTAGAGATTGAACTGAACGATGGGGTGGAGCGCAAGCCCTCTTCGCGAGAGACCTTGCGGGAGAAGGCGAAGCTTATCTGCCAGGTCTTTGATGGCACGATCGTGAAGGAGGAATGATGAAGGGATTTGCCAACATGGGAAACCTGATGAAACAGGCGAAGAAACTGCAGGAGGAGCTTGAGAGGAAGCAGGCTGAGATCGCTGAGATGAAGGTTGAGGCGAGCTCCGGTGGGGGATGGTCACCGCGACAGTGAACGGCCGCGGCGAGCTCCTCAACCTGGCGATCGAGAGAGAGGTCGTCGATCCCGATGATGTGGAGATGCTTGTGGACCTTGTAGTTGCCGCGGTGCAGGAGGCACAGAAGAGCGCGCAAGAGCGCTCTGCTGAGCTATTGGGCCCACTTGCACAGGGGATGAACCTCCCTGGATTGCCCGGCCAATGATCGCCCCGCTGGAGGAGCTGATCGAGCAGTTGAGGTCGCTACCGGGGATCGGGCGTAAGAGCGCCGAGCGGGTCGCTTTTTACCTCTTGAACGCCCCAGAGGCGGAGGTCTTACGGCTCTCAGAGACGATCTCTCGGATCAAGACGGCGGTCAAACGCTGCTCGCGCTGCTATAACTTCGCCACCGGCGAGCTGTGCGACATCTGTGCGAACCCGAAACGCGATCAGGAGACGATCTGCGTCGTCGGACACCCGTGGGAGATCCTGAAGATCGAACGCACAGGGGCCTATCGCGGGCTCTACCACGTCCTGGGGGGGTTGGTCTCGCCAATGGACGAGGTCGGGACTTCCGACCTTACGATCGACGCCCTCATCGAGCGGATTAAGCAGGAAGGGACGAAAGAGATCATCCTTGCCCTGGAGCCGAAGGTCGAGGGGGAGTTGACCGGAATGCACATCGTCAGGCTCGTCAAACCCCTTGGGGTGAAGATCTCACAGATCGCACAGGGGATCCCGGTCGGTCGCGACCTGGAGTTCGCCGATGAGGTGACCCTGGCACGCGCGTTGCAGGGACGGATCGAGCTTTAACCGTCCAACAGCGGGATCAGATCAGGGGTCAGGTCTTCACTTTTGGTCTTTGCTCTGTTATGCTTGCCTTGACAAGTACACACTCAGAGAGGTGGTTAACTTCTTGGAGCTGTGCTACTCCACCATAAACGTCATCGTGGGTCGTCAAATTGGAGAAACACCAAAAATGAAGACCTGACCCCAATCACTGGCGCGCACAATATGAATGAATATTCATTCAGGAGGTAGAGAAATGACCACGACTATTGCAGAGCAAGAGCAGGATCTGATCCGCCAAGCGGCGATTCATCTCTTCGCGCACGAGGGATTCTACAAGACGCGCACAGAAGAGATCGAGCAGGAAGCCGGAGTCCCAGAGGGGACGTTTTACAACTACTTCAACAGCAAGGAGGAGATCCTCCTTTCCATCTTCAAGACGGCTCCACCGGCGGGCGATGAACTTAACGCCAGGGGCGCTCTTGGCAAAGGCCACCTTGACAAGGGGCAACGACCAGCATAATATGAATGAACGTTCACTCATGGTGGGAGGAGGCAGGAGAATGTCTAAAGCAGTCGGAAAGGAGAAACTGATCCGCCAGGCAGCGGTCCGTCTCTTCTCGCGCAAGGGATTCTACAAGACGCGAGCAGAGGAGATCGCGCAGGAGGCCGGGGTGGCAGTGGGAACGATCTACAATTACTTCGCCAATAAGGAGGAGATCCTTCTCTCCATATTCCAGGCCGAGTTTGAAGAGCGGATAGAACTCTTCCGCGAGCTTTTGGCAAGCGACCTCTCCCTCCCTGAGATGATTCAGCGCATCCTGGAGGCACACTTTGCCGTCCTCAAGCAGAGGAGGGGGCTTGCTCGGGTTCTGGTGCGCGAGCGGTTCAACCCAGGCCCCGGGTTTGAGGAACGGTCGATCGAGCTTTACCGGGAGATGATCGGGCACATCGAGAAACTCATCTCTATCGGGATAAAGCAGGGAGGGGTCCGCCCGTGTCACCCACGGATCGTGGCCAACGCCCTGGTCGGGGTGGTGGAATCGATCAGCGTCTGTGCGATGACCTCCCCGGAAGAGGAGATACAAGGGATCCTAGAGGAAGCACCGCATGAACTTACGGATCTAATGTGGAACGGACTTAAGAAAGCTTAAGAAAGGAGAAACAGATGACAAGTAAGAAGGCGATAGTACTCGTTACGGTAGGAATATTACTGTTCGTAGGGATTGCCGGGGTGGCGCAGCAGGCCTCGGGCCCGCAGGGGGAGAAGGTGCGGCTCCTCATTGTCGATGAGACAAAGACCTTCTCCTCCACGATGCGGGTAGGGGTTCTCGCCGGGATCCTGAAGAAGAATGAACTGTTCGAGGTGGACGTGAAGATGGTGGAGGTGGATTCAAGCTACGCCGATCCACTCGTTGAAAGTGAGCCGCCGGCTCAAGCCTATGACATCATCCTGATCGTCCCACGCGGGATCGACAATGGATCGGTCGACCAGATCTGGATCGTCACCCGTGGGTTTGACGCGCTATCCCCGCCAGTGAAGCAAGGAATCAATATGATCGAGGGGATCATCGGAAAGATGTTTGCCAAAGTGGCGGTCCCGACCGATGTGAACGACGACCTTTACCCCGGCTTCTTCTCTGCGCTCTATGTTGAGGAGGGGTGGCTCTAATGCGCAAGGTTATTGCCTGGATCGTCGATCATCCGTGGGTGGTGATCGGGGCGGTCGTGCTGGTCACGATTGGAGCCCTGGTTGCCATCCCGCACATCAGCACGCAAACGAAGTTCAAGGACTACCTATCCGATAACGACCCTGCGGTAGCGGCGATGAACCGCGTCGAGGACCGCTACGGAAAGCAGACCTTCTTCATGGTGAGTGTCGTCGCCGATGATACGATCTTCAAGACGGAGACGTTGGAGAAGATCGTTGCCATGCGGAAGGAATTCGAGGAGATTAACGGAGTGAAAGACGCCAAGGGGCCGATCAACTCCCAGGTGATCGTCGGCACAGAGAAGTCGCTCCTCGTCGGCCCGGCCGCACCTAATAAGGAGGTTCCGAAGACCCCGGAAGCGATGGCCGAATATCGTGACAGGGTGATGAGTAGCAACTCGCTGCGGGGCTATATCGTCTCCGAGGACGGGAAGGCGGCGACGATCTCGATCGAACTGAAGAAGGATGCAGATGAGCAAGCGATCGCCAGAGAAGTAATGGAGATCGTCGATCGCTACAAAGGCGGCCCGGAGAAGATCTACATCGCCGGGGTGCCGTACATGAGCGTGGTCCTCTCCGACTCGATGAGCAAGGACCTGCGGGTGTTGCTCCCGATCGCCATCCTGGTGATCATCGTCGTTCTCTACTTCAGCTTCCACAGCCTGCGCGGCGTTCTCCTTCCCCTGCTCGTCGTCCTGCTGAGCGCGGCGTGGGCGATGGGGGCGATGGCCCTGGCGCACGTTCCGATGACGATCATGTCGTTCATCATACCGGTTATCCTGGTGGCGATCGGGACCGCCTACTGTATCCACGTCTTGAACAAGTACTACGAAGAGATCTCCCTGGGGGAGTCGAAGCGGGAGGCGGTGATCGAGACCACCATGATGATGGTCTCCCCGGTCTTGATGGCCGGGCTGACCACCATCGCTGGGTTCCTCTCACTCTTGAACTCGTTTCTGATCCCGCAGCAGCAGTTCGGGTTGTTCACCGCGCTTGGGGTACTGATCGCGATGGTCCTCTCCCTTACCCTGATCCCGGCTTTGCTCTCCGTGATGCCGGTCCCCAAGCGGAAGATGAAGGGCAAGGAAGGATGGCTCGGCAAGGGGTTAGGGGCATTTGAACACGTGGTCGCCCGCTACCCGAAGGCCGTCGTGGCCCTGTCGGTGGTGATCATCATCGTCTTCGGATTTGGCACCACGCTGGTCAAGGTGGAGACGCAAGAGACGGAGTTCCTCGGCGAAGACCACCCGATCGTGCAGTCCCTGGATGTGATGGACGACTACTTCTCAGGAAGCGGGCAGGTGATGGTCGAGTTCGACACCGGGACCCGGAACGGGCTCAAGGACCCGAAGCTCCTGCAGAGGATCGTGAAGTTCGAGGAGTGGCTGAAGACTGAGGCCGGGGTAAAGATCAACAAGACGATGTCGCTTGCTGACATGGTCTGCGAGATGAATCAGAAGTTCCATGCCGACGATCCGAGCTACTACCGAATTCCCGATGACCCCAAACTGACGGCTCAGCTCCTGCTCCTGTTCACCTTCCAGGGAGGGGACCTGGGGAGTATGGCCCTCGGTGACTTCTCCGCCGGCGAGGTGACGGGTATGTACTCCTCAGCGGTCGGTAGCAACGAGATGGTTCAGCTATCAAAGGATGTGCAGGCCTACCTCGACGAGAACTTCCCCGATGTGCAGGTGGAGATGGTCGGGGCGACCCGCCTGGCGGGAAGCATGATGTCCAAAATGGTCAAAAGCCAGATCACGAGCCTACTCACCGCGATGGTCGCCGCAGGTTGATCGTCGCCCTGCTCATGCGCTCGCCCGTGGCTGGCCTGATCAGCATCATCCCTCTCGTCCTCACCATCCTCATCACCTTCGGGATAATGGGATTCACCGGCACCCCGCTCGATATGTCGACCCTGATGATCTCATCGATCGCGATCGGTATCGGTATCGACTATGCGATCCACTTCATCGAGCGATTCCGCAAGGAGTACCGGAAGGACAGGGACGAAAGGCGGGCGCTCGAGGCGACGGTACACTCGACCGGACGGGGGATCGCGTTCAACGCGATCGCACTCGCCCTGGGATTCGGGGTCCTTCTCTTCTCGTCATTTAAGGGTACGTCCAATTTCGGGCTGATGGTCGCGGCCACGATGGTGATAAGCGCCCTAGCGGCATTCACCACGATACCGGCGATCCTCGTCTTATGGAAACCGAAGTTCCTCACAGCCAATGGCTGGAAGAAGAAGGAGGTGGTAAGAACTGGAGAATTTGTGGAGTCTGAACCGAATAGACGTTGAACCTGTTGGGGCGGATGATCCCGACCCTGAACAGAAAGAAGAGAATAAGAACTCAAAATAGGAGGGGTATGATGAAAAAGTCTACGCTACTTACGTTGGTAACCGTTGCGCTAGGGGTGGTCGTCCTCGGAGGGGTTGTCTACGCCGCTGATCTCACTGGAGATCAGATCCTGGACAAGATGATCGATCACCAGGATGAGACCATGAGTGGCAGCCTGATCATGACGATGAAGCTGGAGAACGTCTACTCGGACGGGACGAGCGGAGAGAACGTGTTCTCCGCTATGGCTAAGCGCTCGACCGACCCGAGCGTGCCGGACAAATCGCTGATGTACTACAAGGAGCCGGAGGACGTTAGAGGCACGATCTTCCTTGCGATCTCACCGGATGAGGGAGATTCCCGCATGTGGCTCTATCTTCCTGCCTTGGGGAGCGCAAAAGAGCTCGTCAGTGAAGAGCAGGAGCAGAGCTTCGCGGGAAGCACCTTCTCCTACAAGGACATCGGGAGCGCGTCCAGCATGCAGGACGACTACAACGCTGAGCTGATCGGGGAAGAGGCCGTGACGGTAGAGGGGAAATCCTACGCCTGTTACGTGCTCAATCTGACCGCCAAGCCCGATGCAGATGTAGATTACCCGACACAGAAGCTCTGGGTATCCAAGGACTTCTGGACATCACTCAAGGGAGAGAGCTACAACGAAGATGGAAAACTAGAAATAACGATGGAGGTCGTCAAGCTGGGAGAGTTCGAGGGGAACGTTGTGGCTGACGAGATGTTCAGCAAGAACGTCATCGAAGGGAACTCGACAGGATGATCTTCTTGGAGCGGAAGCGCCCGGCAAGCGAATTCCCTGATTCCGTCTTCGATGCGGATAATCTGACGACATTCGACCCTGCCGCGTACGGACTTTAGTGCGGTAGCCTGCACCGATGAGGCCCGCGGCAATACGCGGCGGGCCTCATCTCCTCTTTTAAAGGGCGATTCACCCTCGGCGGCGCCCTTGCATGGGGGAGTAGGAGGCGATAGAGTGTCTGATATGACTAAGGTTTCAGTCGTTATACCAGCCCGGAACGAGGAGGAGAGGCTCCCCCTCTGCCTTGCGGCCCTCCGAGCCCAGAGCATGAGCGATTTCGAGCTCATCGTTGTCGATTCGGCCTCTACCGATCGCACCGGGGAGGTGGCGCGCGGTTTTGGGGCGCGCGTGATTAGGGTGGAGGAGCCGGGGGTGGGGCGTGCCCGGCAGGCCGGGTTCGACGCAGCCCGCGGTGAGATCATCGTCTCCACCGATGCTGATGCCATTCCGGCACCGGTTTGGCTGGAGCGCCTGATCGCCCCGTTTGAGGATCCGCAGGTTATCGGGACGTTCGGCACGATCGAGCTAACCGGAGAACGCTCGCGGGCACGCATTGCACATGCCTTCTTCTCTTGGTTTCAGTCGGTGAACTTCTGGGTGCGCCGCCCCCTGTTCTGTGGGCCGAACTTCGCCGTGAGGAAGGGTGCCTTTCACGCGGTCGGGGGGTTTGCCTTTGCAGATGGATACCCGAAGGAGGCGGAGGATGTACGGTTGGCGCTGAAGTTGAACGATAGAGGAAAGATCGTGTTCTTACCCAAGCTTAAGATGTTAGTCTCGGCGCGGAGCTTAGAGGGGGGGCGAGGCTTTCGTTACACCGGTCACCACGCCGGAGTCTACCTCAGGGTGTGCTGGCTCGAGCGAATGGCTCGGAGAAAGAGGATCCTCTCCCAAGGGATTTCCAGGTGAGAAAGCGGGTTACCAGAAGAGTTTCGTTGACTCAACCAGGGAATGGATTTACAATTTTTTGTCGAGGTGTTTCCAGATGCCAGAACAGGTAAAGCGCGAGATGCTTGCACATATGGAACAGAGTATTAAGGTGCTGAAGTCGGGCCTCAGCAAGGTACAGACCGGCCGCGCCAATCCGGCGATGGTGGAAGACGTCACCGTCGATTACTACGGAACCCCGACCCCGCTCAAGCAGCTGGCGACGATCGTCGCTCCGGACGCGAACCTCTTGGTGGTCCAGCCCTACGACAAGACGCAGATGGGAACCTTTGAGAAGGCGATCCTCGCCGCTGACCTCGGCCTCAATCCGACAAACGACGGGAAGGTCATCCGGATCAAGATCCCCAAGCTCTCGGAGGAGCGGCGGAGGGAGTTGACACGGATCATCAAGGCCAAGGGGGAGGAGACGAAGGTCGCCCTGCGAAACATCCGTCGGGATGCCAATGAGAAGCTGGAACAGATGAAGGATAACGGTGATATCTCCGAGGACGATTACCACCGCTACCGCGAGAAGAACGATGAGGCGATCCACGACTACTCGAAGAAGGTGGACGACCTGGTCGAGGAGAAGAGCAAGCAACTGCGAACGATTTAGTCGGTTGCTTTCTCAAGAGCCACCTGCCATGAAAAATCTCTTTTCACACGAGGTCGTGACGCTCTTTCGGCTGCCGAGCGCACTCCTTCTCTGCAGTGCTACGGCCTTCCTCTCCGCGCTCCTCGGCCTGACAGAGGCCCCGGTGGGGATGGGGATCGGATACAGCCTCTTCGTGCTGAACGCGTTCTTCCTCTATGAGGGAGGGCGGTCGTTGTTGAGCACAGATTCCAGCGGGAAGGGGCGGATGATCGCTATTCTCGCGAGTCTCGGACGGATGGCCTTCTTGGCGGTCGCTCTCGCTTTCGTGGCGCGGATGGGGACACAGGTCCTCCTCTTCGCCTGTGGCGGGCTCCTGCTGGGACAGGTAAACTTGCACCTATCGCATCTTTTTAAGAGGAGGGCTGCGCGATGCTCGAACACCTAGGGGAGAAACTGATCGCGCATGTCTCGATCGGCGGCTTCTCGTTCAGCTTCGATATTGTCATCATCATCACGAGCTGGATCGTGATCGCTCTCTTGGTCATCTTTGCCGTCATCCTGCGGCGAAGTCTGCGCCAAGATGTGGAAGAGAAGCCGAACCGCATGCAGGCGTTGCTCGACATCCTTATAGATTTTCTCAAGGGTCAATTGGCATCGGGCTTCGCTTCGGAGAGGCTCGCGCATGAGCTCTTCCCGTTTGTCTCGACGGTATTTCTGTATGTCCTTCTGTGTAACTGGATATCACTGATCCCCTACCTTGAGTCGCCGACGAAGGACCTCAACGTCACGCTGAGCATGGCTATCCTCGTCTTTTTCATGTCGCAGATCTTCGCCGTACGCATAAAGGGAGCGAAGAAATATCTTAAAGGGTTTGTCGAACCCTATCCGTTCATGCTCCCGATCAACATCATGGGGGAGGTCGCCAAGCCGATCTCACATGCGTTTCGTCTGTTCGGGAACATATTCGGTGGATCGATCTTGCTCGGGCTCGCGTATGGGTTTACCCTCACTCGCTGGGGGGTCCCCGTCTTGCTCAACGCCTATTTTGGCCTCTTTGCGGGATTTGTCCAAGCGTTTGTCTTTGCCATCCTGCCGTCGCGTACATCAACGTGGCGGTGGAAAGCTAATAGGGAGGGAATATGTTGCAAGAAGCACAGAGTGTTGTGAGTCAGATCTCAGGAGCGGATATCGCCACTGCAGCGAAGTACCTGGCGGCTGGGATCTGTATGGGAATCGGGGCGATCGGATCAGCGATCGGAGAGGGAAACGTGGCGGCGCACGCCCTGGACGGGATGGCTCGCCAGCCCGAGATGTCCGGGAAATTGATGACCACCATGATCCTCGGGCAGGCGATCACTGAGACGACCGGGATCTACTCTCTGTTGATCGCGATTGTCCTCCTATTCGTGATATAAGGAGAGCACCGTGAACCTCGAGTGGGGGAAGATCGTCAAGACTATCAACTGGACCTTCATCGCCAACCTGTTGAACTTTGCGCTCCTCCTCTATCTGTTGAAGCGGCTCCTGTTCAAGCCTGCCCTTGCCTATCTCGACCGGCGGCGCGAACAGATCGCCTCCAGGATGGAGTCGGCAAGGATAAGCGAGGAGAAGGCGGCCGCACTCGTCGCCGAGAAGGAGAAGGTGCTTCAAGCCGCTCACGAGCAGGCCCGGCGCACCGTGGAGGAGGCGACAGCGCGTGCGGATAGCATCCTCGCCGCCGCTAAGGATGATGCCAAGAAGGAGGCCGCGCGGATCATCTCCGAGGCTCGCCGCCAGATCGAGCAGGAACGCGGAGAGATGGAAGCGGATCTACGGCGTGCATACGCGGAGATCGCCGTCCTGGGCGCCTCGCGTGTCCTCGACCGCGAGGTCAAGATTGAGGACCATCGCCGTCTTCTCGATGATCTTATGAGAGAGATCGACGAAGAGGCGTTGAGGGTGCGACAGTGAGATCGCGCGAGATAGCCCGCCGCTACGCAGAGGCGCTCTACGACCTTGCCGCCGAGGAAGGGTTGGTCGACTCGATCGAGACGGACTACGGGCGGGTCCTCACCGAGATCGAAGAGGTCCCCGATCTCCTTCGGTTCCTTGTCCACCCCCTCGTTTCCCGCGAGGCGAAGAACGCGCTCCTCGACCGGACCTTCCCCGATCTCTCGGAGTACCTGCGCAACCTGTTCTCACTCCTGATCTGCAACGGGCGTGAAGGGTACCTCGACCTGATCTATGATGAGTTTCGTTCCCTGCACGCGGAGGCGGAGGGGATCGTCCGGGTGAAGGTCTTGACAGCGAAAGAACTCTCCTCTGAGGATCGCGACCGGTTGATGAACCGCCTGGCCGAGGGGCTTGGGAAGCGGGTGAAGTTGGAAGAAGAGCTCGATCGAAGTCTTATCGGCGGGGTGAGGATCGAGGTCGGCGGGAAGGTCATCGACGGAACGTTGCGGGCGAGGCTTGAGGATTTGCAAGCCCTGCTTGCGGGATAAGGGGGAAGAGAACGTGTCAGCAACACGTAAGGACGAAATCAGCGCTATACTTAAGGAACAGATCAAGGGATTTCACTACGACCTCGACATGCGTGAAGTCGGGGTAGTTGTCGAGGTGGGGGACGGAATCGCCCGTGTCTTCGGGCTACAGGATGCAATGGCCTCGGAGATCGTGGAGTTCCCGAACGAAGTCTACGGCCTCGTCTTGAACCTCGAAGAGGAGAGCGTTGGGGTGGCCCTGTTCGGGGAGAGCGAGTACGTGCAAGAATCAGACGAGGTCCGCCGCACCGGGCGGGTCCTGGAGACCGTGGTCGGCGAGGTGCTCCTCGGGCGGGTGGTCGACCCCCTCGGGCGGCCGTTGGACGGGAAGGGGGAGATCAACGCGACCGAGCACCGCAAAGCGCAGATCAAGGCTCCGGGCGTGGTTGAACGCCAGCCGGTCGATACCCCCCTCCAGACGGGATTGAAGTCGATCGATGCGATGACCCCGATCGGACGTGGGCAGCGCGAGCTGATCATCGGTGATCGCCGTACCGGGAAGACGGCGATCGCCCTCGACACGATCATCAACCAGAAAGGGAAGGGGGTCGTCTGCGTCTACGTTGCCATCGGCCAGAAGACGTCGACCGTCGCCCGTGTGGTGAGTACCTCGAACGATACGGGGCGATGGATTATACGATCGTAGTGGTCGCCGACGCGAACTCCCCCGCTCCGATGCAGTACCTTGCCCCGTACGCCGGGTGCGCCATGGCGGAGTACTTCACCTACAACGGAAAGGATGCGTTCATCGTCTACGACGACCTGTCAAAACACGCGGTCGCCTATCGCGAGATGGCACTGCTGTTGCGACGTCCCCCCGGGCGGGAGGCCTACCCAGGCGACATCTTCTATACCCACTCGCGTCTGCTCGAACGCGCAGTGCGCCTCTCGGACGAGCACGGGGGAGGGTCGCTGACCGCGTTCCCGATCATCGAGACCAAGGCCAACGACATCGCCGCTTACATCCCGACGAACGTGATCTCCATCACAGACGGCCAGATCTATCTTGAGGGGGACCTGTTCAACCAGGGGTTCCGCCCGGCGATCAACGTGGGGAAGTCGGTCTCGCGCGTGGGAGGAGCGGCGCAGATCAAGGCGATGTCGCAGATCGCCGGTGAACTGCGGCTGGAGCTGTCCCAGTACCGTGAGCTCGCGGCGTTCGCCGAGTTCTCTTCCGACCTGGACGAGGAGTCAAAGGCGCAGCTTGCACGCGGGGATAGACTGATGGAGGTCCTGAAACAGGACCAGTACCGACCGATGCCCGTCGAGGAGCAGGTCGTCTGTCTCTACGTGGGGGTGAAGAATCACCTCGCTGATATTGAGGTCTCTGCCGTTCGCCGGTTCGAAGAGGAGTGGCTTCGCTTCCTCCATGCTGAACACGAGGAGATCCTAGGCGCGATCCGGGAGGCACAGGCGTTCACTGACGAAATCGAGGGGATGCTGGAGAAGGCGATCCCTGAGTTCAAGGAGCGTTTCGGAGGATAAGTGGCTGAGAACGTCCGCGAGATCAAGAGCCGTATCGGGAACATCGAGAACATCCGCCAGATCACCAAGGCGATGAACGCGATCGCCATGACTAAGGTGACACGGATGAAGCGGCGCCTGGCCGAGGCACACCCGTACATGGAGGAGTTCGATGCATTGGTCGCGTCCCTCCTCGCTCAACCGACCAGCGCGGCCGACCCGCATCCCCTAACCGTTGACAACGGCGCTCCCGAGGTCGGGATTCTCGTCTTGAACTCCGACCGCGGCCTGTGCGGACGGTTTAAAGGGGAGCTGAACCGGAAGGGCGAGGAACTCCTTTCGGGGCGCAACCACACCGCGAAGATCCTTGTAGGGGGAGAGAAGGCACGCGCTTATTTTGCCCGTCGCCCGGTGGAGATCCTGAAGACCTACACGCATTTCTATGAGGATCCGACCCCGCGGATCGCGGAGCGGATCTCGTCTGACCTGATCTCGCTCTACCTTGAGGGAGCGCTCGGGCGGGTGATCCTCGTCTACATGAGGTTCGTCTCCGATCTTAACCAGCGGCTCGTTGTGGAAGATGTCCTCCCGATCAAGATCGAGGCAAAAGGGGGCGAGGCGCTCATCGAGCCAGACCCGGCCCGTATGCTCGACTTTGTCCTCCCGCTATATCTGCAGGGAGGATCTTCTCCGCCCTCCTTCACACGAAGACGAGTGAGGACGCGATCCGCCGCCAGGCGATGAGGAGCGCGACCGATAATGCGGATGACCTGCTGAGGACGCTCACCCGCTCGTACAACAAAGCACGGCAGCAATCGATCACGCGGGAGATCTCCGACATCATAGGTGGGGCGGAAGCGTTGAGAGATTGAGAAATCGGGAGATTGAGTGAACAGGGGATGAACGATGGAAGATAAGAAAGCAGTAGGGAAGGTTACGGAGATCAAGGGGCCGGTCATCGACGCCCGTTTCGAGAAGGGATACCTGCCGAAGGTCAATGACGCACTGCGCATCGTGCGGGAGGGAGACCCAGATCTCATCCTCGAGGTGGCCCAACACCTAGGTGATGACGTGGTGCGAGCGATCGCGATGGACTCGACCGACGGGATCAGTCGAGGGACCGAGGTGATCAACACCGGTAAGCCGATCACCGTTCCGGTCGGACCGGAGACCCTGGGGCGGATGCTCAACCTGATCGGCGAACCGATCGACGAGCTCCCCCCTCCGGAGACGAAGCATCACTATTCGATCCACCGCAGCGCGCCGTCGCTCTTGGATCAGGAGACGGAGAGCGAGATCTTCGAGACGGGGATCAAGGTGATCGACTTGGTCGCCCCCTTCCCTAAAGGCGGCAAGATCGGCCTCTTCGGTGGGGCCGGCGTGGGGAAGACGGTCCTCATCATGGAGCTGATCCGCTCGATCGCCTACGAGCACGCGGGGTACTCGGTCTTCGCCGGAGTGGGCGAGCGGACGCGCGAGGGGAACGAGCTCTACCTTGATATGAAAGAGGCCGGTGTACTGAAGAACACCGCCCTCGTCTACGGCCAGATGAACGAGCCGCCCGGGGCGCGCTTTCGTGTCGCCCTCACCGGGGTGACCCTGGCCGAGTACTTCCGCGATGAGGAGGGGAAGGACATCCTGCTCTTTATCGATAACATCTTTCGCTTCGCGCAGGCAGGAAGTGAGGTCTCGGCACTGCTGGGACGTATGCCTTCCGAGGTAGGCTACCAGCCGACCCTCGCCACGGAGATGGGTGAGCTGCAGGAGCGGATCACCTCGACGAAGAGAGGGTCGATCACCTCCGTACAGGCGATCTACGTCCCGGCGGATGACCTCACCGACCCTGCACCAGCGACGGTCTTCTCCCACCTTGACGCAGCGATCACCCTCGACCGCAAGATCGTGGAGAAGGGGATCTACCCCGCGGTCGATCCGTTGCAGTCGAACTCCACCATGCTCGACCCGCGCGTCATCTCCCGCGAGCACTATCGGGTAGCACAGCAGACGCTGCAGATGCTCCAGCGCTACGAGGACCTGCGCGATATCATCGCCATCATGGGGATGGACGAGCTCTCCGAGGAGGACAAGCTGACGGTGCGCCGGGCGCGCAAGGTGCAACGGTTCATGAGCCAGCCGTTCCACGTAGCCGAGCACTTCACAAACAGGCCCGGGGCGTACGTCAAACTGGAGGAGACGATCAAAGGGTTCGCAATGATCGTTGACGGTGAGCTGGACGACGTGCCGGAACAGGCCTTCTACATGACCGGTGCGATCGATGAGGTCCTCGAACGAGCGAAGAAGGCTAAAGGAGAGGAAGAGGAAGTAGCGGTCGAAGAGACAGCCGAGTAGCGATCACGAATGGCATAAATTGAGAGATTGAATGAGTGAGAGATTGAGTGATTTAACAATCCCCCGATCATTCAATCGCTAAATCTCTCAATTCATACCATGCGTGGCAAGAGACCGATCTTTGTGATGCATAGGGGTTGTAGAGAGATGAATCCGTTCCGTCTGATTCCTAGAAGGCTGAAGCGCCGGATGTTCCGCTACACCCCGGCGGGGTTCCCCGATCCCGCTTCCTGCGGGGCGTTCTACGATGCACGGAGCACCCTCTTTTCCGGGGATGACATGATGGCCCTTGAGTACTCGGGAACGGACGCGCAGCGTCACTTGTTCGAACGGGCGACCTCGCTTCTACCCCCAGGTGGGAGGATCCTCGACCTCGGCTGCGGCCTCGGCCACCTCCTGATCTACCTCGATGAGAAGGGTCTCTCCTACGAGAGTTATCACGGGATCGACGTAAGCCCTCGGATGGTGACGGAGGCGAGCCGTCGCTTCGAGGGGAAGACGTGCGCCTCCTTCGAGGTGCGGGATATCCTGACCGAACCACTCGCTCCGGGGAGCTTCGACACCGGTTACATCCTGAGCGTCCTCGGCTACCCGATCGGCGATGACCCGGTAGCGACGATGATGGAGATCATCGAAAGGACCTTCTCCGCCTGTCGCGAGGGGATCGTCCTCTCTCACCTCGCCCCGGGACGGAAGGAGGGCCTGAAGTTTACCACCGTCCCCGAGGAGCTCGGAGCCCGTTGCGAGGAGGAACTCGGAGCCAAAGCGCAGATCGACGATGACGGGGTCGCCTTCACCTACCTCCTCGCTCTGCGACACTGACTTCCCAATATGTTGCGTAATACTTGGCCGTCTCGTTGACGGAGACTATGTGAGCCTCTATAATCTCTTCTGCTTGGCGGCGTAGCCAAGTGGAAAGGCAAGGGACTGCAAATCCCTGATTCAGCGGTTCGAATCCGCTCGCCGCCTCTCGAAGTTTATAAGGGTGGTTAGCTCAGCTGGGAGAGCGCATGCTTGACGTGCATGAGGCCAGAGGTTCGAGTCCTCTACCACCCACCAGCCCGCAGCACCGCCTGTGGGCGTTTTCATGTTTCCCCGACTAGGAGGTGGACGGTTTGGAACGCGCACGTCAGTTGATCGAGCCCTACCTCGAGATGGAGGGTCTCATCGGGATCTATCTCCTCGGTTCAGCGACCCGCCCGTTCCGGGATGAACTCTCCGACTATGACATCGAGGTGGTCGTCACCGACGAGGTCTATCGATCCCTTCCCGATGAGAAGAGGCACGTTTTCGTTATTGACGAGGGACCGCCGCGTCGGGTCGATCATGAGTTCTACCTCCGGCCGTGGAGTGAGTTTGAGCGGTTGGTCGATTCGACGCAGGACCTGTTTCACTACCCGTATCAGCACGCGGTGATACTTCATGACCCAAGCGGGAGACTCGCTGCAGTGATCACCCTCCTGGCCGAGCTCCCGGATGATCTTCGTCGTGTCCGGATGCGTGTCCATTACCTGGAGTTCCTGTTTGGCCTTGGCCGGGCGAGAAAGACCGGTGAACGCGGCGGGGACCTCAACCTTCAACTCCTCTACGGGGAAGCGCTCGTCGCCCTGGTGAAGCTAATCTTTCTCGTTAAGGGATCATGGCCTGCAACGCGACACTGGAGCGAGCAGGAACTCCAGTTGTTGGGGGTTCCCCAGGGGTTCATCGAGCAGATCGGTGAAGCATTCGCCGTTCCAACGCGGGAGAAGCTGTCCGCCCTGATCGATGGGGTAAAAGGGTGGCTGGAAGAGTGTGGGGAGACGTTCCACCACGATCAGCAAGAACTCATGCGCTGGGCGTTCCTCTCTGATGAAGGGAAAGAAGCGTTTCAGACCTGGACAGCACGTTAGAAGACAAGACGTCGCACAGAGGGTGAAGCGAAAGCTCTGATCCCAGCGCCTACCGCGTGTCAAGGCCATTCACGATAACTGCAAAGGATGCCCCTCCGGAAGGGCGGGGATGAAAGATGCTTGCTGCCGAAGGGAGCACAGTTTGTAGTACAGTGGAGGTATGGCGACAAAGAGAGGGAGCCACTGTGTGTACGACACGAAGTATCACCTGGTGTGGGCACCGAAGTAGCGGAAGTGGATACTGCGGGGAGGGATCGAACGGAAGAGTTGTTTAGCGAGGTAGTGGAATACC
>LZCG01000065.1_pt1 | contig 19807 bp, 22 predicted proteins | sample 768541 | NCBI WGS metagenome assembly LZCG01 (sample SAMN05200874, study PRJNA324366) | oil field metagenome | isolation source: sample BH-FW-1 from oil reservoir | place: India: Bombay High | collected 2015-07-11
ATGACTCGAGGTCAGGGTGAATCGCTAATCCTTCCCTGTATCGGACTTTCACCAACTACACACCTCCGGCTTTGACGGCGCTTTCCAAGACCTGACCCCTTTCAACGCGGGATTATTTACTGAGGCGATTCCCCCTTGACACTCCCCGCCAAACATCGTATATTAATCATTGTCCGGCGCATGTGCGCGGGACGTTTTTTTTGAAACGCTCTTTTTTTGCTTTTGTAGACCGAGGAAATCCAGTTTTGAGTCTAGTATTGGCTCGAACCCTAGCATTCAGTGCCAGAAACCCGCAGGGGCTCCCGTATCTCTCGCCCGTCACTCATCGCCTGTCACAGCTTTCCTCATAAAACCGGTGGCAGATTCAGTCTTCTTCGCGGTAAGATAGCCCTGAACCGTAGGAGGGTGCAAGGAATGAAGAGGGCGTATTTTCGCTTCTACGCGGAACTGAATGATCTCCTCCCTGCGGGGAAGCGGCAGCGGACCATCATGTATGACTTCTATGGCTCTCCCGCAGTTAAGGATGCAATAGAGGCGTTGGGTGTACCCCACGTCGAGGTCGATCTCGTCTTGGTCAATGGTCGTTCCGTCGATTCCTCCTACCATCTGCATCCGAACGATCGCGTGGCCGTGTATCCGGTCTTCGAGAGCCTGGATATCACGCCGCTTGTGCGACTTCGGGGAGAACCGCTGCGCTGCACCGCCTTCATCGCTGACGTTCACCTCGGCAAGCTCGCACGCCTGTTACGTCTATTGGGGTTCGACACCGTCTACTCAAACGGCTCCACAGATGAGGAGATCATTGCGATCGCAGCCTGTGAGGGCCGCATCGTCCTCACCCGCGATCGGGGGCTACTGAAGAACCATAACATCACCCACGGGTACTGGGTCCGCTCCACCCAACCACTTGAGCAGGCGCGCGAGATCGTCCGCCGCTTTGACCTCGACCTCCAGGTGCAACCGTTCAAACGCTGCCTGGTCTGTAACGGCCTCCTCACGCCGGTCGACAAGGGAGAGGTCCTCACCCGGATCCCGCCGAAGGTCTCCGCACGGCAAGAGGAATACTTCATGTGTCAAACTTGCGGAAAGGTCTACTGGCGCGGAAAGCATTACCCCAAGCTGGAGAAGAAGATCGCCCGCATCCTTGAGACTTAAGCCTCATCCGTGGAGTTCTTTAAAGACCCAGGCTTTCTACTCCTTCAACCGCACGGCCGTGCCGTAGGCGAGGATCTCAGCGGCGTTGGACATCGTCTGGGAGGTGGTGAAGCGCACTCCCAAAACCGCGTTTGCACCGAGGTCCTCCGCCTCTTTTACCATGCGAGAGAGTGCCTCATCGCGTGACTGGGAGAGCATGACCGTGTAATCCTTTATCTCTCCCCCGACAATGCCCCGCAGCCCGGCCATCACATCCCGCCCAACGTTGCGGGCGCGGATGGTGTTTCCCCGCACAAGACCAAGAACCTCCTCAATCTTGCGTCCTTCCACTGTCTCAGTCGTCACTAGAAGCATCGTTTCCCTCCTTTCTCCTCTCCAGTATCAGTCCGATGATCGTGATGATCAATCCGGCCACCCCGATCAGGATCACCACCTTGAAGAAGGTCCCGATTCCGGGTGCGGTTATAATCAGGCGGATCAGAGAGTAGGCGGCATATCCGCCGATGAGGCTCCCTGCGGCGATCATCAACCAGTAACCGATTTTGAGCATCGTCCCCTCCTTATATCTTACTCCAGTCCTTTCCGCATTCGACCGACACCTCCAAGGGGAGGCGGAGCTCCATCACCCCTTCCATCTCCTCCTTGATCCGCTTCATCGCCTTCTCGCTTTCTTTTTCCTTCACCTCGAAGATCAGTTCGTCGTGGATCTGGAGGAGCATCTTCGCTGCAAGATCTCCCTGTTCGATCGAGCGGTCGATCACGAGCATGGCGAGTTTGATCAGGTCGGCGGCACTCCCCTGGATCGGGGTGTTGATCGCGTTTCGCTTGGCGAAATTCTTGCTTTGTACGCTCTTCGAGCGGAGTTGAGGGAGGGGACGGCGGCGGCCGAGGATCGTCTCCGCGTAGCCTCGCTTTGTCGCCTGTTCGATCATCTGGTCCATGTATTCCTTCGCCTGCGGGTAGGCCGCGAAGAAACGGTCGATGTAGGCCTTGGCCTCGCCGCGGGGGATCCCAAGCTCGCGCGCCAGCCCGAACGGGCTGATCCCGTAAATGATCCCGAAGTTGATCCTTTTAGCCGCACTGCGGAGCTTCTCGGTCACCTCTTCTTCGGGGATGGAGAAGATGCGGCTCGCGGTCATGCGGTGGAGGTCCTTCCCCTCTTTGAACGCCTCGATCAGACCTTCATCCCCCGAAAGGTGGGCGAGGAGACGGATCTCGATCTGGGAGTAGTCGGCCCCGATCAGGAGCGACCCTTCCGGGGCGACGAACGCGCGGCGGATCCGCTCGCCGACCTCGGTGCGGATGGGGATGTTCTGCAGGTTCGGATCGGAGGAGGAGAGGCGACCTGTCGCGGTCGCAGTCTGGTGAAACGAGGTATGAATCCTTCCTGTATCCGGATTGATCGCCTCGGGAAGCCGTTCGATGTAGGTATTTAAAAGCTTTTCAAGCTCGCGGTACTCGATCAGCTTCCCTGGCAGAGGATGCTTCACGGCAAGTTCTGAAAGGACACGCGCGCTCGTAGATGGGCCGGTCTTCGTGCGCTCGATCACCGGAAGACCGAGGCGTTCGAACAGGATCCGCGCCACCTGCTTGGGAGAGTTCGGGTTGAACCTCTCCCCCGCGATCTCGTAGAGGTCCTCCTCGATGATGGAGAGCCGCTCGCGCAGGTCACGCCCTTGCGCAGCGAGAACCTTTCGATCGACGAGGATTCCGTTCTCCTCCATTCGCGCCAATACCGATACCAGCGGGACCTCCACTTCGTGGAAGAGCTTCGTCGCCCCTGCCTCATGCAGTGCTTTCTCCAAGAGCGGTTTGACTCGGCAGACGATCTCCGCGTCCTCAGCCGCGTAGAAGGCCGCTTTCTCTACAGGGACGGCGGCCATCTTACCGTCCTTCCCAGCCAGTTCGCTGTAGGAGAGCATCTCGTAGTCGAGGTAGGTGCGGGCGATCGTCTCCAGGTTATGGTGACGCTCCTCAGGCCGGGCGAGGTGGGAGGCGATCATCGCATCGAAGCTCACCCCGTGCGGCCGGAGCCCGTATCGGTGCAGGATGACGAGGTCGTACTTCAGGTTCTGCCCGATCAGCTTCGGCCTCTCCCCTTCGATCACCGGGCGCAGCGCCGTGAGGACATCCTCGGTTGTGAGCTGAGCGGGTACATCGAGGTAGTTATGCGCGGTCGGGATGTAGTAGCCTGTGTAAGGGCGGGGGAGACAGCGATCCCGACGATCTTCGCCCGCATCGGGTCACGGCTCGTCGTCTCAAGGTCGAGCGAGACCTCCTCCTCTTCGGCGATCTCTGCGAGCAACCGATCGAGCCCTTCCTTGTCCAGGATCGTGCGATAATCCGCCTGGCGTCCCTTCTCTTTCTTTTCTGGTGTTGCGGGGGTCATCTCAAGATCTAGCTCGGCGAGGACGGAGTGGAAATCAAGCTCGGCTAGGAGATCCCTCAGACCATCGAGATCCGCTCCGCGTAATCGGTAGTCCTCGGGGACCTTCCCCACCGCGATCTCCTCGTCCAGGGTGACGAGCTTGCGGGCGAGGAGGGCCTCCTCTGCGTGTGCCCTCAGGTTCTCCTTGACACGTGTGTTCCTTACCTGATCGGCGTTTTTAAGGACCGCATCGAGCGAACCGAACTGCACAAGGAGGCGGGAGGCGGTCTTCGGCCCGACGGCAGGGATCCCTGGAATGTTGTCCGACGTATCGCCGACGAGTGAGAGGAAATCTACTATCCTCTCCGGTGGAACGCCGTACTTCTCCTTCACCTTAACGGGGTCGAGGAGTTCGATCCCGCCGTCGGGACGGCGGCCGGCCGGCCGGATGAGGCTCACCTTTGCATCGACAAGCTGCGCCAGGTCCTTATCTGAAGTGGCGATCAGGACCGAGAGCCCCTTTTTCGCCGCACGCCGGGCAAGGCTCGCGAGGATGTCGTCGGCCTCGACCCCTTCGATGGAGACGATGTGAACCCCCAAGTGTTTGAGGAGCCCTTGAATCAAGGGGAACTGTGTGGCGAGCTCATCGGGCATCTCCTTACGAGTCGCCTTGTACTCCGGGTAGAGCCTGTGGCGGAAGGTCTCTCCCCCGGCATCGAACGCGACCGCAGCGTAGGAGGAAGGAAAGGAGCGCATGATCCGCGTGAAAATCCGCCAGAAACCGAAGACCGCGTTCACCGGGCGGCCGTCACGGGTTGTGAGCTCGCGAATGGCATAGAACGAGCGGTAGGCGATCGAGTGCCCGTCAAAGAGGAGGAGTCGCCTTTCATCGGCTCCTTCGCGCCAACCGAAGAGTTCTTCCAGCGCTTTCTTACAGGTAGACACGATCTTTGTTGGTCACCTCCGTGAGACCTGCCTGTGCGTTGCGCGCAGACAGGTCGAACAGGTAGCAGAGGGCAAGGGCGAGGCCGTCGGCCATATCATCTGGACGAGGGGTCTCTGTAAGAGAGAGGAGGCGCTTCACCATCGCCTGCACCTGCCCCTTGTTCGCCTTCCCGTAGCCGGTGATCCTCTTCTTCACCTGCAACGGGGTGTACCCACGCACTGGGAGCCCACCGGTCGCCAGGAGGAGGACCCCGCGTGTCTCCGCGGTGAGCATTGCGGTGCGGGTGTTCGTCGCGAAGTAGACCTCCTCGATCGCTATACCCGTCGGGCGGAAGTCTGCGATCAGCTCCCGGGCCCCCTCGTAAATCTCGCGCAGCCGCTCCGTGCGTGGGAGCCCCTTCTCGGTTCGGATGACCCCACCATCAACTACTTTCGGACCGTCCTCTGTCTCGCACACGATCCCGTATCCGGTGGTGGCAAGGCCGGGATCGAAGCCGAGCACGATCAATCCTTCACTCATCGCAGGAAATCTCCCAGTTTTGGATGATCGTCCTCCTCCGCCTGACAGACGTGTTCGGGGTGCTCGTTCAGGTTGATCCCACAGTGCGGACAGAGGCCGCGGCAATCAGGTCGACAGAGTGGGCGGGGATCGAGGGAGGCGGTGATGAATCCGAGGACCTGCGAGGTAAGATCGATTTCCTCCTCTTCTTCGCAGAGCGGGAGCGTAAAAACCTCTTCTCGATCGACCTTCACGCGTACAGGTGAAAGGCAGCGGCTGCAGGGCTGTTCAACCACTGTGCGGATTCGGATACTGAGGTAGAGAACATTCAGTTGATAGAACGCCTCTCCGCTCACTTCGATCGCTTCGAGGAAGTAGATATCCTCGGACAAGGAGAAGGTCTCCTCAACTCCCAGCCGGAGATCGATCGGGAAGCGCCTCCCAGGGTGATCGAGAAAGGTATCGAGGTTAAGTCGCATCGTTTCGCAAGGCCTGTGCCACGGCGGCCGTCCGTCTCCCCTCCTTGACATCGTGCACACGGATGATATCCGCCCCGTTTAAGACCGCGATCGCGTTCGCCGCGATCGTCCCTTCCAACCGTTCCTCTGCCGGGAGATCGAGGATCTCCCCGAGGAACGACTTACGCGACAGGCCGATGAGGATCGGAGCGCCGAGATCGTTAAACGACGCTAGCTTCCGGAGGAGGGCAAGGTTGTCTGACAGTCGTTTCCCAAACCCGATCCCCGGGTCGATGATGATCTTCTCGGTCGGTATCCCTGCGGAGACAGCCGTCTCGATCCGTTCGGCAAAGAAGGCCTTGATCTCCTCGACCGGATCGTCGTAAGAGGGATCGTTCTGCATCGTCTCCGGAGTCCCCAACATGTGCATCAGCACGATGAACACCCCTCGATCGGCGATCACATCCGCCATCTCGGGATCGAAGCGCAGGGCGCTGATATCGTTCACGATCGACACCCCGGCCTCGATCGCCTCCGCGGCGACCGCTCCCTTGGTTGTATCGATCGAGAGGAGAATATCGCTCCTCTTCCGAATCCCCTCAATCACCGGGATCACCCGCTCCAGCTCCTCTGCTGGCGGGACCGGCCGCGCCCCCGGCCGGCTCGACTCGCCACCGATATCGATGATATCGGCACCCTCCTCGACCATGGCAAGCGCCCGTTCCACCGCCACCTGCGGGGTGACGTACCTCCCGCCATCGTAGAACGAATCGGGGGTGAGGTTCAATACCCCCATCACCAGAACCTGCCCTCGTCTTCTCATCCAATGATCCAGGCGTTCCATTTCTTGTATAAGTATACCACTAAGAGGGCGGTTCGCGACGTTGTTTGACGCCGCAGGCGGCGACCACTACAATTCTCATAACGAGTTTTTCTACCTAAAGAGGGGTGATGGCCATCGTTAAGGTATTGCTGACGAAAACAGTTGAGCCTTTGGGGTATGTTGGAGAGGTGGTTGAGGTCGCCGATGGGTACGCACGGAACTACCTCTTCCCGAAGAAGCTTGCGACAACGCCGACCGAACACAACATAGCGCGTTACGCGAAAGAGAGGGCCGTTCACGAAGCGGAGCTCGAAGCACGGGAAGAGAAGGCGAGAAGGCTTCGCGACGCACTCGCCGACCGAACCCTCGTCTTCGTCCGCAAGGCGCACGATGACCGTTTGTACGGGTCGGTGCGGGCGGAGGATATCGTCTCCAAGATCGAAGAGGATCTGGGAGAACATATCGAGGTCTCGCGCGTGCAGATGGAGCATTCGATCGAGACCCTGGGCCCGCATGCGGTGACGATCAACCTGTACAAGGATATTGCAGTGGAACTTCGCATCCGGGTGGATGAGGAGACCGGCCTTAAGGAGAATCCCAAGGGGGAATAACCCGCATGAGAAGCGGGTGGGCATCAGCGATCGGGACGATCTGTCTCCTCGTCGTCGTGCTCGGAGCAAGCGGCGGCGAGGTTCCTCTCTTCATCAACGGAGACGTGGTCCATCTTGAACATGCCTCCCTGTGGCAGGACGGGCGGCTCCTGGTTCCCTTGCGCGAGTTCGGGCTGAAGTTGGGTGTCGAAGCGGCCTACATTGAGGAAGAAGGCTCGATCAGCATCCGCTGGGCCGATGGGAAACGATTCTTCTCCACCGATCACTTTCCCGTTTACGATAACGTCTACTACATACCCCTCGATGAATTGGTTTCTCTCATCGGTGCGAAGATGCACACAGTCGGAGAAGAGATCTATATCGAGATCGGGCTGCGGCACCTGACCTCCCTGGAAACGACTGCGGAGAGGGTGACCGCCCGCTTTGATGGGTTCGTCCCGTACGAGCCAATCGAAGTGAATCCGGGGACGATCCACCTGCGGTTCTACCACTGCGCCCTCGCCACCGCGCCGCGGCGGATTACCCTCACCGGAGGAGCGATCACCGCGATTACGTTGCGGGAAGAGATCGGTCAGACCGTCGATCTCATCATGGAGGTGGCGGACGCTTCCGTCCCTCAAACCAAGCGGCTCGACGTGCCCGGTTTCTACTCGGTCTCGCTCTCCTTCGATCACCAGCCCTCGATGGAGGCGGAGGCGGAGATCCTCCCGCATGTAACCTACCATGAGATCGAGACCGACCTGGGGGAGGGGCCGGTGAAGATCAACTACCTGTACGTGGAAGGGTGGCGGGAACACTACCGGTTAATCCCGGCGATCCCCGAGGAGGGGATCGGGGCGCTCTCCTCGCTGAAGGAGATGGCCCGCGCTCATGGCGCGCGCGCCGCGATCAACGCCAACTTCTTTGATACCGCGACCAACACCCCGATCGGGCTCCTCATCATAGACGGAAAGGTGCTGAGCTCGAACTACGAGCGCCGCGCCGCACTGGGGATCGATCTCTTCGGCCGATTGACCTTCTTCAACCCAACGCTCTATCTCTACCTGCGCTTCGGAGGGGAGAAGATCCCCCTCGACGATGTAAACCGCCCGATAAAACAGGACGAGCTCATCTGTTACACGGCCGGGTACTTGGGGGCGATCACCCGCGGTTCCTCACAGATCTATCGCACCGTGAAGGTGCGCAACGATCGCGTCACAGCGATTCAGGACGGACCGTACGTGGTCGAGGATCGCTCGGTCGACCTCCTGGTCGCGAGCGGAGACGCCCGCGCTCGGCTCGCCGGGCTCATGGTAGGGGACGAGGTGAACATCGAATACACTCTCGACGAGGGGGACCTCCTCATTACGGATGTGGTCAGCGCTGGTCCTCTCCTCGTCTCATCCGGAAAGGACGTCCTCGACCCCGCAGCGGAGAGCTTCAAGCTCGACTCCTACCTGGTGAACGGGCTCGCCGCGCGGAGTGTGCTCGCCACCGACTGGTACGGAGGGTTGATCATGTTGACGGTGGTGAAGAACAGCGAGAGTGTGGGGGCCGATCTCGATGACCTCCTCTCGATCCTCCACCGTCTCCCGGTGAAGGTGAAGGACGCCATCGCGTTCGACGGCGGACACTCGAGCTCGCTGGTCTTCAAGGATGGAGCTACCTACAGGGAGATCTCAAGCGGGGGAAGATCACAGTCGGCCTCCTCCTCGTTCCGACCGATCGATGAGGCGTCTTTTCCGGGATGTCCTTTTGATGGCCCTGGCGACCGGGATCTCGCGGGTATTCGGACTGTTCCGCGATGTGACGATCGCCGATCGCTTCGGAGCGAGCGGGGCCTATGATGCTTTCCTCGTCGCCTTCTTCCTCCCTGTCTTCCTTCGACAGCTCCTCGCCGAGGGGGCCCTCTCCACGGCGTTCATCCCGGTCTACACCGAGGCGCTCGTCACCGATGATGAGGCCGAACGATTCGCAAATAACGTCCTCTCCCTGCTCGTCATCCTCTTCCCGATCGTTGTCGCCCTCGGGATCCTCCTTGCACCGTATTATCTGCCCTTTCTAGCGAGGCGGGTTTAGCCCGGAGAACTCGCCCTCTCCATCCGTTTGTCGCGTATCCTCTTCCCGTTCATCGCACTGGTCGGGTTCGCCGCGGTATTCATGGGGATCCTGAACGCGCACCACCGCTTCTTCGTTGCCTCGCTCGCCCCCGTTCTCTTCAACCTGGGGATGATCGCCGGGGCACTCCTTCTCGCACCGCGCTTTTCGGTGGAGCCGATCTACGGGTTGGCGCTGGGGGCCCTTCTTGGGGGAGCGGGACAGCTCCTCTTTCAGATCCCCGCCCTGCGGCGGGTCGGGTTCCGTTTTCGCTTTACGCTCTGGCCGCTCCATCCGGGGATCCGCAGAATGGGACGGCTGATGGTCCCTGCCCTCTTCGGGCTGGCGGTGACACAGCTGAACCTCCTTGTCGACAACAAGCTCGCCTCCTATCTGGGAGATGGAGGGATCGCTTCGTTGCAGTACGCGATGCGCCTGTTCCAGCTTCCGTTGGGGGTCTTCGCCGTGAGTATCGCCACCGCCCTCCTCCCCCGCTTCTCCGCCTCATTGGCAGCCGGGGAACGTGATCGCTTCTCGACGCAACTAGCCGACGGAATCAGTGCAAGTGCGTTCGTCCTCCTGCCGGCGATGGCCGGTCTGTACGCAATCGGGCCTAATCTGATCCGGTTGCTCTTCGAGCACGGGAGCTTCAGTGCAGCCGACACCCTGCGCACAGCAAACGCCCTTTCTTTCTACCTAGTGGGCGTCCTCCCTTACGGGTTGGTGTACATCTTCACTCGTGCGTTCTACGCCATGGGACGGACCCGCATTCCACTCGTTGCCTCCTCCTGTGCGGTTCTAACGAACATCGCTTTCGACCTCCTTCTTGTCGGGCCGATGCGCGAGGGAGGTTTGGCCCTCTCGACCTCGATCGCCGGTATCGTCAACACGATTGTCCTCGCCTTCTTCCTGTGGCGGGAGTTCCCTCCGAAGAGGGAGGAGTTCGTGCGCTGGGGGAAGATCGTGCTTGGAACGGGGTTCGTCTTTATTGCGGCCTTTGCGACGCGGCGGGCGGTCGGTGGAATATGGATGCCCGTCTTCCTTCCCATCCTGGCCGGTGTCGTCTGCTACCTCATCTACGCCCGGGTGAGCGGACTGTGGAGCCTGATCAAGCTCAGAAGAGGTCATCTGGAGTGATGATCACTCTTTGTTGTGTCTCCTTCGTTCCTGGGGGGAGTAACGCTTCCATGTGCGCGGAGAGCCCCTGCAGGAAGGCACGGGGGCTATAGGGATCGCGAAGTGCCTCGACCACTTTTTCCACACGTGGGAGGATCTCGCGCACCCGCTCGTGCGATACGATATCGTCGCCAAGCTCTCGGTCTATCACCTCAAAGAGGAAGCGACCCAAGAGCGATGGAGGGTGAGCCACGAGTTCAAGCGGACTGAAGTGATTGTGAAGATCGGCGAGAGCAGCGGAGACGTCTGCGTCCGTGAGGCCATCGATCCGTTCCATCGCCTGAAAGATCGCTCCCTCAATCATGAGGAGTAGACGCAGGTCCTCTTCCCGGTCACGCAGGTCCGCGTTCGCCTCCAAAAACGCCTCGCGATACCGGGAGAGCTGCTTCTCACGCTGGAAAGACTCGTTTCGTTCCAGGTGCGGGCAGCTCGGTGGGCAGGCGATTTGTACGAGACGGCTCTCCCCGCAGCACCGGCTGCAGATCGGACCGCCCAGGGCCGGACAGTATCGATTCCCGCGGCGCTTCCCGCAGTGAACACATGCGTTTCTCATTCTTCTTAGTATTTTGGGGTCAGACCCCTCCTCCTTTAGCGGTTGTATCCGAGTTGCTCCTTGGCTGCGCTTGAGAGCATCTCCGGGGTCCACGGAGGATCCCATACCAGGCTCACCTCGACATCGGCACCCTCGAATCTCTCTCGGATCTCCTGTTCGACACTTCCCGCAAGCATCCCGGCCATCGGACACCCAGGGGTGGTGAGGGTCATATCGACACTGATCTTGCCCTCTTCTATCTTGATATTGTAGATCAATCCCAGATCGACCACGTTGATTCCCAACTCGGGGTCGATCACGTTCTCCAGACAGGAGCGGACGGCATCGGTGGTTATATTCATCGATTCCTCCTTACAGGCTCGATTATACTCTGCTCATAAATCAGAGAGGGAGAGGTTTCTCGCTTCCTCTCTCGCCCAACGATCGGCATCAAGAATGCTTTTAAGGGTTATTCTATCTTCATTAAGGTCCGGCGAGGCAACCCTCCAGCGATCAAGGATCACTCTAAGGCCTGAAGCGATCCCAGTAAAGGGGATCTCCCCCACCAAGAAGCGCTTCACCAGAACCTCGTCGGCGGCGTTGATCACCGCTGTGGCCGTTCTTCCCTCTTCCGCTGCGGAAAGGACCGTAGCAAAGGCGGGGAAGCGGTCATGATCGAGCGGCTCGAACCGCATTGCTGCGACCTCACTGAGGTCGAGACGTGGGAGTTCCGTCTCGGCCCGTTCGGGGTAGGTGAGGGCGTATTGGATCGGGATGCGCATGTCCGAGGCGGCAAGCTCGGCGAGGATCGACCCATCCTGGTACTCGACCAGCGAGTGGATGACCGATTCCGGGTGGATGATCGCTCGATCCGTTCGTAGGGGAGGGCGAAGAGGTGGTGTGCTTCGATCACCTCGAACCCCTTGTTCACCATCGTCGCCGAATCGATGGTGATACGGGAACCCATCGCCCAGTTGGGGTGAGAGAGAGCCTCCTCGACCCGCACGTATGGAAGCTTGGGAAGGGGAGTGCGGAGGAACGGCCCTCCGGAGGCGGTGATGATGATCCGTTTCACCTCGCAGGTCCTCCCACCGCGCAGGCACTGAAAGAGGGCGTTGTGCTCACTGTCGATCGGGAGGATCGCCCCCCCATGCTCCTCCAGGCAGGCGGTCACGAGCCCACCCCCGATCACCAGGCTCTCCTTGTTCGCCAGGGCGACGGTCCGTCCCAGGGAGAGCGCGGCGAGTGTCGGCGCAAGTCCGACCGCCCCGACGAGGGCGTTCACGACCAAGTCGGCCCCTTCGATCTGTGCAAGCTCGCACAGTCCTCCTTCACCAGTGAGGATATCGAGGCTCGGGAAGCGACCTCGCAGGCCTTTGGCTCCTTCCTCATCTCCGACGCAGACGCTGTGGGGACCGAACCGCTCGATCTGTTCGGCAAGGAGGGGAATATTCTTCCCTGCGGATAGGGCGATAACGGAGAAGGGATACCCCTTCTCGTTGAGCCGCTCGATCACGTCCAGGGTCTGCGTCCCGATCGAACCGGTCGCCCCGAGGATGACCACGCGGCGTTCCTCTCTGGACATCAGGCAGCTGGGGCAGGGATCATCGAATCGAAGAGCTTGTCCAGCTCTTTTCCGGCGATGATCTCCCGTTCTAGCACCGCGTTCGCCAGTCGATCGAGGACGGAGCGGTTCTGTGCCAGGAGGTTCTTCGCTCTCTCGTAGGAGCGAGAGATCAGGGACCGGATCTCGCTATCCACAAGCGAGGAGAGCTCCTCGGAATGTTCGTTGCTCTTCACGATCTCCTCCCCGAGGAAGACATCAATGTGCTCGCGTGCCAGGCTGATCGGGCCAAGCTTCTTGCTCATACCGTACTCGACCACCATCCGTTTTGCGAGTTTAGTCGCCTGCTTCAAGTCATCGTAGGCGCCAGTGGTCAGGTCGTTGAAGACGATCTCTTCGGCGGCCCGCCCCCCGAACAAGGTGACGAGCTTATCCTTCAGCTCCTCCTCGGAGACGATGTACTTATCCTCGAGTGGGAGCTGAAGGGTGAACCCGAGCGAGCCATCCCCGCGGGGAATGATCGAGATCTTATGCACCGGGTCGGCCTTAGGAAGGATCCTTCCAAGGAGGGCGTGCCCGGACTCATGGTAGGCGATCCGCTCGCGCACCTCTTCGGAGATGATGATCCCTTTTCGCCGCACCCCGGCGATGACCCGGTCGGTCGCCTCCTCAAAGTCGACCATCTCCACCGTGGCCTTGTTATCCCGTGCGGCGAGGAGGGCAGCCTCGTTGCACAGGTTTCGCAGGTCGGCACCGACAAACCCCGGGGTGCGTCGGGCGAGGATTGCAGGATCGACATTATCGGCGAGATTCTTGTTCCGCAAGTGAACTCTCAGGATCTCCTCACGCCCTTTGATGTCCGGGCGAGGGACGGTGATCCGGCGGTCGAACCGTCCGGGTCGTAAGAGCGCCGGATCGAGGACGTCCGGGCGATTGGTCGCGGCGAGCATGATGATCCCCTTGTTCGGTTGGAACCCGTCCATCTCGGCCAGCAGCTGGTTCAAGGTCTGCTCCCGCTCGTCGTGCCCTCCGCCAAGGCCGGCCCCGCGCTTCCGCCCCACCGCGTCGATCTCGTCGATGAAGATGATGCAGGGCGCGCTCGCCTTCGCCTTCTCGAACATGTCGCGCACCCGTGCTGCCCCCACGCCGACGAACATCTCCACAAAGTCCGAACCGCTGATGAAGAAGAAGGGAACCTTTGCCTCACCGGCGATCGCCTTTGCGAGGAGGGTCTTCCCCGTCCCCGGTGCACCGACGAGGAGAACTCCCTTGGGGATCTCCGCCCCCAAGCGGGAGAAACGCTTCTGGTCCTTCAGGTAATCGATGATCTCCTCGACTTCCTCTTTCACCTCATCGATCCCCGCGACATCGGCGAACGTCACGTTGGTCGTCTCCGGGTGAACTAGCTTTGCTTTCGACTGGCCGAAGGATAACGCCCCTCCGCCGGCCTGCGTCTTGCGCATGATGTATATCCAGACAACAAGCAACAGAGCGATCGGAAGGATCGTGAGGAGTATAGACATCAGCCAGCTACCGCTCGACGGGGGCTCATAGTCCAACTGCACATCGTGTTCCAAGAGCAAAGGCTCGTAGAGGGTCTTGTCATCGGGAAGCTGGACGACGATCGTCCCTCCGTCGATCGTTGTTCCGGTCCCACGGTTGTCCTTGACCACGACCGCGGCGATCTGGCCGTTTGTCACCATGGTGCGAAAGAGCGAGTAGGTGACCTCGTTCTTCGTCCGTTCTCCACCGAACCAGGACTGAACGAGAATCAGTCCCAGGATGACAATCACGGTGATGAACGCGATATTTCTCAGGTTTCGGTTACGAAAATCTTTTAATGGGTCCTTTTCCACGATCTACTCCTTACAGTTTCACATCAAATTGTAACACCGCGGATTCTATCCGTCAAACAGCGTCCGGTAGCGGGATTTCTCGCTTCTTTGAGTATTGGTGATAGGAGTCAGGCGGCCACGTCAGAGAGTCCCTTGCTGAATCAGCGGCGGAAGATCCGTTTCCAGATCTGTACGCGCGGAACGGAACGTTCGGTTCCGTGGAGGAGGCGGGTGATGTTCCCCCGGTGGGTAAAGAGGAGGAAGAGAGCCAGTACGCAGGTGAGCGCGAGCAGTAGGGGGTGGTAGTGAAGAGCGGTGTAACGGTCGAGGAGTGCGATCGTCAACGGGACCGATACGGCCCCGGCGAGCGATCCCAGGGAGACACGCCCGGAGAGGAGGAAGGTGAGTCCGAAGACCCCTACGGCGATCCCGACCGGGATCGGAGCAATGGCAAGGAGCATCCCCGCCCCCGTCGCTACCCCCTTCCCGCCGCGAAAGCCGATGTAGACCGGGAAGACATGTCCGATCACCGCGGCAAGGCCACAGAGGATTGCTACCACCTTGTGGTCGAGTGGGAGGGGGCCGAACGGAAGAAGGGGGATCGCAGAAGCGGCGAGCATCCCCTTTACAAGATCGATCACGAGCACTGTCACCCCGGCCTTCCATCCGAGGACACGCCAGGTGTTCGTCGCACCGGCGTTCCCGCTCCCCTCTTTGCGGATGTCGATCCCCTTGATGAGCCTTCCTGCGATCACAGAGGTGGGGATGGCGCCGATGAGGTACGAGATCAAAAGGAGTGCTGCAACGGCCACTAGAGTTCCCTCCTATAGCTTACGCATCCTTCGTGAAGCATGCTTTTCCGCTTTAACTGGAGGTACGCCCGACGAAGGTGTACAGTGTTCAGATACGATATTCTGCCGCATTTCTCCCTTTTCACCACACCCGTATCATACCATTCCCGTTCTATTCTGCAAACAGGCCGGGTCTCTTGCAGGGTCGCTCTCTCTTGACAGCCGGTGTCATCTGTGCTAGGGTAGACCATCTCAAATAGAGGGGTGGTTATGATGCGAAAGAGCTACGAAACTCGGCTGTTCACGTTCGCTGTTCCTGCGGTGAGCCACCTCAATCGTGTCAACCTTTATCTCCACCTCGATAATACCAACGCCCGCTAGAGGGCGCACAACTAAAAATCCTGTTTTTCCTTTAATTTAATTACTAAGCTGAGTCTGCCTTCCTAAAGGAGGATCTGATGCGTATTCATACAGAGAGTGAACGAGTAAGTGTATTAAAGGTGAAGAGCGAGATCGTACGTGCGGCAGGGGCATACCTGCGGAGAGTGGGTTCATCGAGATCCTTCCGGTGATCCTCTCTCCAGTGACCGATCCCCTACATCATGAGACCTATGATGGAGCAATCGATTACTACGGATCCCCGTACAAGTTGACTAAGAGCATGATCCTGCACAAACAGATTGCCCTTAGAACAGTTCCCAGAATCTTCTGTTTCTCCCCGAACGTACGGATGGAACCTGCAGAGCGCGCGGACTGCGGGCGTTACCTCGCCGAGTTCGTCCAGCTCGATCTTGAGGTGCGGGGTGCAACGCGAGAAGAGATCATAGGTATCGGAGAGGGTCTCTTTCTCGCCGTTCTCAACGGAGTCAAGGATTGTTGTGCAGAGGAACTGGAGACGCTCGGGCGGGATCTTCCACTCCCGCTTGCGCCATTCCCCCGCATTACCTATCAGGAGGCCGAAGAGAAGTTCGGCGCGAGGTTCGACGATCGTCTCTCGGCGACCCTCTCGTCCCCGGCGTGGGTGATCGACTTTCCGCGGGAAGTGCGAGAGTTCTACGATCGAGATGACCCCGCCCGTCCGGGGACGCTGCTGGATATGGACCTCGTCTATCCGGAGGGGTATGGTGAGGCTCTCTCCGGCGGGGAACGGGAACACAAGCTAGAGTTAATCCTGAAAAGGTTAGAGCAAGATCAGATCGATCCACAGCGGTTTGCGGAGTACCTTTCCGTAGTAGAAGAGGGGATCCCACCGTCAGCCGGCTTTGGGATCGGAATAGAACGGCTCACCCGTTACATCTGCGGCCTTGATTCCGTTGCTGATGCACGCCTCTTCCCCAAGGTTCCTGGAGCGATCGGGGCGATTTAGCTTCAAGATATGGCGCGGACTTCAGCTTGGACTATCGGTTGAAGTCCGTGCCAATTCGTTTGGTCTGCTACTGAAGGACGAGGATCGGAACGAGGATTGCCTTCCCCTCGCCGTAGACGATCCAGATGTTGTACTGGCCGGGTGAAAGACCGCTGGTGTCGATCCCCAACCAATAAAGATCACGGGAGTACCGACCGGAGAACGAGAACCCGGCACCAGCTTCGACCGCACCTCCACCTCCAGCTGCTTCAGTAAGGTCAGGGCGTGTCACGCGGATCCAGGGCCAGCCGAGCGCTTTGCGATCCTCTCGCGGAAGGTCGAGGCCGACCTCGAGACGCGCTCCGGCACGGGTCTTCGTCGGTGGGAGTTGAGTGTTCAGAGCGAGCTCCTCAAGTGCCTTCGAGTTCAGTGTGTCGGCTGTCGCGATCAACGGCCGTTCATTCGCATCGAGGCCGCGAGTGATGATTCCCAGGTTGGTGTGCCAGTTCTCCCAGGTATCAGGGGCAAGAGGATCTGTCCGTTCCATGGTAGCGAAGGTCGCTGCGCTGCCCGCCGGCCATCCGTCCCGTTCCGGATTACTGGCGTTTGCTGTATCGACTACCTCGCCGCGGTCGTTCAGTAGTTCGATCACGTCTCCGAGGTCGGTGAGTTCCATCTCGTAGGGTTCCGTTGTATCGTAGAGCAGATCAGCTTTTTCACCGCTGATTGTTTCGTCGTGCCGACGCTCGATAGTATAGTAGCTTTCGTCCTTCTCCTCGGGTTTCCCTAGAACCCACCACGAGAGGTCGTCTGTCTCCCGCTTGATGAACTCGGCGGACGGTGCGGGATCCTTATCAGCGACCTCGCAAGCTGACTCCGATGCAGGCAACAGAATGCCGGATAGGTTTACGACCTTCCAACGGTACTCCTCCTCCGTGGTCGGGTGCTTCCGCCGCCAGCGCAGGGTCCAGCCGGTCAGATCGACGGGGATCGTCCCGAGGTTGTGCAGTTCGATCCACTCGTCATGAGGATCGGCGGCCGTCCCAGCCCAGGCGACCTCGTTGATGATCACCTTCCCTTCGCATGGTCCCTCCGTCGCACCACCTCCACCAGCAACTTCCTCAGGGATGGTGATGTCGGCGCTGTCGCGGTTGTTAGTGTCGTCCGGATCCGGTTGATCGGAGGTCGCCACCTCAACCATGTTTGTGATGGTCGTGCCTGTAGTGCCGGCGTCGACCGTAGCAGTGATCTCCAGGACGGCAATAGCCCCATGGCTATACTCTCCTCTGTCCACACACCCGTCGCGCTGTCGTACGCCCCACCACTGTTATCCGATACGTATGTCACGCCGAGGGGAGCAGATCGCTGAGGGTGACGCCTGTTGCATCACCCGGGCCGTTGTTAGTCACCGTGATGGTGTAGATCACCGTATCCCCTTCGTTGGGAGCAGGGTTATCCACGCTCTTGGCCACGGCGAGATCGGCGCCCGCACTGACAACGGTTACGCTCACCGTCGCGATGTTGGACGTCAAGCCCTCGTTATCATCTACAGTGTAGGTGAAGGTATCCACCCCACTGAAGCCGGGATCGGGGGTGTACGTGGCCGTGCCGTCGGAGTTGACGATCACCGAACCATCGCTCGGAGGGGTGTTGATAAACACCGTTGCCGGGTTAAGTGTACCATCCGGATCAGAATCGTTGGCCAATACCTCTATAGTGACAGCGGTGTCAGAATTGGTTGTCGCAGCGTCATCCTGCGCTACTGGAGGGTCATTCACACAGTTCACCGTCACGCCGACGGTAGCGGTGTCTGTACCACCCCGCCCGTCGGAGATGGTGTAAGTAAATGAGTCCTGCCCGCAATAATCGGGATCGGGAATGTAGGTAATCGTCCCGTCCGGATTTACCATCGTCGTACCGTTTGCTGCAGCGGTTACACTAGTCACGGTGAGAGAGTCCCCATCAGGATCGGAATCGTTCCCGAGCACTGGGATCGTCACCGGGGTATCCTCATCCGTAGTGGCATTATCATCCACCGCTACCGGCGGATTGTTTGGTATATCATCATCGAGGATCGTTCCTACTCCCTGGGAGTCAGTTAGCACCGCGTTGGCCGCGTTGGTGAGGTTCACCAGGAACGTCTCCGTAGCTCGCTCACCGCGTCGTCCACGATCGGCACGCTCACCGTAGTACTCAGGCTGCCGGCCGGAATCGTCGCCGTCCCGCTGGTAGCAGTGTAATCACCCGGTTGCAGCGCCGTGTTGTCAGCGGTGGCGTAGTTCACCGTCACATCGCTGGCGCTGAGGTTGGTGAGCGTGAGAGTGAACACCGCGTTGGCGTCCACCCCTTCAGTAACAGTTACATCGTTGATCGTGATCGACGGAGTCCCGTCATCATCCAGGATCGTTCCCACCCCTTGGCTGTCGGCCAGGTTCGCTCCACTAGTCACGTTGGACAGGTCGACGTTGAACGTCTCGTTCGGCTCGTCGATCAAATCCTCGATCGTCGCCACGTCGACCGTCTGCGAGGTGACGCCGGGAGCAAACGTCACCGTACCGGAGCCAGCAGTGTAGTCCGTCCCGGCTACCGCCGTCCCGTCACTAGTGGCGTAGTCGACAGTGATCGTCCTGAGCTCGGGTTGGAGAGAGAGACCGTGAACGTCGCAGTGTCACCTTCATTGACGGTTACGTCATCGATGGTTATGTCGGGGATTACACGCATTGTATGGGTATCACAATCCTGGACTGATTCACCGTCAGGATCGGTACCATATGCACACGCAGTATTCTCAAGGGGATCGGAATCGGAGGCTTGGATGGTGTAATCGACCTCGTAGGTCCAGGTCTCACCTGCCTCGAGCAAGTCATCCTGATCCCCGCCGGACTTGCTCACCAATGTGGCAGCACCGGCGATGTTGTCGCTCACCGTGACGCTGCTCACCGGCGAGCCGTCGCTCCCTTGCGCGTGGCTTACTGCGATCGTGTAGGTCACCTGGTCACCAACGTTAGCGCTCGCCGGACCGCTCTTCTCTACCTGCAGCTCAGGCTGGTGGTCGACCGTGGTCGTGTGCTCACCGCACGCCTCCACTTGGTCCCCATCCGGGTCCTGTCCAGTCGCACACGCCTCGTTCGTCAGGGAATGCGGGTCATCCGGTTGGATGGTGTAGCTAACCTCATAGGTCCAGGTCTCACCCGACTCCAACAGGCTGTCGCCGTCATCGCCGCTCTTGTAGGTCGCAGCACCGGCGATGTTGTCGCTCACCGTGACGCTGCCCACCGGCGAGCCGTCGCTCCCTTGCGCGTGGCTTACTTCAATCGTGTAGGTCACTAGGTCACCGACATCAGCACTCGCCGGACCGCTCTTCTCTACCTGCAGCTCAGGCTCATGCTCCACCGTGGTCGTGTGCTCACCACACGCCTCGACATCATCGCCGTCTACATCCTCACCCTCTACACAGGCGCGGTTCGTCAGGGAATGCGGGTCATCCGGTTGAATGGTGTAACTAACCTCGTAGGCCCAGGTCTCACCTTCCTCGAGCAAGTCATCCTGATCCCCGCCGGACTTGCTCACCAATGTGGCAGCACCGGCGATGTTGTCGCTCACCGTGACGCTGCTCACCGGCGAGCCGT
>LZCG01000066.1_pt1 | contig 19756 bp, 17 predicted proteins | sample 768541 | NCBI WGS metagenome assembly LZCG01 (sample SAMN05200874, study PRJNA324366) | oil field metagenome | isolation source: sample BH-FW-1 from oil reservoir | place: India: Bombay High | collected 2015-07-11
GTCCATCAACAATATATTTTCCAAGCCCCAAAGCAATATTGGGCAATACCATCGTAAGGGTCTTCCTGTTCGATAGGATAAAAATTTATGGAACGGGCAACCCCTGAAAAAGTGGGATAGAATCGATCATTATATCTGGTGCCACAAACTTCCTGCAACACAATAGCCATCTTTTCCTGATCAATCACATTGGAAGTGGCTTCCATATAGGCCTTGCTGTCCTTAAAAAATACGGAGGCATAAACACTCTTAATAGCCTGGCTCAACATTTCAAGCATCCTCCGTTCATCATTTTTATAATTAGGAATCATGTAGGTGGAATAAACCCCCGCAAAAGGCTGGTAATGAGAATCTTCAAGCAGACTGCTCGAACGGATTGCCACCGGATTAGACACTACATTAATAAACGCATATAAATCCTCGTGAATACGAAAAGGCAGGTTTGCATTAACAAAAGAGTTAAGAATTGTTTCGTCGTCGAGTTCAGAGAGGGCTATTTTATAAAGTTTATTTTCCTCCATAAACTCATCAAAAACATCGGTGCAAAGCACGACTGTTCGAGGTATCATAGTAATAACCGAATCATGGGCATCGAGTTCACGGTGGCGTTTAATAACAGCATCAAGGAAAGCCAGCCCTCTGGCTTTTCCACCTATAGAGCCATCACCAATTCTGGTAAAAGAAAGGTATTCATCAAACCGATCCCGGGAAAAATTGGCAATGACCCCCCTGGAACGGCTGCGACGGAAACTGGCAATGGCATCAAAAATATAACGCCGCACCTTGTCCAGGTCATGATCAAAATCAGCAAAACTTAATTCCCGAAAAAGTTGCGCAATAGGAAATAACGCCCTGGCATTAAGCCATTTTGAAATATGATTTCGGGTGATATGATATTTCAGCGATTCGTCCGGAATCTCATAAATTTTTTCCTGCAGTTCTTTAAGGTTGGCTGCCGTGGCACACGCCTGGCCGGTTTTGGGATTCACAAAAACAAATTCACCAAAAGCAAAATGGCGTGTAATGAAATCCCTAAGTTCCATAGGCAGTGTTTTGGATTGCTTGTAAAGAAAACCCACCTTAATTTTTTTGGCCTTTTCATAGCTTTCTGAATCTGACGACTGTAAAAGAAGTGGGATATATTTATCTTCTTTTTTAATCAGGCGGCATAATTTCAGGCCCGCCTCAGGATCGCGAACCCCATTATGTTCATAACTAATGTCGGAAATAACACCAAGAAGATTGTTTTTATATTTTTGATACAACGCAAGGGCATCTTCATAATTGGTTGCCAGCAAAATTTTTGGCCGGCCGCGCATCCGCAGCATTTGTTGGTGCTCATTGAGCCCTTCCTGCATGAAAGATTGGGATTGCTTAAAAATGAGCTTATAAATATTGGGAAGATAGCTTGAATAGAACCTGACAGAATTTTCGACCAGAATAATGACTTGCACACCTTCCTGAATATCATTATCCACGTTCATGGAATCTTCAATCAGTTTGATAATGGCCAGCAAAATATCCGCATTTCCCAGCCACGAAAACACATAGTCAATCGCACTCAGGTCCTCATTCTGAAGACGTAACGAAACTTGTCGGGAAAAGGGCGTTAAAACAACAATAGGAATCTCAGGATAGAGCGTTTTTATTCTGGATGCCAGACCAAAAGTATCAGACCTCTCGGCACTGGGCATTGAAATAATCAGGTCGATACTCTGTTCCTCCAAAACGCCAAAGGCGGCCTGTTCGGTATCAACCTGAATAAAATGAGGCGGATAGCGCAAATTGAGAGAGACATATTCATTGAAAATTTGTTCATCTATCCTGCATCATCCTCCAGAATAAACGCATCATAATTACTGGAAATCAACAAAACATGATAAATCCTGTTTTTCATCAGATTATCAAATTCTGTATCCGAAAAATAAAAACTCTTAAAACGTACGTATTGACTTTGACTCATTAACATTTTGTGCTGCTTTGAAAAAGTGTAAAGATACAAACAAGTTTTTTGGATAAGACAAACCCTTGCATTTAAAGAAAAATCGAGCAGGATAAAATTGTTTCCCTATAAAGCAGCGTAAAGCTTGAATCGCGAAACGTTGTGACCGATATTTTCCAAAAACTGCCTGATGTGTTTGCATGCAGGGCGAACAAATAGCCACCTGCCCTCAACCGAGGCCTTGGTAGTCTTTTTTCTCATGAAAGCATCACCTAAAAGGCCACTAAAATAAATATGCTAACAATTAAATAAGTCCAAATCGATTGCATAGGTATTGGTTTTTAAACAGAGCGTTTCAGATAGATTTTTGTTGCCTGAAGATTTAAACTCAAAAAGCATGGTTTCCGAAAACATAAGGTTTTTTGCACCCTGCAAGGGCAAAACAGCGAAAAACAATATAATACATTCGTATATCCGACAATTACCAAAATTAACCTTAAAAATTTTTCCTGTTGCTTAATCAAGCTTAAATCTGCTATTATAATCGCAAAATTAGGCCTAAAAAACAGAATATGACCGATAAATCAGGCCTGAATTTTGGAAAAAGTTGTTTTGTATTTATCTTCGCTAAAAAGAATACATTTTATGATTTACAGAAAGCAACTTGACACAATTAAAAAACAGCTCTTTAAAAAAAAGGTAATATTATTGCTTGGGGCCCGGCAAGTGGGAAAAACAACACTTTTACAAAGACTTGTTAAAGACCTGGGTGTTAAAACGGAATGGTTAAATACCGATGAAGGTGATATTTTAAATGAATTAATAGCAGCTACAACAAGCACCCAATTGCTGGCCATGATAGGAAAAGGAACAAAGCTGGTAATTATTGATGAGGCACAACAGGTTCCTGATATCGGGTTAAAGCTAAAATTGCTGATTGATACCAGCCCAAATATTCAAGTGATTGCAACAGGTTCTTCTTCTTTTGATTTGCTTAACAAAACGAATGAACCCCTTACGGGAAGAAAACGACTGTTTTATCTTTATCCTTTAAGCTTTGCTGAAATGGCGGCCTGTTCTTCCCGGAGAGAAGAAAAACGAATGCTTGAACGCAGGTTAATATATGGATACTATCCGGAGGTAGTGAATAACCCGGGAAGCGAAAAAGAAGTTTTACTCGAAATAGCTCAAAGTTATCTTTATAAGGATATTCTGCGGTATGACGGGATCAGGAAGTCGATTGTTCTTGAAAATCTACTTAAGGCACTTGCTTTTCAAGTGGGAAGTGAGGTGAGTTTTAATGAACTGGCTAAGACAGTTGGAGGTATTAACAGGAGTACTGTCGAAAAATACTTAAACTTGCTTGAGAAGACGTATGTAATTTACAAACTTCCGGCTTTAAACAAAAATATGCGAAATGAAATCAAAAAAGGTAAGAAATATTACTTTTTTGATAATGGCATTCGAAATGTATTAATAAACAACTTCAGTTCTCTTGATTATCGTTTCGACAAAGGTGCATTATGGGAAAATTTTTTACTTTCTGAACGAATAAAATACAATCATTATACCGGACGTACACCAAATACCTACTTCTGGCGCACCCATGATCAGGCAGAAATAGATTACATAGAAGAGTCAGATGGTATTTTAAATGCGTATGAAATGAAGTGGAATAAAACCAGAATCCGGTTTCCCAACTCATTTCTCAAATCCTATCCCACCCATCAAACCAACGTAGTCAACAAAGATAATTTCCAGAATTTTGTACGCTTCTAAATCACCTCATTAATGAGTTACCCTGGCATCACGATAATTTTCCTAAGTGTTTCTGCCTGGCAGGTATTTTTCATCATTTTTTACATTTTCGTTCTGAAACCTGACCTATAAAGCAGAAGGTTAAAACAGGTATGAACATAAATTTTGCTGATTTTTCGAAAGTAGCAAACTGCGTAAGAACGATTAAAAATATTGCAATTAAAAATATCACCATTATATCAAATGTTCATTTTTTCATGGCTCAAAATTAGTTTAGTATTTAATATCGATAGTCGAATCCTAAGCATAACCGGGCTAACTTTGCCTTGTACTCGACGCAAATCATTCTGCCAGGCGCTGGCACTATCCGGCCAAAAGCGCCGCCATTCATTTTTAATTTCATGCTATCGTGCAATCCTGCTTTCACGCCTTCTCACATCGTCACCAGTAGTAAGCCAGCCTATGGACTACACCTCATAGCCAAAACGTCTCAGGTCGTCGGGATTATTGCGCCAGTCTTTGCGAACTTTTACGGTTAAATCCAGATAAATATGCTGACCGATAAATTTTTCAATGTCTTTACGCGCTTCAGTACCCAACAGCTTAATGGCCCTGCCTTATTTCCAATAATAATCATTCGCTGGGATTCGCGCACTACAAAACAGAAGCCCGGATATCCACGCGTTCAGAACCTTCCTTATAAGATTCTACCACCACTTCCACACTGTAAGGGATTTCTTTCTTATACAACTGAAGAATCTTTTCCCGTATGATTTCAGCCACAAAAAAACGCATGGATTTGTCAGTAAGCTCGTCTTTTGGATAATAAGGAGGCGATTCGGGTAATTTTTCAATAATCAAATTCATCACCTTTTCAAGATTAAAACCATGGAGAGCTGCAATCGGCACCACATCAGCATCGGGATAGGCCTGCTGCCAACGCTGTATGTCAGTGGCAACACCCGCCTGGTCATGCAAATCAATCTTGTTGAGCAATAAAATAACAGGGATATTTTTTGACCGGATATGCTTTTCAATTCCCGGATGCAGGGATTTTTCACCGGTTTCGACCACTACCAAAAAGATATCAGCATCTTCAAGCGCCATATTCACAAATCCCATCATGGATTCCTGCAGTTTGTAGGCTGGATCAAGAATGCCCGGGGTATCTGAATAGACAATCTGAAATTCATCACCATTTACAATCCCCTGAATCCGGTGTCGCGTAGTCTGTGCTTTAGAAGTAATAATAGACAGATTCTCGCCTACCAGTTTGTTCATCAGGGTACTCTTACCCACATTCGGTTTCCCGACAATATTCACAAATCCTGCTCGGTGCGTCATGCTGAATAATCTTTTTGTAAAAACATTTGCACAGCAAAGAAACAAAATATATATTTGCACCCGCATTTGAGAGGCTAAGCAAATGGCAGTATTTTAAAAAAATGCTTTCAAGCTGAACAAAAACACAGCGCTTTCGTTTAGCAACCTGAAAAGCCATTTGAATTGCATTAAAAAAAGAAAGTGAGTTAATTTAAAGATAACCGCTTTGAAAAAAGTAAATTTGTAGTTGTTCTTTAAATTATAAAAAATATATTGCGGGGTGGAGCAGTGGTAGCTCGTCGGGCTCATAACCCGAAGGTCGTTGGTTCGAATCCGGCCCCCGCTACTAAGCAGCCCCACATTTTTAGTGGGGCTTTTTTGTATCTGAAAAAATGGGAAAAGTTGTAGCAATCATTGGAAGGCCTAATGTGGGAAAATCAACCCTTTTCAACCGGCTGATAGGCAAGCGGGCCGCTATTGTTGATTCTGTAAGCGGGGTAACACGTGACCGGCATTATGGCACATCAGACTGGAACGGAAAAGAATTTACGGTTATCGATACCGGCGGTTTTATCGAAGGTTCGGATGATGTATTTGAAGAAGCCATCCGTAAACAAGCTGTTTATGCAGCCGAAGAAGCCGACATCATCATTTTTATGGTTGATGCCAAAGAAGGATTGACCGGCTTTGATAAGGATGTGGCTAATCTGCTGCGATCTGTCCGGCGCACAAAACTACTGGCCGTCAACAAAGTTGATAACAATGCTTTGATAAGTGATGCACAGGAATTTTACGCACTGGGTTTTGATAAGCTCTTTATGATTTCATCCGTCAACGGGAGTGGCACCGGAGAACTACTGGATGCTGTGGTTGAAAACCTGGACGATGAAAGTGTTGTGGCTGATTTCCCTGACGAACTCCCGCGCATTGCAGTAGTAGGGCGGCCCAATGTAGGAAAATCATCACTGGTCAATAAGCTGCTGGGTTTTGAACGCAGTATTGTTACAGATATACCCGGAACCACCCGCGATGCCGTAGATACCCGCTACCAAGGCTTTGGTCATGATTTTGTCCTCATCGATACGGCCGGTCTGCGAAAAAAATCAAAGGTTCATGAAGACATAGAATTTTATTCGGTCATGCGGGCCATAAAAACCATTGAGCGTTCAGATGTTTGTATCCTTATGATCGATGCCACGCAGGGGATTGAATCACAGGATGTAAATATCCTGCAGCTTATTCATAAAAATCATAAAGGCGTTGTCATTGTCATCAACAAATGGGACCTCATTGAAAAAGATACCCATAGCACACAGACATACACCAACCAGATAAAAGAACGCATCAAACCCTTCCAGGATATTCCGATAGTATTTGTTTCAGTTACCGAACAACAACGGGTTCTGAAAGTACTTGACTTGGCAAGAGAAGTATATAACTCGAAGCAATTTCATATTCCCACTCCCAGGCTCAACGAATACATTTTGCCAATCATTGAGAAAACACCGCCGCCAGCCACCTCGCGCGGTAAATATATCAGGATAAAATATGCCACACAGTTAAAAACCCGCTTTCCGGCTTTTGCTTTTTATTGTAACCATCCACGGGACATTAAGCCACCTTACAAAAGATTTCTGGAAAACAAAATAAGGGAACGGTTTGGTTTTTCCGGGGTTCCGATTGAATTGTATTTCAGAGAAAAATAAAATCCATGGAAACAGTCAGAATAGATAAATATTTATGGGCTATCAGGCAATATAAAACCCGAAACAAGGCCGCTGAAGCCTGTAAAAGTGGTAAGGTTAAACTAAATGACCAGAGTGTTAAACCATCGAAAGATGTGCATTCAGGAGATGAAATTGAAATTACTATTGACATTATCCGGAAAAAAATAAAAGTGACCGGTCTCATCGAAAACCGGGTGTCAGCCTCCCTGGCCGTTGAATATTATGAAGACCTGACCCCTGAAGAAGAATATGATAAACTCAGAAAAAAACACGAAGTCAACATGGAATGGCGAGACAAAGGTTTAGGACGCCCCACCAAAAAAGACCGTCGCCGTATCGACTGGTTGAAAAAAAAGTATTAATCACCTTCTTTCATCATAATCGATGGTGTTTCTTTTTCCGTCTTCATCAATAAAAACCCATTTTCCGACACGCTGACCGGCTATCATCTGACCCTGATAATATATTTGGCCATTTTCGTAGTAAACCGTTTTTTGTCCATACTCGCGGCCCTCACGATAGGTCGCCTGCGACCATACATTTCCGTTCCGGTAATAGCTCTTCCATAGCCCGGATCTTTGCCCGTTTTTAAAAGCCCCTTCCATCTTTTTCTCTCCGGATTTATAATAGTGCACCTCATTTTTCAGGACTTTCCTGCCGTCAACTTTTTCAAAATATTGCACCACTTTGGGCGAGCCATCCTGGTATCGATCAGCAATTACTTCGATTGTTTTTGGGCTACAGGAAGCGGCCAGGAGCCACACAACCACCAAATAAACAAAAGGATTCGTATATTTCATACTATTTTATCGGTTAAAAGTTAGTCTTTGTCCAAAACGGGTTTCATCAAAACGGCCCCGGTCATACACTTTGTGACCATTCACGAAAGTAGTCAGGATGCGCTTTGAGTGAGTCATCCCCTCAAAGGGCGACCAGCCACATTTATATAAAATATTATTTTTTGTCACCTGCCAGGGTTGATTTACATCGACCAATACCAAATCGGCATAATAGCCGGGACGGATGAAGCCACGGTTTTCCACATCAAAAACAACAGCCGGTGCATGACACATTTTCTGAACAATCTGCGGCAAAGTCATCTTTTTCTGATGATAGAATTCCAACATTGCCGGCAGGGCATGCTGAACCAGCGGCCCGCCTGAAGGCGCTTTGAAATAGGTGTTTTGTTTTTCTGCCAAGGTATGGGGGGCATGATCCGTAGCCACAACATCCAGTTTATTACTTAGCAACCCCTCAAGTAGCCCGTTGCGATCGGCCCGGGTTTTAACAGCCGGATTCCATTTAATCCGCCATTGTTTTTCGGGATACATAGAATCATCAAACATCAGGTGATGTACACAAGCCTCAGCCGTAATCTGTTTATCTGCTAAAGGAGTATGGCTATCGAAAAGTTCAAGTTCTTTTTTGGTACTCACATGCAGGATATGCAATCGTGTTTTATATTTTCGCGCAAGCGAAACAGCCAGGGAAGAAGATGCATAACAAGCTTCTGCCGAACGAATGACAGGATGCAATTCAAAAGGGACTTCTTCCCCATATTTTTCCTTTGCAGTGAAGGTATTCCGCCGAATGGTATTCTCATCCTCGCAATGAGTGGCTACGAGCATGTTGGCTTTACTAAAAATCTGTTCCAGTGTTTTTGGATTATCCACCAACATATTACCGGTTGAAGACCCCATAAATATTTTTATGCCACAAACGTTTTGTGGATCGGTTTTCAACACTTCATCCAGGTTGTCATTGGTGGTTCCCATGTAGAAAGAAAAATTGACCAAAGATTTTCGGGCTGCGAGCTGGTACTTTTCTTCCAACAATTCCTGTGTAACGGTCTGGGGTTTTGTATTGGGCATTTCCATGTAGGAAGTAATGCCTCCGGCAACAGCAGCGCGGCTTTCGGTGTAAATATCGGCTTTATGGGTTAAGCCGGGTTCTCTGAAGTGTACCTGGTCATCAATAGCACCAGGCAACAGATAGTGGCCTTTGCCATCTATCACTTCCTGTCCGGATTTTGAAGCCGGATGAGGCTCTGACAACACTTTATCGATGTATTGGTCTTTTACCACGACAGCGCCATGTTGTATAGTGCCCTCATTGACAATTCTTACATTTTTTATAAGTAAAGACGTATTCATCACCTCGATTTATGGTCAAAGGTAAGAAATTTTATTCGTGGCAAGGAGAATTTATCCTTTAGAGTTGGGTTTGATACGACGAAAACGCAGGCTTATCACGCCAAGTGCTGCTTCTTTAAAAATTCCTTTGTTCATTTTGGATACCCCCTGGGTACGGTCGGTAAAAATTATAGGGATTTCTTTGATACGAAAGCCCAGTTTCCAGGCCGAATACTTCATCTCAATCTGAAAGGCATAACCTACAAACTGTACTTCATCTAAATTAATAGTTTCCAGCACTTTTCGGCGGTAGCATTTAAACCCGGCAGTACTATCATTGACAGGTATTCCCAAAATCAGTTTCACATAAATGCTGGCAAAATAGGACATCAGCACCCGACCCATGGGCCAATTGACTACATTCACTCCCTGAACATACCGGGAACCTATCACCAAATCATAACCCTCTTTGGCAGTAGCATATAACCGTTCCAGATCATTCGGATTATGCGACAGGTCGGCATCCATCTCAAAGATATAGTCATACTTATGGCGTAAAGCCATTTAAACCCATGAATGTAAGCTGTCCCAAGACCAAGTTTTCCAGACCTTTCCTCAAGAAACAACCGCTCCTTATAAGTATTCATCAGCTTTTTAACAATATCAGCAGTACCATCAGGTGAATTGTCATCGATGATGAGAACATGAAATCCCGATGGCAGGCTGAACACCCGATTCAGCACATTCTCAATGTTTTCCTTTTCTTTGTAGGTTGGAATAATTACAAGGGCGCCACTCACTATGCTGCTGTTAATTTTATTAATGGGGACAAAAATAGAAAAAAAGCAAAAGCCTGCATGATGAAACTTTCATGCAGGCTTTAAAACTACTGTACTTTTAAGACTTTTTTATAAATACTTCCCTTTTCATGACTTATGATGAGGAGTAACGGTTGAGGTTTGACTGTTGATATATCAATATCTTTTGAAGAAACCTCGTTGGTCAGCGACATCGTGGCTGTTTTCAGGATTCTGCCATCCAGGCCCATGATTTTTACGTAAACCTGCGTATTCATCCTGGCTTCAAGGGTTATCCTGATATGATTTTCAGCCGGATTTGGTGAGACCCTGAGCGAACTGATATTCATCACATCCTCCATACCATCTGTACCATAGGTAAATGATAATGTGGTGGGTTCCATAACATTTCCGGCGGGGTCTTCCACATTTTCGACCGTCACATCATAGGTAGTTCCGGTGGTCAATGCATCCACAGTCAGAATGATATGTTCCTTTTCAATCAAATGCTGAACCGCACTGCTAACTGTAATGCCATTGGATACCGTATAGTTATTTATATTTTCACCACTGGTTTCATCCACTTCTTCAGAAAAATAAACATCAATTCGTGTAGCCTGCTCTGATGAGACACTCACAAATTCGGGAATAATGTCATCAATACTTAAAGCTACATCATCTTCACTACGGAGTTCAATTTTCCACTCATCAAAGTCAAAATTCAGCGGACCTGTAATGTTATAGGATTCTCCCAGTTCCGGCTCATAGGTATAAACACTGCTATTGTGAATCAGCAGCGAGCCAGAGCCATCGTCCACCGTCCACATTCCATAATTTGCCAGATAATTGTCGTCAGTACACTCAGCCTCCTGAACCTGAATCAAAACTCCTTCAAAGGCTTCTCCGGCATCACCGGTATTAATAACCATCGGTTCGGGGAGTGTTTTATTGGTGGCCACCCGATAATAGGCTTCGATTGATTTCATTTCGGTCATACCATAGTATTCTTTTACAAGCCCCTGAATGATAAGGCTATCGCCAACTTGGGGCACCCTGCCGGATCATAAACCATCATACCGTTCCATTCGCCTGCGCCATCCTGAAGAAAATAAACATCTCCAAAACTTCCTGTAACCACACCGGTCGTAGAAAGCACCTGTTCAGCAAAAGGTGAGCTGCTGGTTTGTCCCTGAATGTCATAAATGCTGGTCAATTCGCCCTGGAATGCTCCCGGAACTTCATAACTATAAACCACACAACTGTGGGTATTTGGGCCATCGGTAGCTGTTATCTGGTAATAAACAGTTGTATAGGCCGGCTGGCCCGGGATTTCGGCGGAATAGATATCATCATTTTGTTGCATGATGATTTCGTTGTCAAGACTGTTATAATCGTAACCCCAAAACAATTTTACACTGGAAGAAGTTTTAAACTGAGTGGTAACCCGAGCGCTAATTCCCACAGGCACATCAGCTTCGACTTCATCATTGAGGAGGGTCACCTGATCAATCACGATGGGGGATGCCTCAACGCCGTTCCAGATAAGCCCGGCAAATTCCGGATTATCAATAAAAGGATTCCGGTTTGATTGCCAGTTAAAGATCACGTTATTGCGATTACGTTCAAAAGCATCAGGCGGGTCCTGCTGGTTCCATTGCAATAATGTTGATAGTTTTCCGTGCTCGGGAGCAGGATAGGTATTCACATAATCAACTACCTGCAGGTCTTCTTCACCATTTTCACCTTCGTAGCGGGTCGCCATGTAGAAGATAATGCGGGCAATATCGCCTTTAACTTCGTCGCGGGGTTCCCAGGAATCGCTGTCATAATAACATCCGGTAGCTTCGGGATGCTGGGTGCCACCATTATCAAAATCTTTATTATCACGGTCCATATTCACGGAACCATCAGCCGGTTTCAGGTTATGGAAATCACTTCCTTCAGGAGGTTCTGTTCCAAAATCACCATGCGATTTGGCCCAAACATGCTCCCGGTTAATATAGTTTCCGCCTGTACCATAGTAGTTGTTATCTTCTGAACGCCCGGTATAAACCAGAATTACTTTTGAGGGATCGTTGGGATCGGCATCCGAAAGCTTAAAAACTTCGCTGGAAATGCTGTAGTCATATGACTGATGCCCTTTGATAATATCATAAAGTGCTGTTTTAAGCTCAGTTCCTTCTTTTCCGTCAGTACCATTGTAGTAACCGGTTTGTTGACTAAAGACAGCTGAGAACAAAAAATAAAAGCACTATTGTAAAAACTACTGTTCTTTTCATACTAATTAAAACTATTTGATTAATAAAAATTTCTTCTCATGATATACTTAATTATAGAATCAACAAAAGTATAAAAACTTCATTGCGCCGCATTAAGCCGATACTTTTTCCTTTTTAATTAATTGTAAAGTATTCCGGGCTTTTGCTGTAGAATCTATCCCCTCAAACACCATTGTAAGTTTATCTTTGCGTTGTTTCATCCGGCATGAATCAGGAAAAACTTTAACATATTCAAGAATTTGTCCGAATACATCAGACTGAAAATAGGCTGAATCGGGCTGCGCAGCGAAGTAACCTACCATTTTTCCCGATTTTATCACCAGCTTTTCAAAGCCAAGCGCTTTCGCTATCCAACGAATACGAATAACGTCCATCAGGTCACGGGTAGCATCAGGCAATGGGCCAAATCGGTCTGTAATTTTTTCCGTAAAGGTTTTCAATTGTTCCTCTGTTTCCAGATTGTCGAGTTCTTTGTAAAGTACAAGTCTTTCCGTAATGTCTGTCACGTATTCATCCGGAATCATAATCTCAAGGTCTGTTTCAATCTGGCAATCTGCTGCCGGAAGCGCCGCGTTTTCCTCTTCATATAAATCTTTAAACTCATTGCTTTTGAGTTCATGCATGGCTTCATTCAGAATTTTCTGATACATTTCATAACCAATATCCGTAATGAAGCCACTTTGTTCTGCCCCTAAGATATTTCCGGCACCACGGATATCCAAATCACTCATAGACAAGTTAAAACCGCTACCCAGGTCAGAAAACATCTCCAAAGCCTTTAATCTTTTTCGGGCGCTATCGGTCAGCGAAGCCATGGGAGGCGACAAAAGGTAGCAGAAAGCCTTTTTATTGGAGCGCCCTACCCTACCACGAAGCTGGTGGAGATCGCTCAGGCCATAGTTTTGAGCATCATTAATTATCATGGTATTGGCATTGGAAATATCCAACCCTGATTCAATAATGGTTGTGGCCACCAGGACATCATAATGTCCTTCAATAAAATCGTACATCACTTTCTCCAATTTTTTGCCATCCATTTGGCCATGACCTACGGCAATTTTAACGTCGGGGACAAATTTTTTTATCATTGCAGCCACCTCCATAATATTTTGCACCCGGTTATGCACAAAGAAAACCTGTCCGCCCCTGGAAACTTCGTAGCTAATGGCTTCCCTTATGGTCTTTTCTCCAAATGATTTAATTTCAGTGTGTATGGGATAACGGTTGGGGGGCGGCGTATTGATAATAGATAAGTCACGTGCACCCATCATGGAAACTGCAAGGTTCGTGGTATAGGGGTGGCTGTCAGGGTCAACGTATCTACATTCACGCGAAGTTGACGAAGTTTCTCTTTGGTAGAAACACCAAATTTTTGTTCTTCATCAATAACCAATAATCCCAGGTCTTTAAACTTCACATCTTTACTAACCAGCCGATGGGTGCCAACAATAATATCAATTTCGCCGGTCTCTAGTTTAGAAAGGGTTTGTTTGATTTGCGCCGGCGACTTAAAGCGGCTGATATAATCAATCGTACAGGGCATCTCCTTTAACCTGTCTGAAAAAGTTTTGTAGTGTTGCAAAGCAAGAATCGTTGTCGGCACCAGCACGGCAACCTGCTTACTCTCGACGACAGCTTTGAAGGCGGCCCGTATGGCCACTTCGGTTTTCCCAAAACCCACATCACCACATACCAGGCGGTCCATGGGATAACTTTTCTCCATATCAGATTTTACATCCTGCGTGGCCTTCATCTGGTCGGGGGTGTCTTCATAAATAAAGGAAGCTTCCAATTCATGCTGCAGGTAAGTATCGGGGCCATATTGAATTCCGTTGACTGATTTACGTCTGGCATACAACGCAATCAGATCCTTAGCAATATCTTTGACCTTTTTCTTAGTCTTATTTTTGGTGTTGGCCCAGGCGACACCGCCTAAGCGATGCAGATTTGGCGGGGTTCCATCCTTTCCTGTATATCGGGCTATGCGGTGAAGGGAATGAATGCTGACATACAACAAATCATTATTGGCATACACCAGCCGGATGGCTTCCTGTTTTTTTCCGTTATTATCAATTTTTTCCAGGCCGTCGAATTTTCCAATACCATGATCGATGTGCGTCACGAAATCGCCGGGTTTCAAATTATAAAGTTCTTTCAGGGTCAGTTTTTCTTTTCCCCTGTATTTATCTTTCAAATAAAATCGCTGATAACGGTCAAAAATCTGATGGTCAGTATAGCAGGCCATTTTGAGCTCAAGGTCAAGAAAACCTTCATGAACAGGAATATTTACAGGCTCGAAACGGATGGGTTCGGCCAACGCCATACTCTCCTGCAAATCGTCAAAAATCATTCTCAAACGCTTGAGCTGGTCTGCATTCTCGGCAAAAATATAATTGGTTAGTCCGTCTTTATGATTCTGCCTGAGGTTTTCAATCAGCAATTCAAAATTTTTATTAAAAGGCGGTTGAGGTTTGGTGAGAAAATGTAAGGTATCAGTAACGGATGAAAAATTGTTACGCCGGTATTCAAGCAGGTGGTATTTTTGTATGGCTTTCAGTATTTCATCAGGAGCAGAAAAAAGAGAATCCGGATCAGACACATTCTTTTTATCAGAATGATTATCATAGTTACTGACAGCCTTATGATAGAGGTTCGCTGCCAAATCCATAGAAAAAGCAAAATCATCAAACCATATAGAAGTACTGGAAGGAAGATAAGACCCAATGGAGGCCCTGGTTTCACGGATGGTCTGGTCCTGAACATTGGGGATGATGGTCAGTTTGGTCAGATTTTTGACAGACAACTGGTCTTCAGGATTAAAACTCCTGATAGATTCAATTTCATCGCCAAAAAACTCAATTCTATAGGGGTAATCGTTTCCAAAAGAAAAAACATCAACAATACCGCCGCGGAGAGAAAACTGACCAGGTTCGACGACAAACGATACCCTTTCAAAATTGTATTCCAGCAAAATATCTACAACAAAATCAACACTGAGGTCATCACCTTTTTCTATGTGCAACGTGTTTTTTTTAAGATAACCCCTGTTAACCACCTTCTCGGCTAAAGCTTCCGGATAAGTGACTACGATTAATTTTCGGGCCTGGCTGTTAAGTCTTTTAAGCACTTCAGCCCGAAACAGCACATTGATTTTATCAAGCCGCTCAGGCTCATAAGGTTCTTTTTGTGATACCGGAAAAAACAATACTTTTTTGGTATCAACCGGCGCATCTTTTTCCTGAAACAGACATTGAAAATCATTGTAAAGATAGGCGGCCTGCTCTTTATCAGGCACCACAAAAACCTGCATGCCATGCTGACGGCTAAACAAAGCTGCTGCTGCCAGGGCTACAGCTGACCCGGATAAACCTTCCACCACAAATTGTCCGGGGTCTTTTGCTTTTAGAAGCGTTGCCAGACGCGATATTCCAGGATGCGTAGCATATATTTTAATAAGCTGATTGACTTCCAAAACTACCAAAACTAAAAATGTGGTGCAAAGGTAACCATAATAATTTGCGTTATCTTAGAAACCTTTTTCCAAAAACCAAACTCCGTTGTTTCAGATTCAAACCGCCAGGCCACCTTCCTTCTCAATCAGGTCTTTAAAATCAGCAGAATACTGTTGCAGCAGTGCTTCAGCTTTCTCCACCATTTTCGCAGAACCCACAAACAATGGAGAACGCTGGTGAATCGATTTAGGCATCACATCCAGAATCCGATGGAAACCGTCGCTGGCTTTTCCGCCTGCCTGCTCGGCGAGATAAGCCATCGGGGCACACTCATAGAGCAAACGAAGTTTCCCCAACGGCAATTTGGTAGTTCCGGGATACATATAAATACCGCCGATAATCAGATTTCGATGAAAATCAGATACCAGCGAGCCCACATAGCGCGTCTTATATGGGCGGTTTGAAACGGGATCATCTTCCTGGGAATACTTGATGTAGCGCTTTACACCTTCAGGAAAATACAAATAGTTGGCTTCATTTACCGAATAAACAGTTCCTGTTTCAGGAATTTTCATTTCGGGATGTGACAACAGAAATAAGCCTACGGAATTGTCATACGTAAATCCGTTCACACCATGACCTGTAGAATACACCAGCATAGTTGAAGAACCATAAAGCACATACCCGCCAGCGACCATCTCCCTGCCAGGATGCAGAAGGTCTTGCTCTGAGGCCTCCTCGCCCGGAAATGATGACCTTCGGTAGATAGAAAAAATAGTGCCTACCGGAATGTTCACCTCAATATTGGAAGAACCATCTAACGGATCAATGGCAATGGCGTATTTTCCGATTTTGGAATGCGGATTGTCAAAAATAATCATCTTGTCGTTTTCTTCGGAAGCAATTGCACAAACCTGATGGCCATTCTGAAGGGCTTTAATAAAATGGTCATTGGCAAAAACATCCATTTTTTTCTGGTCTTCGCCCTGAACATTTTCCCGGCCCTGATAGCCCATAAGATCAGACAATCCGGCTTTGTTAATATCCCGATGCACTATCTTGGCTGCAATCCCTATGTCATTCAATACGCGGGTCAGGTCGCCGGTAGCAAAAGGAAAGTCATGCTGTTTTTCATTGATAAATTCAACAAGGGTTTTCATAGTTTATGTTGAGTTAAAGTTGATATCCTGCAAAAGTATTAATTTTGGCTCTTAAAGAATGAAAATATATCATTTGTTTACATTTTTGTAAAGTAAAAAGCAGATAATTCTTAATGGAATTCAACAGGCAAAACTTTAAAGAATTCCACGTAAGTGAGCGATAATGAAAGTGTTTAAATTTGGCGGGGTTTCCATTAAAGACCCTGAATCTATCAACCGTGTCATAAAAATTATCCGGGAACATAAGCCCAATGTGGTGGTTTTTTCTGCTATTGGAAAAACCACCAATGCCTTTGAAACCCTGGTCGATCAATACCATTCAGGCGGGGACTTTTTACCAACATGGCAGCAGATTGAATCAGCACACCTGAGCATCATGGAGGCTTTTTTTCCAACAATCAAAGCCTCCGAAAGCCAGCTCAACCCTTTGTTTCAAAATCTCGAACAAAGACTGAAAAAACCGCCATTTGTCAACTACAGCAAGACTTACGACCAGATAGTTCCCTATGGTGAACTCCTGTCAACAACGCTGATGCACCATATTCTTACCCTTTCGGGAATTGAGAACCAATGGCATGATATGACCACACTGCTACAAACGGATAGCCACTATCAACAGGCTGCTATTGACATGAAAACATCTACTCAAAATATCAGAAAAGCTGTGAAAGATAAAACTTTAAACATCTTTCAGGGTTTTATTGGCGGCAACCGGGAAGGCTTTATGACAACACTGGGACGGGAAGGGTCTGATTATTCTGCTGCTTTAGTGGCGTCCATGCTCAAGGCAAAAGAAGTAACCGTATGGAAAGATGTGGCTGGCATTTTAAATGCAGACCCGCGCTATTTTGACAAACCAGAACTCCTGCCCCACCTCTCCTATGATGAAGCTGTAGAGCTCGCTTATTACGGGGCAAAAGTAATTCATCCCAAAACTGTCAGGCCCCTACGGGACCAACATATCAGGCTTCATGTCAGGTCGTTTCTAAATCCGCAACAACCCGGAACAGTGATTGACCAACATGCAGAGCCAGAGCACCATCAGCCCTGTTATATTATGAAGAAAAATCAATGTTTGATGCAATGCCGAACGCGTGACTACACCTTTATCACCGAGGCCCACCTTCAGCGGCTTTATCGGGAATTTCATGAGTTAAACATACAGGTAAACATGATTCAACAAGCGGCCATTGCAGTTTCGGTGGTTATGGATGCCGATGAAAGACGTACCGAAGAGCTGGAAGACCGGCTGTCGAAGTGGCTGGATGTTACCTTCACCCAAGGATTTGATTTGGCTACTATCCGTCATTATACCGCCACCTCCATCGACCATGTGGTAACCAACCATAAGGTGGTCATGCAACAAACCAACGGAATTACAGCCCACTTACTGATGAAACAAATTTCCTGATACCTTGGCTAAAGCTTATCGGGATTCACGGGGATCATTTCAGGCACAAACTCTTTAAACCTGAGATGACGCATCACTTTGGTCAGGAAATCATAATAGGCAGGTGTGAAAGAGAAAGTCTTCTCATCAAAATAATCCATAGGCAGGGGTTTATTACCTACATTGCCCATATCAATGGCTTTGGTGTAAAATTCTTCTACCTCCAGGTAATCAACTACTTGCCTCATCACCGGCATCTTACCATAATCTTCACGCAACAGCAGGTCCACAATTTTGTCGGCCAGGGTCATGGTTAACCTGCGATCATATTTCCGACAAGAGCCTGAGCGGGCATAATAGCCTGAAATTTGCGGACGTGAATCAATACCAGTTATTTTGGTAAGTTCATGAGCAATCACGCCGCTGATTCCGCCCAGTCGGGGATGGCCATATTCATCAACATCTGCGCCGGCATAGGCCTTTTCGACTTTACCGGTTTTTTCATTAAACCATTTAATTCCTTCAGAGACCGGAATAATAAGGCTTTTTGTGGGCGATTGATGATAAACCTCCTTAACCTGCTCAAAAAATCGCTCTTTTCTTTCGGCAGTCATTTCAATTTCAGGAATGAGAGCCAATGAGGAGCCGCCAAATACAGCACCCCCTGTAAGCCATCCGGCATCACGGCCCATCACTTCCATAACAATAATCCGGTTGTGGGATTCAGCTGTAGTTCTCAGTCGTCCTGTCAGCTCCGCAATACCTTTAGATGCACTGGGGAAACCAGGGCATAAAACAGCCTCAATCTCTTTGCCCTCATAATAATGAATAGTTTTTGTCCGCAGATCGTTATCGATGGTTTTAGGAAATCCGATTACCGGGATACCTTCATCTTCGTAGAGACGCTTTGCGGCACCATTGGTATCATCTCCGCCGATAGTCACCAAAACATCAATTTTATATCGCTCAAGGTTTTTTAACACCTGATTCACACGGCTTTCAGGATTCTTTTTTGAGGGATAGGGATTGGTTCTGCTGCTACCCAGCGCCGTTCCGCCATACCAACCTTCGTAAGGCACATGGGAAATATCTACTATATCACCATCGCCTAAAAGGCCTTTCCATCCTTTTCGCACCCCAAAAACACGAAAACCCAGCATGGAGGCCCGGTTTCGGATAGATTCAATACTGGAATTAATGGCGGGCGTATCACCGCCGCCTGTTAAAATCGCCAGAGTTTTGCCGCTGAAAATCTTTGTTTCTTTGCTCATTCGTTTGCTGTTCGGTTAGTTTGACACCTTAATTCGTTCTGTAGGTCAAAAGTATCAAATTGTATGGTTAAAGCAAAAAAAAGAAGACAGGAAAATCACCGATAACAGCTAAAATCGGGCGGAGGCAACCAATTCATCAATAATATGGTTAATGGAGAACCCTTCCGCTTCGGCTTTATAATTTCTGACCAGGCGATGATAAAGAATTGGCTGAGCCACAACTTTAACATCCTGCACTTCAGGTTGAACCTGCCCATCATGGCAGCATGGGTTTTGGCAGCTATCACGAGAAACTGAGTAGCTCTGGGGCCTGCGCCCCAGTGCAGATATTTATCAGCCAGGGGATGAGCTTTTTCTGTTTGAGGTCTGGAACTGGCTGTCAGGTTAACGGCATACTGATAAACAGCCTCGGGTACCGGAATTTTTCAGCTATCACGAGAAACTGAGTAGCTCTGGGGCCTGCGCCCCAGTGCAGATATTTATCAGCCAGGGGATGAGCTTTTTCTGTTTGAGGTCTGGAACTGG
>LZCG01000067.1_pt1 | contig 19694 bp, 23 predicted proteins | sample 768541 | NCBI WGS metagenome assembly LZCG01 (sample SAMN05200874, study PRJNA324366) | oil field metagenome | isolation source: sample BH-FW-1 from oil reservoir | place: India: Bombay High | collected 2015-07-11
TACACACAGTGACTCCCTCTCTTTGTCGCCATACCTCCACTGTACTACAAACTGTGCTCCCTTCGGCAGCAAGCATCTTTCATCCCCGCTCTCCCGAGAGGGGGCATTCAAATGCCCCCTCTCGTAAAGATAGGGTCTATCGGCTCGATGGGCGGCACGTACGCGCCTAGCTCCCGGCTCCATTGTCAGCGGTAGAGATGACCTCTTTGCCAAGGCGTCGGAAGACGTACGGGGCGGCAAGGATTACACTCTCTGGCGCAATGTCCTGACGCAACACGGTTCCTGCACCGATTTTTGCTCCGTCTCCCACCTGAATCGGCCCAAGAAGGATCGCGTGGGCGCCGATGACGACGCGATCACCGATCGTGGGATGCCGTTTTTTATCTTCGAAGCTCAACCCTCCCAGGGTAACCCCTTGGTAGATGAGCACGTCGTCCCCCACCTCAGCCGTCTCGCCGATCACAATCCCCATTCCGTGGTCGATCACCACTCGCCTCCCGATCCTTGCTCCTGGGTGGATCTCCACTCCGGTGCGCCGGCGCACGATGTGGGCGAGAAAGCGGGCGAGGAGCCTGAGGCGGTGATTCCATAGCCAGTGGTTGATCCGGTGCATCCACAGGGCGTGCATCCCGGGGTAGCAGAGGAGGCCCTCAAGGAAGCTCTTCGCCGCTGGATCCTTTGCCATTACGGCTTGCACGTCCTCACGTAGCCAGCGAAACATCGTTCACCCCCCAGAGATCGGTGGAGAGGTAGCGTTCCCCAGTATCGGGGGAGGATCACCACGAGCCTCTTTCCCCGGCTCTTTTCCCTCTTCCCCACATGGAGGGCGGCCCACACGGCAGCGCCCGAGGAGATTCCGGCGAAGATCCCTTCCTCGCGGGCAAGACAACGGGCCGTCTCAGCCGCGTCTTCATCGGTGACCGCAATCACCTCATCGATGAGTCCTGGCGAAGCACCTTGGGAATGAACCCTGCTCCGATCCCCTGAATCCGGTGTTTGCCGGTTTTCCCTTCGGAGAGGAGGGGCGAGGAGGCAGGTTCCACGCCAACGATCTGAATGTTCGCCTTGTGATTTTTCAGGAAGTTCCCCACACCAGTGATCGTCCCGCCGGTCCCGATCCCGGCGACGAAGATATCGACCTCCCCATTGGTGTCATCCCAGATCTCTTGACCGGTCGTCTGTTCATGAATCAGGGGGTTGACCGGATTGCTGAACTGATCCGGCATAAAAGCATTGTCGGTCGCGGCGACGAGTCGTTTGGCTTCGGTCACCGCCCCGGGCATCCCGAGGTCGGCCGGGGTGAGGACGATATCAGCCCCGAGTGCAGCGAGTATGAGGCGGCGTTCCACGCTCATCGTTTCGGGCATGGTGAGGATGAGCCGGTATCCACGAACGGCGCAGACGAGAGCGAGGCCGATCCCCGTGTTCCCGGATGTCGGTTCGATCACGACGCTTCCGGGTCGAAGAAGCCCGTGTTCTTCGGCGTCGTTCACCATTGCCCACGCGATCCGATCCTTGACGCTCCCCATAGGGTTCTTCGATTCGAGCTTGGCGAATACTTGCGCTGCGCAACCCTCAGTGATCCGGTTGAGTCGAACGAGCGGCGTCTTGCCGATCAATGACAACATGTTATTGAATATGGTCATCTTTCCTCCTTAAAATAAGGCAAAACAAGGGTTGATCCGACGCGAAAACGTCAGAAAACGCGACGATTTGGAAAAGGGTCGAAAAGAAATACGCGCGTCTAGTGCTTACAGAAAGGTGCAGGAGTGAGCGGACAACAAAGAGGATCACCTACAGGTCGATACATTCGATAGGTTCTCATCATCGCTCTCACCTCCTGGCGTAATTGTGGATCTACAAAGGACATTACTCCCTTGCGCCGGTGTTGTCAATGGGGCGTTTGTACACCAAGGGCCTGCAGAGGCTGTCGGGGTCGGTTTCATGACGATACGATGACGATCACCGATAGCGTAAGGCGGGTCACTTCTTTTGCAGGGTATCAGCCTTTTCCGTTTTTTTACATGTACCCCGCCTTCTTGAGCGAGAGGAAACCGTTCCTGGTGACGATGAGGTGATCGAGGACTCTGATCCCGAGGATCTCTCCAGCTCTTACCAATCGCTTTGTCAGGGCGAGGTCCTCAGGGCTTGCTTCGAGTGTGCCCGAGGGGTGATTGTGAGCGAGGATGACCGAGGCGGCACGATCACTGATCGGATCTGCGAATACCTCTCGCGGGTGTACCTGATTGGAATCGAGAAGGCCCACCGTGACAACGCGGCTCTCGATCACTTCGTTCGCCCCGTTCAAGGACAGGCAGACAAAGTACTCCTGACGCTTGTCACGGATCGGCTGGAGGAACGGAAGGACGTCCTTCGCTTCACGAATCGGGGCTTTCCCCTGAAGAAGGTGTCGTCGGGCCAGTTCGAACGCCGCACGATCTGACATGCCTTAGCCCGTCCGACCCCCTCGATCTCTTGCAAGGTATCAACATCGGCCCGATCCAATCGTTGCCCCAGCGAGTCGAGGATCCGCGAGGCCAGCTTGAGGACACTGATCCCCTTGATTCCGCTTCCCAAGAGGATGGCGAGGAGTTCCGTGTCCGAGAGGGCCGCTGCTCCTTTGGCGATCAATTTCTCTCGTGGACGGTCGATATCCGGAATGTCCCGGATGCGCTTTGTTGGCATCGTTTGTCACCTCATCCGCCTATTACCTCATACAATAACAGACACGAATTGAGTCGACAACCCGCCTCGTGTGAGTCGGGGTTGCTGTGTCTTCCAAGAGCGGTTCAGGGATAATCAATAATGGGGTCAAGTCTTCACTTTTGGTCTTTGCTCTGTTAGCTTGCTTTGACAAGTACATACTCATAGAGGTGGTTAACTTCTTGGAGCTGTACTACTCCACTACTCCACCATAAACGTCATCGTGGGCCGCCAAATTGGAGAAACACCAAGAATGAAGACTTGACCCCAATTATGACCCAATTATGACCTGACCGGCGAGGAGGGTTGACAATCGATACAGTATCTGACCCTTGCTTATTTGCAAGATTAGAAAAAGCGGTATACACTCCTCCTTAAGGTATGTCAGGCCGAAAAGGCCATCCAGCCCCGCTGGATGGCCTTTTGCTTTCAGGAGGGTAAGATGTGGGAGAAGACGCTCGTTGTAGCCGGTTATTTTGCCGTTCTATTGGGAATCGGGCTCCTTGCCCACAGACACGCGCGACACACGACGGAGGACTACTTCGTCGCCTCACGGACGCTGCCGCCGCTCGTCCTCTTTCTCACGATGGCAGCGACTAACTTCAGCGCGTTCACCGTGTTCGGTTTCTCCGGCGCCGGGTGGCGAATCGGGTATGCCTTCTACCGATCATGGCCTTCGGCACGGGATTCATGGCCCTGTCCTTCTATTTCATCGGCCGGCCAGTCTGGCGGCTGGGAAGGGAGAAGGGTCTTCTCACTCCACCAGAGATCGTCTTCGATCGGTTCAAGAGCAGGCCACTTCGCCTCCTCTTCCTCGGGGTGATGGTGACCTTCACCCTGCCCTACCTCGCCATGCAGCCGATGGCGGCAGGCTATGCTCTGGAGGAACTCCTCGGCATTCCGTATTTTGCCGGAGCCACCCTGATCACCATTGTCATGCTGCTATATACCTACCTCGGCGGGTTTCGCGGTGTCGCATGGACTGACGTCTTTCAAGGAGGGATGATGCTCGTCCTCCTCCTTGTCGCGCTGGGGGTGATCGCATCGTCCTTCGGCGGGCTCTCCGCAGCGAACCATGCCGCCGCCGCCCGATGGCCAGAGCTCTTCTCCCGCCCGGGGATGGGGGGAGCTTTCACCCCAGGGATATGGTTCGGTTACATGCTTCTCTGGCTCCTCTGCGACCCGATGTTTCCCCAGCTCTTCCAGCGCTTCTACGCCGCCCGGGATGAGCGGGCCCTGGGCACGACGATGGCCCTCTACCCTCTCATCACCGGCATCCTCTTTCTCCTTCCGGTGACGATCGGGGTGCTGGGGCGGTTGGGGTTCCCAGAGCTCCCGACTGGGGCCGCCTCTGATAAGATTCTTCCTTTGCTCCTCTCGCGCTACACCCCCCCGGTTCTGGAAGCCCTTGTCCTCACAGCGGCCCTCGCCGCCCTCATGTCGACCCTCGACTCCCAACTCCTCACCCTCTCCTCCATGTTCACCCGGGATCTTGTTGAGCCCCTGATGAAGCGCCCGGCCTCACCGAGGCACACCTCACCGTGGGTGGGAAAGGGGTTCGTGACCGGGCTCGCTCTTATCGGGCTGGCGATCGCCTGGCGGCCGCCGGCCACCTTCCTCGAGATCGCAACAGAGACCTTCACCGGACTGGCCGTCCTCTTCCCCACCGTGATCGCCGCCCTGTACTGGGGACGGGCAACAGCAAAAGGGGCGATCGCTTCGATCCTCGTGGGAGAGGGGTTGGTCGCAGCCTACCACCTCCACCTACTCCCCACCTTCGGCACCCTACCCGTGATCCCCGTCGTCTTGGCGACAAGCTTGATCCTCGTTGGGGTGAGCCTTCTCACCCAGCCCCAGGCTCAGACCTCAGAGGGAAGCAGCAAAGGAAAGAAGGGAATCTGGAAGTGGGCCGTTGCCTTCCTTCTTCTCTTCCTCCTGGGGAACGACTACTGGGCGTGGGGGGAGAGCCGGCTGGGCCCGTTGGGCTTCCCGTGGTGGATCTGGTACTTCCTCGGACTGTGTGTACTTATGGCCGTCGTCTTCTGGCGCTTTGCGAACAGTCGCTTCAGCTCCCGAGAAAACCACTGGAACGACTCACAGCACTGATGCTGATAATGGGGTCAAGTCTTCACTTTTGGTCTTAGCTCTGTTAGCTTGCTTTGACAAGTACATACTCATAGAGGTGGTTAACTTCTTGGAGCCGTACTACTCCACTACTCCACCATAAACGTCATCGTGGGCCGCCAAATTGGAGAAACACCAAGAAGGGGTCAGCGGGGTCAGAGATTGCCTTTTGACTTTTTCCAGATAAGATTGGCAATCCCTCGGGCACAAGGTCTGATGCTACGATTCTTACGACGTTAGATTTTGTGCTTCAGGTGCTTCCACCCGCTTAGAGAGCATTTGCGAATCAGTGCCATAGCCCCGGCGCAGTCAGGTCTTTTCAAAGGTTTTTCCTTGAGAGAGGCTTTCGATTATTGAGGCAAGGAACATACGAAGCAGGGAGAGGAAGGATCTCTCTCCTAGCAAGGAGAGGGAGCATAAGGAAACCCTCTGGCAAGGTCACAGGAAATCTCAAGTTGATCTGGCGGGACAAGAGCCAATTGTTGTAGAAGTCCTTCATGCGGCTGTTCAACCCCCCAGCTTGACCATCGCTTGAAACTCTCGGCGATCATACTCTCCTTGGTGTAGCCCCGCAGCTGCGTACATTCCTCCAGCAGTTGCTCAAAGCCGCACAGGTTCCCTTGCCCGAGGTGCTCCCCAGCAAAGGGTGCACATGACCACTAAGAAGAAGCTGACTTCTCGTCGCAAAAAGCGGTAACCCATCCGGGTTTACACCCGTGCAACTCTGTCGCAACCCCGGGGAACATCCGCTATGAGACGCTCATACAGAGCAAGATACTCCCTGGCCGAAGCCTGCCAGGAGTGGTCTTCTCGCATCCCCCGCACCTGGAGCCTGCGCCAGCCTTGGGGATCGTTCCGGTAAAGCTCGATCGCCCGCCGTAACGCGGCAAGCATCGCCTCTGGGGAGTACTCGGTGAACACAAAGCCATTCCCCACATCACTTTTCGGATCGCATTCCGTCACCGTATCGCGCAGCCCACCGGTCGCCCGCACCACCGGGACGGTACCGTAGCGCAGGGAGTACATCTGGTTCAGTCCGCAGGGCTCAAACCTCGATGGCATGAGGAAGATGTCCGAGGCAGCCTCGATGCGGTGCGCCCATTCCTCGGAGAAGGTGATCAGAGAAGCGGCCCGTCCTTTGTAGCGCGAAGCAACCTCGCGGAAGAAAGATTCGTAACGCGGCTCCCCCGTTCCAAGGAGCACGAACTGGATCCCCAGCGCCATCATCCGTTCGAAGGCCGCCATCACAAGGTCGAACCCCTTCTGCTCAGCAAGGCGGGAGATGACACCGACCAACGGAGCGCGAGGATCCGCCTCCAGACCGAGATCAGTCTGAATGCGCCTTTTATTCTCCTCCTTCCCGGCAAGGTCATCCGGAGAGTAACGAGCCCACAGGTGCGGATCGTGAGCAGGGTCCCACACCGAGGCGTCAACCCCATTCAACACTCCGGTCAGGGCATCCTTCCGACTTTGCAAGGCATCCTCCAACCCTTCGCCGTGCTCCAGGATCTCCGAAGCGTAAGAGGGGGAGACGGTTGTGAGGAGGTCGGCATGGAGGATCCCTCCTTTGAGGAGGTTCACCTTCCCTTGCCTTTCTACGCCGCGCAGGGCATCCTCGGAAAGCCGCGTGACAGAGACCTCCTCCCAAGGGAAGACCCCTTGATAGGCAAGGTTGTGGATGGTGAGAACACTCCCTACGTTTCCGAGCCCTGAGGCATTCGTTCTCAGGTAAACAGGGATAAGAGCGGTATGCCAGTCGTTTAAGTGGATGATATCCGGGGGCCAATCGAGTGCCTCACACAGGGCAAGAGCCCCACGCGAGAGGAAGGCGAACCGCTCCAACGAATCAGGGTAGTCGCCCCCGCATCCCCGTAGATCTGCGGCCGATCAAAGTAGAGGCCGTTTCTTAAGAAGTAGATCGGAACCTCACTCTCCGGAAGAGCCCCCTGCATGGCCACGCACTCCTTGTCCCCCTTCCCCACAGGGACTGAGAAACGAACCGTCTCAACAAGCTCCGTCTTCTCCCTCACTCCCCGGTACTCGGGCATAACCACCGCCACTTCCACTCCGAGCTCCGCAAGAGCTCCTGGCAGAGCCAGGGCCACGTCGGCCAGCCCCCCCACCTTAGCAAACGGTGCAACCTCAGCAGAAACAAAGAGAACCCTCATCACGTTCCACCTCCGCTCCCCATTGTAACCGATACAAGCGCTGCCATACCGGTATCTCTCACTACGTCTGTTAAGGTGTAGACAGCCTCGGAATACCGCTTTATCAAGCATACTTGTTCAGCGTTCCGGCACGTTACTTATCACGAATCGCTACGAATGACACGAATCCGTTCGGGTCAGTTTGCGATGCGAACACTATGAACCCTACGGACTGATCACTCATTACGGGCGTCAATCCTTATAGGGAGGTTTCGAAACTACGTGGTCATGGGTGATGAGTAACGAGTGATGAGAGCCTTCTTCGTGCAGTTTGTTCATTTGCGTTATTTGTGATTTGCTCATAATCCTGAGATCTAACTATATACTATTAAGTTTGGGATCTTCCTTATCCGAAGAGGCGAGACATTCATTAAAGACCTCAAGCAGGCGGAGGGTCGAGTGGTGCGTAGAGAGGTCTTCAGCCGTCTCGAGTGCGCCTGCTCTGAGGCGAGCGTAGAGGGCCTTATCGTTCAGCAAGCCAAGCGCGATCCGGGCGAATTCTTCTTCATCTTCAGGAGCTAGGATACCGTTTATCCCGTCACGCACGACATCGAGCACCCCTAGCTCTCCGATCGCCACCGCCGGCGTCCCCCCGGCCATCGACTCCACCAGTACGAGCCCCTGCGTCTCGGTCTTAGAGGTGAAAATAAAGAGGTCCGCCGCCTTGTACAGGTCGACCAGGCGGGGATGGTCGAGAAAACCGCTAAACCGAACCGCTCCGGAGAGGCCGCTTGCCTCCACCTGTTCCTTCAGTTCCTTCCGTATCGGCCCGTCCCCCGCCAGTACGAGGACCGCTCTTTCATCTTCGTCGTGAATCCTCCTAAAGGTACGCAACAGGAAGGGAAGATTCTTCTCCTTCGCCAGGCGTCCTGCATAGAGGAAGAGTGGAGCCGTCTCCGGGATCCACAGTTCCCGGCGCGGATCCCAAACCGGCTCCTGCTGAAAGAGGGAGAGCTTCACCCCAAAGGGGAAGACATGGATCGGTCGGTGCACCCCGTAGCTCAAAAGCTCCTCCTTGATCGGGGTCGACGGCGCGGTGATCACAGTGCAACGGTTACAGAAGGTAGCGATAATCTTTCCGGTCTCCCTCTCCGGAGGGCGCAGAGGGCGAGGGAGATAGTGCCGATCATCCATAAGGTGGGTATGATAGGTATGAACGTGCGGGATACGATAGCGGGTCGCCGCCCCTACGGCGACAAGCCCCAAGGAGAAGGGGGTATGGCTGTGGAGGATATCGAGATTCTTAAAGCTTCGTGCCGCATCGAGGCTGTAGGGGAGGGCAACGCGACTCGCCTTGTGAAATGTGAACTGCCCCGAGCGAAAGCGAAAGATGCGCTCCTCTTCGTCGTGAAACCCCTTGTACTCAGGCACGTAGACGTAAACCTCGTGCCCGAGCCGCTCCAGTTCCTCCTTCAACCAGTGTACTGTAGTCGTCACCCCGCTTATCTCAGGGAGGTAAGCATCGGAAAAAAGACCTATACGCATGACATATCCCCTCGCTGGTAAACGATCTTTCCGTCGAGAACGGTCATCTCCACCACTCGTTCGTTGATCTGCGATGGGTCCTCGCGCGGGTCCTTGTCGAGAACGACAAGGTCGGCGAGCATCCCTGCCTCGATCCGTCCCTTCCTCTCCTCCTCGAAGGAGAGACGCGCCCCCTTCTCTGTGTAGCAGCGTATCCCCTCCTCAACGCTCACCCGCTGACCGGCATGAGGGGCGTTCACCGCCCAGTGAAGGCCGTAGAGCGGGGAGATCGGCATGCAGTCCGAACCGAAGGCGAGCGGAAGGCCACCTTCAAGGACAAGGCGATGCGGATCGACCCTCGAATCGCGCTCACTACCCAATCGGTCCTGATACATCTTTCCCACCCCCGACCAATTACCCACGAAGTTCGGCTGCATGGAGATATTAAGCCCCATCTTCTCGGCGCGCATGATCTGTTCATCGGTAGGGAGCTCGAAGTGTTCGATGCGATGCCGGAGCTTGCGCGAGGTTCCGACCGTTGCGTGTGCATCCAGAACCTGCTCGATCGCCCGATCGCCGATGGCGTGGATCACCGTCTGCAGGCCGGCCCGCTCTGCACGTCCTATGAGGGAGGTAAGTTCTTCAGCAGTGTAGTTCAAAGCGCCGTTCCCTCCGGAGTCTGTGTATGGTTCGGCAAGGGCGGCGTTCCCCGCCCCGATCGATCCATCGGCGAAGAGCTTCACCCACCGAGCCGCAGCCACTCGTCACCGAACCCACTCGTAATCCCAAGCCCTTCCAGGGAAGCGAGGGCGGGGACCTCCGGACAGAGATAGACCCGGAGTCCGATCCTTCCTCTCTCCCGCATGTACACATGCACATGATCAGGGGGAGCATGGTGTGGATCGAGGTGATCCCGAGTCGATGGGCAAGAGAAACGGCCGCGTAGAGCGCCTCGTGCAGGATCTCCTCATCCGGTACAAGCGCGCGCAAGAGCCCGAAGGCGGCCTTCTCCCGCACAACCCCGCGGGCAAGATCGACCGCGCTTCGATCGATTGAAGAGGGAATTCGCTCCAATGCAACCCTGTTTGCGACGAGGAGGTGTCCGTCCAGGCGAACGGCGACGAGAGGGCTATCCGGGGCGATGTGATCGAGATCCTTCCGATTCAAAGAACGACGATCCTGCACGTGCTCTCATCCCAGCCGCGACCGATGACCCACTCTCCTGCGCTACGCGCACGCACCGCACGAGCAAGCCGTGCGAGCACCTCCTCCCTCGATAACCCCGATAGATCGATGCGCACCCCTGTTTCCACGAGACCAGTCTGGAGGAAGTGTGTGTGGGAATCGATGAACCCAGGGAGAACGGCCCTCCCTTGAAGGTCGATGATTCTCGCTGACTCACCAGCAACGGGGAGGACCGCCGTCTCGGTACCGACGGATAGAATTTCTCCCCCCCGATGGCGATCGTATCCGCACCGGGAACCGTCGGGATCACCCCTCTCCTCAAGATCATTTCCACCCTGCTTAGTGACATCCTTAAAAAGAAATTGTAGTGTGACCCGGCAGAAAGGACAACGCTTCGCCCGCAGGTTGTCTCACAGAATGGCGCACGGTATCGTTAAGGGGAAGGCCTCCTCACGGTCAAGTTAAGGTAGTCTGCGAGAAAGGCTGAAAAGATGGCCTCTCGCAGAGCCGCAGGGACGCAAAGAACAACAAAAGATGAGAAATGTAGGAAAAACCACAAATAAGAGGGATGAAGCGGTAATCCTTGGCGCCTTGGCGAGAGAAAGGAAAGTCGGCTTCTCTACCTAGTCGGCAGACAGGTCACGGTGATGGATCTTTGAGTGTATAGCAGAAGGAGTCTCTCTCACCACCCCTTATTCTCCTGAAGCGAGAGGAGCCGCAAAAAGGAGGTTCCAGCGTCCGAGCAGGGACGAACCGACGACAACTTAAGCTGTGAGGGAACCCACGAGGTCTCTCCATGGTAAGAGTCCGCCGCACTGCACTTCTTGTTCTCCTCTCGGTCGTCCTCTTTTCCTGTTCGATTCCAGCCTTTCCCTCCTGCGAAATCGATCCCCGTGCTCTGGGGAGGGGAACGGCGTACACCGCTTTAGCGGAGGGATCGCTCGCCCCGTTCTGGAACCCGGCTGGGGCGACGGCCGCACCCGGAGTGCACGGCGCGTTTGCCGCCGGACTCTCCCCCAATGGGACCCTTCTTCTTCTGGGAGCTGCGATCGCCGCTGCAAACAGCCCGACCGTCATCTGGAACATGGCCCAGAACGGGAACGAAGGAGAGATTCTGGGGACGTTCGCCTTCTTCCTCTTTCCTCGTACAGCGCTTGGAGGGGGCGTCTCCTACGCATTCAGCGACGAGCCTGAAGGGATCTCTTTTCACATCGGATTCCTTCACCGCGAACCACATTGGAAGTTTGGAGCGAGTCTCTCCCACCTCGGAGCGGGAATCTTCGGTGCAGCCCTTCCTCTGCAGTTTCGTGCCGGGGGAGCACTCTACACCCTCCCAGGGGTCACGCTCACCCTCGACCTCCACCTCTCACCCGCTGGAAGTAGGGTCGCCATCGAGGGGGCAGCACAGATCTGGAGAGTCAAGATCCGCTGGGGAACAGCAGTCCTCCTCACCGGTGGTTTCGACCGGGTCGAAATCGGAGTCGGCTTCAACCTGTTCGATCTTCCGATCGACCTGGCGATCGGGGTCGTGGGGAACGACCTCTCCCCGTGCGCATCGCTCGGGATCGAGGCTGCGATCCCCGCGTGGTGGTAGCTAGTGTTGGATCTCCAGGCCGGCAGGAGCAGCCCCGGGAAAACCTGTGATCCTGGTCCCGGTCGGGACCCCAGTCGTAGGATCGACCTCGATGATGGCATGGCTGTTGACATCCACCACCCACAGCATCCCGTCGTACATATCGATCGCCGAGGCCGAGAAGATCGGAATGTTGACCGGATCTCCAACGATCTGTAGCTGCGTGCCCGACATGATGTCGAAGCTCGGGATGATCTTGATCTTGTACAGCAAGCGGTTCTCCCCTTCGAAGTACCACAGGTGGCCGGCGGCGTTCGTCTCCGGCGTCCAATCGAGCCCTTGCGGTTTCCGCAGGAAGGGGAGGCTCCCTATCTGAGGGGAGGTCGCCTTAAAGTACGACTGGCCATAGGAGTCGTAGACCTGACAGTCGGTTCGATTGAGACGGTAGATCTTCCGGCTCAGCCCATCGACGTGCCAGAGCTGCTTCTGCCCGGTCGCCCCATAGGTGAGATTGAGCGGCGATTGTGCCGGGGCGCTGTAGTTCTGAGTGATATTCCCTGTGATCGGTCGATACGAAGGATACGCTGGTTCCCACCGTTGTAACAGGCGACAAAGAGCACGATTCTCCCCCGGCCTCGGCGATGGTGATCCCGTGCGGCTCAGTCACTGGTAGGTCGAAATGGTCAAGCTCAGTCCCTTGCATATCCAGCTTGTAGACCATGTTCAGGTTAGCATCAGTAATCCACACCGCAGGCTCGACCTCTACCATCACCGTCTTCTGATCGGTCGAGCCGCTGGCTGCGCGTACGGTCAACGTCAGCGGAAACGTCCCTGCGTGCGTGTAGGTGTAGGTCCCGCTTGCCTCGTGCGAAGCGGGATCGTCGGTGCCGAAATCCCAGGTGTAGGTGCTGATCCCGGTGGAGGCCGTCGACCCTGTGCCGTCGAAATGGATCACGAGCGGAACCACACCGGAGAGTGGGGTCACCTCGATCCTCGCCTGTGGCCCGTCCAAGGACAGACACCCGCCGACCAGCGCGCCGCTGAGAATCACAACAAGCACGAAGAGTGTTGAGCGGCAATTCAGCCTCATCCTCTCTCACTTCCTTGATTGTAGGGATACCATCCATTGTAGAGATGGCGCGGGGAGTGTCAATAAAGCTGACCAATCTTGCGCTACCCGATCCTTCGCCGTCCAGTGTGGATAACCCAATCAAGCGGGTCCTGTGCAGGGAAGCAGAAACTCGCGCGTTAATCAGTCGAAAGGCCGAGAAGTTCGCTACCTTCCCGCCTTAAACCGCCCCCCTCGGGCACGTTTCCATGTTTTTTCCATATCATTTTCATCTTTTCGGTATTGAATACGATAAGGAGCTTGCTAAGCTTAGTGAGTAGCACCGAATTTGTGAGGAACAAATGAGAAGACGGTGAAAGGAATCCCTTGATGAGGGGGGTGAAAAACATGGCTAAAAAAGAAATTCTTGATAAGCTTTCCATCTACATTCCACAGAAGAAGATGGAAGAAAAGCCGGTCGAGCGCCTGATTCGCTTGAGCGAGAAGCGCGATCGTTCGATCAACTACTTGGTCGTCGATGCGATCCTTCAGTATCTCAACCGGGAAGAGAAGAAAGGCTGAACCACAAAAGGTCTGTCGCGGATCGTTCCTCACTCTGTGACAGACCTTACTCTTTCCCTGCACCTCGTCGCGCCGCCTTCGCCTGGTACATCTTAACGTCGGCAAGGCGGATGAGATCGGGGACTGATTGGTTGTCGTCAGAATTCCAGGTGGCCCATCCGATATCGATCTGCAAGGGAAGATCCGAGAGGTGGCTCCTCCCCCATTCTTCGACCGCGGTGTGCAACCGTTGAGCGAGGGCCTCGACCCGAACCCCTGTTTCGGGAAGAACGATGAGAAACTCGTCTCCTCCGTAGCGGACCGCCCAATCGCTTTCACGAATCTGTTCTTGAATGACCCGCGCCACCTCCCGCAGGACCTCGTCCCCATCCTGGTGCCCGAGCCGGTCGTTCACCTGCTTAAACCCAGCAAGGTCGGTCATCATGACGGTGAGCGGTCGCTTGTACCGCTGGGAACGCTTCAATTCCGTGCAGATCGTTTCATCAAAGTACAGTCGATTGAACAAGCCGGTCAACGGATCGTGAAGGGCCTGCTCCTTTAAGAACTTTTCGGCACGCACCCGCTCACTGATATCCACAAGGTTCAGAAGTATCGCCGCTCCTCCGCGATATTCGATCGCCCGCTTAGTCCACTGCAGCCAGATAACACGACCGTTCTTACAGACACCGCGCGCTTCAAAAGGCCCGTCGACGGAAGGGGAACCGCCTCCCTCTAAGGCCGTACGCCGATCCTCCGGGTGGATCACCTGCCACCACGGTTCCATGACGAGGAGCTCCTGTCTCGTATAACCGAGGATCTCCACCCCACGATCGTTGACGTAGCAGAACCGATCACCCTGTACAATGAAGGCTCCATGAAGGGTGTTCTCCGTCAGAGAACGGAAGAGCATGTGATGTTCGCTCAACGTCTCCAGCACACGCGCCTCCTTTAAGGCGATTGCAGCGACCGAGGCCAGCTCCTCCAACCCACGTAACGCCGCTTGCGTCGGACGCGCTCCGTCACACGGATCGTCGACCGAGATCTGCCCGATGATCCTCCCCTCGACCTCGACCGGAATGAGGAGGAGATCATCCGCGTGCCAACCGCCATGCCCGATAAATCGCCGATGACTCGGGATCCGTGGAACCACAGAATAGGGGACCCTCTCACCTGGAATATAATAGGAATTACCTAGACGAAAGGATGCGTTGAACTTCTCCCCGCGGATGATCCCGCCCCCGGTTACAAAGAGGCGGATCTCCTGTTCATCTCTTGAGGCAAGCCCCCTTGTGGAGTACTTTAGAACGCGGGTCTTCGAGCGAGGAGATCTCGAAAGTGGCGAATCGTAGAGGGAGGCAACAACCCGTTGGTACGGCGTCTGCGCGATCACGGCCCTGGCAACGTCATCCAAGATCCGCTGTACCGCACCCTCCCCCGGGCGAGCACATTCCGACGTTGGTGAATAGTCTTTCTGGGAAGCCAGCAAAAGATCTCCTTACCCGTTTTCTCCCTTCTCCGCGAATAACATAACACTCCCTTTCCGGTTCGTCAAGAACGCCCCAGATTAGGACACTTGTCCCAAATACGGAGGAAAAGGCCCCTTTCTCGTGCTGTACCCACCTCCTAACATGAAAAGAGGGTGCACAAAAGGGGGTTCTTTATGGAACTGGAAGAATGGTTGAAGATCTATCAAGCCGTCTCACTGACCAGTGGGGTAAAGGAACGCAGTTACTGGACGATACTGGGGATCTTCCTCCTCACAAATGGCATCCTCATCCTATCGGGAGCCTTCCTTGCCCTTACCTACACGCTCCACGATGCACGGATATTCAGCACTGCCTCGGTGGGATCGGCATCGTCACCGCCCTCTGCTGGCTCGTCACCCAACACCGCGTTGCCCGAGAAGTTATCCACTGGGAGAGCCTCTTGCGGAACCTGGAGGGAGAGTTCGCCGGAGCGGAATTTCACCGTAGTATCTACAAGCTGCTTCAAGGAAACCAAGTCTGTGTCACTGCCGCCGACTGGATATGCGATGAATGGCACCCCACAGTGGGGCACCTTTCCTGGATCACCCGCGCCACCTCCAAAGGGCTGCTCGCGCTCCTTCCGCTCGTCTTTCTACTCGCTTGGATCGCCCTGGTTGTCGCCAGCTGGGTGATCTAGTCCGGCGTTTCTCAACCGCTTCACCGTCTGTTCGCGTATCCATTTAATCCTACCTCAGCCATCGCCTTTCTCGTTACCCGTCACTCATTAGCTACCCCCTCAAAACGACAAGGAGCCCATTATCCACTCCTCACCCCAAGTATAAGGAACCACTGTGGCAAGACTGCAGGGAATTTCAGGTTGAGATGTGTCTCCTTGATATGGTGTGGCTGTAAAGCTATCGTAGACGATAGAAGAGGATGATCGGCGCCCTTTGGGGTAAAGGCAAACGGGATAGGAGCGGTATGACGACTCATTTAGTGACAGGCGGGGCAGGGTTCATCGGTTCACATATCGTTGAGGCACTAGTCTCGCGGGGAGAGAGCGTGCGGGTACTCGACAACTTGACCACCGGCCGACTGGAGAACCTACACGGCGTTAAGGAGGAAGTGGAGTTTATAGAGGGCGATCTCAGAGACCTCGCAACCGTCCGCCGGGTGATGGAAGGGATCGAATACGTCTTCCACCACGCAGCGCTGGCTTCGGTCCCCTTCTCGGTGGAGGATCCGTTGACGACCCATGCGGTGAACGCCACAGGGACGTTGAACATCCTCTTCGCCGCGCGTGACGCCGGGGTCCGTCGAGTCGTCTACGCGAGCTCTTCGTCGGTCTACGGTGACAGACCAGAGCTCCCAAAGCACGAGGAGATGTCACTCTCTCCCTGCTCCCCTTACGCGGTTTCAAAGCTTGCAGGGGAGGAACTCTGCCGTGCGTTCTGGCCGATCTACGGGTTGTCGACCGTCTCTCTACGCTACTTCAACGTCTTCGGCCCGCGCCAGGACCCCGACTCTCCTTATGCCGCTGTCATCCCCAAGTTCGTCGCCTGTCTCAAAGAGGGAGAGCCGCTCCCGGTTTACGGGGATGGAAGGCAAACGCGGGATTTCATCCACGTCTCGTCCATCGTTGAGGCGAACCTCCGCGCAGCCGAAAGGGCCGGGATCGATGGAGAGGTCTTCAATGTGGGGAGCGGGAAGCCCGTATCCCTGTTGGATCTGATCGCCATTCTCGGTGAGGTGTGCGGCTGTCAGCCAGAGGTTCGGTTCCTCCCCGCACGAGCCGGGGATGTCCGAGAGTCGTGGGCCAATATCGACAAGGCTCGTCGCATGCTCGACCTCGACCCCAGTCCGCTGCAAGAAGGGTTGAGGGAGGTGATGGGTAACAAGTGACGGGTGACGAGTGATGAGTAACGAGAGCGTGAGAGATCATAAGGATCTGGATGTTTGGGAACAGAGTGTCGATTCGGTCGATGAGGTGTATCGGATCACCAAGATGTTTCCCGCTGATCAACTATACGGATCGGTAAACCAGATGCAAACGCCGGTTATGTCCATTCCCGTAAACATTGCCGAGGGTGCTGCAAGGGCCTCCGGAAAGGAATTCTCCCAAGTTCCTATACATAGCGCTCGGTCCTGCATCAAGGCTCTAAACACAGATTATCATCTCAAAGTGGTTGGGATATATTAATCAAGAAGGCAAGTCAGTAGACTAAATAGAAACCGTTCGCAGACTCCTGTTAGGTCTGATCAGATATGAAGAAGGAACTTCCCTGAGCCCGTCGTCGCGGTAGGGACACCCGTCGCCGGGTGCCCCCCGCACAGATCCTCAACTTGAGGAACTACGCTCATCCGGCTCCTACCTCGGGTTGATAACGGCGGAGACGTTGATTTGGTCTCGCTGCCTCCCGTACTCGCTCCAGCCCCTGTGACACACCTCTGGGCTCAACGTAGGTACTTCCTCTTGGGGGGTGTAGTAAGTTCCTCCCTGGGGGGTGTAGTAAGTTCCTCTTCGGCTACTACACCCCCTGAAGCTACTACACCCCCTGAAGCTACTACATCCCCCGAGGGACCGTAGCGGCTCGCTACGCCTTACTACGTGGTGGACTTTCACCACCACCTCCATGCCGGTTTTCACCGACGCTTTCACTCATTCCATCACCCATCTCTTGAGAATCTCCGCCACCTCCGGGCGGGTGAACGCTCCCGGCAGGTCCTTCCCTTCCCGCAGCATCTCGCGTACCTTGGTGCCGGAGAGGAAGACGTGATCATCACTCCCGTGCGGGCAGGTCTTGGAGGTCGCCATTTGACCGCAGCTCTTGCAGTAGAAGCGTGCTCAAACCTCAACGGGACGATCCCGATCTCCTCTTGCGCGAAACGATCGAAGATCTCCTGCGCTTCGTAGGTGCCGTAGTAGCTCCCAACACCGGCGTGATCACGCCCAATGATGATGTGTGTGCACCCATAGTTCTTCCGACAGATGGCGTGGAAGATCGCCTCCCGCGGTCCGGCATAGCGCATCGGTGCCGGGAAGGTCCCAAGGATCACCCGATCGGTTGGAAAGTAGTTTTTCATCATCGCAAGGTAACAATCCATCCGCACCGCGGCCGGAATGTCCCCCTCCTTTGTTTCTCCGACGAGCGGGTTGATGAACAGACCGTCGACCATCTCCAGGGCGCACTTCTGCAGGTACTCATGCGCGCGGTGGATCGGGTTTCGCGTCTGGAAGGCGACGATCGTCTTCCATCCCCTCTCCTGGAAGCGCCTTCGGGTCTCGCTCGGGTCGAGGTGATAGTTGCCCATTGCGGGGAGTGGAGCGCGGGCGAGGAGATGAATCTCCCCCCCGACCAGGGTCTGCGGTCCGCTGTAGAGGCGGGCTACACCGGGGTGAGCACGGTCGGTCGTCCCGTAGACAGCCTGCGCCTCCCTCTCTACTTCGCGGTCGAAGATATCCTCCACCTTCAGCAGACCGTAGGTGACACCGTCCTCTCCGTGCAGCGCCACCCATTCCCCGCGTCTGAGGGTCTCGGCGAGGCTCGCTCCGACAGAAAGAACGATCGGGATCGGCCATACCGTCCCATTTGGGAGGCGCATCTCGTCGATCACTCTCTCGTAGGCCTCGGAGGACATGAACCCGGTGAGCGGGCTGTAGAGGCCGCAGGCGATATTGTCAAGCTCGGAGAGGGCTAAACCGGTGAGAGGGATTGCCTTGTGTGCAGACGCTCTCGCCAGCCAATCGTCCTTCTCGCTCCCTCTGAGAACGCGATCGATCAGCGTTCCACCGTGCGGGACAATCACTTCGCACCTCGAGAGGAACCCTGTACGGCTTGAAGCACCAAATTCGATGGCGGAATGAACCTTTCTCTTCCAAGTAGCGGAGGATTGTATCCGTAGATTCTTTCACTGTCTCTCGATCGGTGTGAACCACAATCTCTGGGGTTTCCGGCTCCTCGTACGGGTCGTCGATCCCGGTGAATCCGGTGATCTCCCCAGCGAGGGCCTTCTTGTACAACCCCTTGGGGTCACGCCCGATCAGCACCTCGAGTGGGCACTTGACGTACACTTCGATGAAGTTGTGGCACCGTGCGCGTGCGTTCGACCGTGCTCTTCGGTACGGAGAGATGAACGAACAGGTAGTCGCCACCCCGTTCTTACTGAGGAGCTCCGCGACGAACGTGACACGGCGGATGTTCTCATCGCGGTCCTCCTTGGAGAAACCGAGATCGCGCGTCAGATCCTGCCTTACGACATCGCCGTCGAGCCGCTGCACGTATGGCACCCCCCGGTCACGAAGCTCCTTTTCAATAGCCTTTGCCAGCGTCGTCTTCCCCGATCCGGAGAGGCCGGTGAACCAGATGACAAATCCTTCCTGCACAGCGTTCCTCCTTTGGAGTCCTTCGTTCTATAGGTAGCCGAGCCGGCGAAGTCGCTCCCGCACGATCTTGACCTCTCTCTCGGTCAGTCTGTGCGGGCCTTCCTGAGGTTGTTCGGCCATCAGGTCCCGCAGCACGTAGACCACGAACTCGTTCACGCTACGGTAACCCGAACCATCGATCACCACTTTCAGCTTCTCATACAGCGGACGCGGAATCTTCAGCGTCACTCGATCGCTATTCATAAAGAACCTCTGTGACATTTCGCCTTATATCGGAGATGACCACCCTGAACGGCGAAGACCCCAGTGGAGTAGAACTCCACAGGGCAGGCAAGCTCCGCCGCTACAGATATTCTGTGCCGTCGCGTTTTACGTGCAACGTTATCTTCAATGCGCTGAAACTTCAGATCGAATCGCATCATGGGTATCAACTTCACTTGTCCTTTGGGGCTTGCTCTTCGCTGCAGCAGAGATCCCCGCGAGGTTTGTCACACTCTATTCGGAGTGTAACGCAGTTCGTACGATCATGCAACGATTTCTCAATCCCTGTTGAAATAAAAAGGGCCTTCCCGTAAGGTCCATGTACTCGTTTTGGAGTACAAAAGGAAGGAGGTCGGATGTCTATTTGGTGGTTTGCCCCGTTGGCGCTGGTAGCAGAGTACGTCGATTCTACTCTTGGGATGGGGTATGGGACCAGTCTCACGCCGATCCTACTCCTGTTCGGCTATTCTCCACTCGAAGTAGTTCCCGCCGTCCTCCTCTCGGAGCTTATCACCGGCCTTCTCGCCGCTGGTCTGCACCACGGCGTGGGGAACGTCGACTTCCGGCGCGGTTCTAAGGATAGCCGAGTAGCCCTCGTTCTCAGTCTGATGAGCGTTGCAGGGGCCGTGGCAGCCGTCTTCCTGGCGGTGAGCCTGCCGACGAAGACAGTCAAACTCTATATCTCAGCGATCGTCCTCATGATGGGACTTCTGATCCT
>LZCG01000068.1_pt1 | contig 19311 bp, 25 predicted proteins | sample 768541 | NCBI WGS metagenome assembly LZCG01 (sample SAMN05200874, study PRJNA324366) | oil field metagenome | isolation source: sample BH-FW-1 from oil reservoir | place: India: Bombay High | collected 2015-07-11
AGTACTGATAAATAATAATTTAAATGTGACAATTATGACACGGCTTTATGAAAACTAAAATTGCAATTGTTGGCGCAGGACGAGGAGGTTCGGCCTTGGTAAATGCTTTGTTTTTCGAGCCCATGGTTAAAATTACAGGTGTCATCGATATCAATCCCAAGGCTGTTGGCGTTCAACGGTTAAAATCTTTGAATATTCCGTTTTATACTAATGTGGACGATTTTAAAGCCCATTCCAAAACACCTGTCGATTTTGTTTTTAATCTTTCCGGCGACAAAAGAATGGATGTAATTCTGCGTCAAAAATGCGCTGACAAAAGCAAAATTGTCAGTGGCTTTATGAGTAAATTTATATGGGATTTAATTGATCAAAAAAACCAGAAAGAGGAGCTTGAAACCCGTTATCTTGCACTGAAAAAGGAATTGAAATCGGAATTGGAAATGGACGAGTTAATTTTTGGCAATAATCAGCAAATGCAGCAAATAAAGATACTTATTTCAAAAGTTGCCGCTACTCCAACAACCGTGTTGCTCACAGGAGAAACCGGAACAGGAAAAGAAGTAATCGCAGATGCCATTTATGAAAACAGCCATTTGAAAGACCAAATCTTCTTAAAAATAAATTGTACTGCCATCTCTTCCGAATTATTGGAAAGTGAATTTTTTGGACATAAGAAAGGCGCCTTTACCGGAGCCATAAAAGACAAAGTAGGTATATTTGAAAGAGCAAATGGAGGAACCGTTTTTTGGATGAGATAGGTGATCTCAGTCTGCAAATGCAAGCAAAACTCCTTAGATTTTTACAATTTGGCGAGATTAAACCAGTAGGCTGTTATGAGACTAAAAAAGTAAAAACCAGGATTATTACTGCTACCAACCGTAATTTGGAGGTCATGATTCGGGAAAATAAATTTCGTTCTGACTTGTACTATCGTATCAATACCATGACGATTCATATCCCACCTCTTAGAGAGCGTAAAGAGGATATTCCGCTGTATGCTTATTACTTTCTCAAAAAAATATGAAGAAAATCAATAAAAAAGTAACCAGTATTAGTTCAGAAGCATTGGATTATCTAAATAATTATTCCTGGCCCGGTAATTTAAGAGAATTAAACAGTGTAATTGAGCGCTCGGTCGTTTTAAGCTCCAACACCCAAATAGATGTGTCAGATCTAACACAAGTTCTAACCCCAAATACGAATAATACCAATTATTTGAAAGATGGCATTCAAAAAGCTCGTGAACAAGTAATTAATGAATTTGAGATAAAAGCCATTCAGTTTTATTTAAACGACACATCCGGAAATATTACTAAAGCTGCTCAATTGGCACATTTGCCACGCCGCAGTTTTTACCGCTTACTTGAAAAGCATAAAATTAAAGGGGAAATTTTTAAACGATAGATAAAAGAAATACTACAGAAGATTGATAAATCTTAAACTCAACCAATAAATGTGACTTTTCAGTGGTGAATAAAAATATTATAAATTACAGAAGTTTAACCCGGATAAGCCAGAAAGCATTATCAAAAAACGATGAAAATACAACCAAATCATACCGGGGCTATCGAAGACCTCAACCGGCTGGAGAATGTAATTTATTAACGGTAGTTTTCTTTCAGCTCCTGTAATTCTTCGGCCATTTGTTTTAGCTGACTGCCAAGAGTTGTCACCATCTCGCCAACCTTGTCGAAATCGCCATTGGTGCCTTTTTCTTCCAGGTCTTTACTGAGCGTCCGCGGTCCCTCGGCATAAAAATGTGATACCACCCCCTTCAGACCATGAGCGGTAGTTCTCAATAATTCGCTGTCTTTTTCATCAAATGCTTTCTCAAGGGCAGCAATGCGTTCGGGGTACTCTTCAAAAAAAAGATCAATAATTTCAACTACAATTTCCTTATCGTAGGCTTTAAATGCTTTTTCAATTGTTTCTGTATTTATAATCATTTGGCTGGTTTTTGGTTAAAGACAAAAGTAATAGAAAATTACAATAATCCAAAACGCTATCTTTTTAAGGATAAATGACCAGATGATTGGTTTTATGGCTGTAGCTGAGAATGAATCAGAAAACAATCAACAGATATTGAAAACCTTAAGAAAACCCGCAAAAGAATGTATGACAAGAACCGCCTGGCGACTTATCAACAATGTTATATCTGTAACCCATTGGTTTTGATATGGGGAATCTCTTTTTTGTTTTGAGCCATTTCTTTTTTGAGTTTGGCCACTTCACAACCCGAACAGCTTGAGGTGCTGCAGCCGCTACAATTAAACGGCTTTCTGATTTTATTTATAATCTTATACAAAGCAATGCCCCCTGAAACGGCTATGATGAGTATGACAATAATTTGCTGAATCATAATTTAAAATATTAAAGTTCCTCCCTGATAAACCATAAAAGCCATAAGCCAGGCAACAAAAGTGGTGTAAAACACCTCAAATGCTGCAAATTTCCAGCTTCCTGATTCCCTTCGGATAGCGGCAATAACTGCCACACACGGAAAATAAATCAGGATAAAAATCATGTATGAAAAGGCCACAAGCGGTGTAATAACCGGTTGTCCTTTCTTTGGGCCCGAAACGTAAATTTGGTTTTTGATTTTTTCGGTTAGTTGGCTGGCGCCTTCGCCCGATGCCGCGGGGTCCTGATAAAGAACCCCTAAAGTTCCTACTACCACCTCTTTTGCCGCAACGCCTGCCAGAATTCCAACAGTCATTTTCCAGTCAAATCCCAAAGGCTCCATCACCGGTTGCATAAAATTACCTATTTGCCCGATAAAAGATTTTTCCTGTTGCTCTGCTTTCTGTTGCAGTTCCAATTCCGATAACCGATTTTCAATCATTTTGATAGAATAATTGTTATCAGATGTTTTTTCGTCGGCAAGCAGCATGCTTTTGTTTTGCTGAAGAGAACCTATTTCATTTTCGTAATCTCTGGAATAGTCAATATTCATAGGGAAATAGCCCAATGCCCAGATGATGACAGAGGCAATAAGAATAACACCGGCAATTTTTTTCAGATACTCTTGTGCGCTGTCCCACATGTGTTTTAGCAGGCTCCGCATAGTAGGCATCCTGTAGGGCGGCAATTCCATTACAAAAGGCAGGTCGGCTTTCTTGAAATATGTTTTCGTAAACAACAGCGAACTTACAACGGCTATAGCAACCCCCAGGGCATACAATCCAAACAGGATGGTAGCCTGGTAACTGTCGAAAAATGCAGTGATAAATAGAATATAAACCGGAAGTCGTGCACTACATGACATAAACGGAATAATCAGCATGGTTATCAAACGATCGCGTTTGCTTTCGATGGTACGGGTTGCCATAATTGCCGGAACATTACACCCAAACCCCATCAGCATAGGGATAAATGATTTGCCATGAAGCCCTATTTTGTGCATCAGCCGGTCCATGATGAAAACCGCCCGGGCCATGTAGCCGGTATCTTCCATTAATGAAATGAAAAAATAGAGAATCACAATATTGGGCAAAAATACCAACACACCACCCACACCGCCAATGATGCCGTCAATCAGCAAATCCTTCAGCATTCCATCGGCCATTTGATGCTGCAGCATGACCGAAAAAGCGTTAACACCGGTCTCAATCCAGTCCATTGGGTAAGCCCCCAAAGTAAAAGTGGCATAAAAAGTCAACCACATAAACAGGGCAAAAATGGGAAGCCCCCAAAATTTATGGGTAATGATGACATCAATGAGTTCGCTTTTTTTGATTCGCTTAACCGTATTGGGCTTAAGGGTTTCTTTCAGTGCCCCGGCTATGAAGGCATATTTGGCATCTGTGATGAGGGTTTCACTGTCGTCGTTCAGCATCTTCTGAAGCCGCTCAACAGCTTCATCTTTTATTTTTAGCAACTTTTCTTTTCCCGGAAGATGCTGAATGCGTTGCAGGGCATCACTGTCGTTTTCGAGCAGTTTGATGCTCAGAAACCGGGGTGACACATGACCTTTAAAATATTGTTTGTCTGTTTTTTCCAGTTCCTCTTCGAGTAGTGAAATATTTTTCTCAAGACATTTACCATAATGAATATGAATATGACGAACGGTTTCATCCCTGTCTTCATAAACATCAATAACTTTTCTGAAAAGATTGTGGATACCAATTTTTCTGTTTCCTACCGTTGGCACAAAAGGTATCCCAAGCATTTCACTCAAATGCTGGTAGTTGAGTTTGTCCCCGTTTTTTTCAACTCATCATACATGTTCAAAGCCGCCACCACTTTGATATCCATATCGATGAGCTGAGTGGTAAGGTATAAATTGCGTTCTATGTTTCCTGCGTCGAGCACATTAATAACAACATCAGGCTGATAGTCGAGAATAAATTCTCTGACAAACAACTCTTCGGGGGAATAGGCCGTAATTGAATAGGTTCCGGGTAAATCAACAATATTTAAATGATAACCATCAAAATTAACGGTAGTTTCTTTAGCTCCGACGGTTACGCCACCATAGTTGCCCACCCTTTCTGAAAGCCCTGAGAAATTATTAAAAATGGTGGTTTTACCTGAATTGGGATTTCCGACAAGGGCAATATTAATGTTTTTTTGCCCTTTCCGCCATCGCTGATGAAAATAATGACCTCTGCGACGACCCTGCCTTGTCCATGGCCATATCCGTTTCCATTAATTCTTTGCCGTTGTCGGTGAAGGGTACCATTAAAACGATGGTTTTCCTGACTCAATGGCGTTGGTTCAGTTGATATTTCTATTAACTGGGCTTCACTATTGCGAAGAGAAACAAAATAATCGAGAATCTTATATTCAACAGGGTCGCGCAGTGGGGCTTTTTTAACCACTTCCACTTCTTTGCCGATAACAAACCCCATTTCAGTGATTTCTTTTAGCGGAAACTTCCATGCCCTCTTACACGGGTAATAACGGCTTTTTCTCCTTGTGCTAAATCATATAGGGTCATGGCTTTTTCCTCTTCTCAAATTACGCCACAAAAGTAGCGACTTTCCAACTTTGGTTTATCCCTAAAAGTTGGTATTTTGTTACTCTAATCCCGAAAAATGGTTGCCATCAAACGGGTCTTTTGAAGGGTCGTACAACAAATCATGCATCCTGCTGGTAGCCTGCAAAGCTTTTTCGCCCCAATGATTTTGAAAGTAATTACGAATATCGGCCAGTGCGTTTTCTTTGGCGGCATCCGATTTTTTCTGGTACAGCACAATGAAATCTTTCATATCCTGATAGATATCGGCAAGGTTATCAGCGAGACTGGCTTCCTGGGGTTCATATTCGTTAATGCCAGTATTTTTAACTACCCAATATTTATCATCATCGCCCAGCTTGTCTTTGATAGAGTAAAAAACCCGCTCCCAGATCATCTCATTGACGAATTTCTCATTTTCTCCCGGGTCAGATACCAATGTGCCGGGAAGCAAGGTTCCTTTCAGATACATCATAGGAAGAATTTTATTGACAAATTCAATAATATCTTGTTTATTATATCCTTCAATCCCTTCAATAAAATGACAAAATTCATTAGCTACTGTCAGCATTTCAAAAACATGCTTTGATTGGATTGGTTTTAATGGCTCCATGATGATAGAATTTTTATTGTGGCCGCAAAATTAGAAAAAAGACTGAAATAAAAAGGCTTTCGGAAAAAGCATTCCGAAAGCCTTTTTTCATCACAAGAATCAGAAGTTATCGTTCAATCTTCATATCCCGTATAATAGCATCTATTTTAGCATCCAACGCCTGCTTTTTGCTGTTAAATTCATCGGTGTCCTCAAGTTGACCTTTTACGCTGAAATAGTATTTAATTTTAGGCTCTGTTCCTGAAGGCCGCATGGTAATTTTAGTACCATCTTCCAGCAAAAACTGCAATACATTGGATTGTGGCAAAGAAATAGCAGCTGTTTTGTTTTCGACCAGGTTTTTAGATTCACCTGATTGATAATCCATGATTTGGACCACTTTACTGCCATTGATAACCGCAGGTGGGTTAGCACGATAGTTTTCCATCCATGATTTAATTTCATCGGCCCCTTTCTTTCCTTTTCTGACAACAGAAACCAGGCCTTCGCGGTAAAAGCTGAATTCTTTGTAGATATCTGCCAGAAGCTGGTAGAGGGATTTCCCTTTATTGGCAGCCCATGCTGCTGTTTCGGCAATCATAGCACAGGAAGTTATGGCATCCTTATCGCGCACAAAATCACCAATCATAAAGCTGTAGCTTTCTTCTCCCCCTGCAATAAATATTTGTTTGCCTTCCAGTTCCCTGATTTTTCCTGCAATCCATTTAAACCCGGTCAGGGTGTTATAAAGAGGAACCTGGAAACTATCCGTAATTTCTTTGAGCAATTCAGTGGTTACAATGGTCTTTACCATAAACTCTCTTCCCTTCAAAAAGCCTTTTTCTTTCCATTGCTTCAAGAGGTAGTAGGTCAGTAGCGTAGCAGTTTCATTTCCGTTAAGCAATACAAATTCTCCGTTTGCATCTCTGACAGCAATGCCTACCCTATCGGCATCCGGATCGGAGGCCATCACTAATCCGGCACCGGTTTCTTTGGCTTTTTCAATACCCAGATTCAATGCAGCGGCTTCCTCGGGATTAGGGGAATGAACCGTGGGAAAATTGCCATCTACAATATCCTGTTCAGGAACATTAATAATATTGGTAAAACCATAAGCCTTCAACGCCGCAGGAACCATTTTTACACCGGTGCCATGAATAGGGGTATAAACAATTTTTAGGTCGCTGTGTGCCTGAATGATATCCGGAGCCAGCGAACGGGATTTTACCTCCTTCAAAAAAGCCTCATCAATTTCTTTTCCAATGCTGAAAAGCAAATCATCCTTGCCGTCAAATTTTACCTGGCTGATGTCGGTGATATTTTTTACTTCGTTAATAATGTTTTTGTCATGAGGTGGAATAATTTGTGCCCCGTCATTCCAATAGGCTTTATACCCATTGTATTCTTTGGGATTATGAGAAGCCGTAATCATAACACCGCTGTGACAGCCCAAATGCCTTATGGCAAATGACAATTCCGGCGTAGGACGAAGGTCATCAAAAAGATAGACCTCAATTCCATTGGCGGTCAAAACATTAGCCGTAGTTTCCGCAAAAAATGTGTTGTTAAGGCGGCAATCATACGATATGGCAACCTTAATTTTTTCTCCGGGATATGTTTTCAGCAGATAATTGGCCAGCCCTTGTGTGGCAGACCCTACGGTATATTTATTCATGCGGTTGGTGCCCACGCCCATCACACCCCGAAGTCCGCCGGTTCCAAACTCCAGGTCCTGATAAAAAGCATTGGTTAATTCTTCTTCATCTGTATCCATTAAATCTTTGATGGCGGCTTTGGTGATTTCGTCATAGTCGCCCTCAAGCCATTTATTGGCCCGTTCGAGAATATATTGTTCTACTGCCATAATTTTAAGGTATTTAAAGTTTTTTTAGACAATCCCTGAGGCTGTCGCGCCAATAGGAACATCTGTTTGTAAATAGGTTTTTATTTTATTTTTGTTTAACACACTGTAAGGTGGCCGTTTTGCGGGCACCGGATACGCTTTCGATTCAATGGGTAAGACTTTACAATCAATCCCTTTGATATCAAAAATAGCTTTTGTAAAATCATACCACGAACAAACACCTTCGTTGGAGTAATGAAAAATCTCCGTACCCTGAACCGGTTTTTCTGCCAGTTGCAAAAGAACCCTGGCCAAATCGCGCCCATAAGTAGGGCTGCCTATCTGATCAAAAACTACGCCGAGTTGGTCTTTTTCTTTTCCCAATCGCAGCATGGTTTTCACAAAGTTGTGTCCATAACCCGAGTAAAGCCAGGCGGTTCGGACAATATAGCTATTAGCACCAGACTGAATAACAGCCTCTTCGCCGGCTTGTTTTGTACGGCCATAGGCCGAATCAGGAGAAACAGGCATCTCTTCCGTATAGGGAATAAAAGATTCACCATTAAAAACATAATCGGTAGAGATATGTATCAATTTGGCAGCCAATTTTTTGCTGCCTCCGCCAGTATTCCGGGCGCCTTGCTGTTAATCAGGCTGGCTTTGGCTTCCTCTTCTTCTGCTTTATCAACCGCCGTATAAGCCGCACAGTTAATAATGACCTCTGCCCGGGTATCCTGTAGTTTTTTTTCGACAGCGTCCGGGTCTGTTATGTCCAGATCGTCCACATCCGTAAAAACAATTCACACTCCGGAAAATATTTCTGCTGGTCTTTTAATTCAGAACCCAGTTGTCCGTTAGCGCCTGTAACTAAGATCCGCATTATTACTGTTTTTTAATAAATCGTCAAAGTAAGTAATGGTTTTTTTCAATCCATCTTCAAGCCTGACAACAGGTTCCCAACCCAGTTTTTCTTTGGCCAGTGAAATATCGGGTTTTCGCTGCATAGGGTCGTCCGAAGGCAGTGGCTTATAGATCAACTTAGAGCCTGAATTGGTCAATCGGATAACTATCTCTGCCAGTTCTTTAATAGTAAACTCATCCGGATTACCAACATTCACAGGGCCCACAAATTCATCGGGAGTATCCATCAGTTCCACAGCGCCATTAATCAGATCGTCAATATACTGAAAACTTCTGGTTTGGGAGCCGTCGCCATAAATAGTAATATTTTCTCCTTTCAAAGCCTGAACAATGAAGTTGGACACAACACGGCCGTCGTTAGGGTGCATGCGGGGTCCATAGGTGTTGAAAATACGCATAATTTTAATCTTCACATTATTTTGAAGATAATAATTCATAAATAGTGTCTCGGCTGCTCTTTTTCCTTCGTCATAACACGAGCGCTGCCCGATTGGATTTACATGGCCCCAATAGGTTTCCTTCTGGGGATGCACTTCCGGATCGCCATAAACCTCGCTTGTTGAAGCCTGAAGAATTTTGGCTTTTACCCGTTTGGCCAATCCGAGCATGTTAATGGCACCCATGACGGATGTTTTCACTGTCTTGATGGCATTATATTGATAATGAACGGGGGAGGCAGGGCATGCCAAATTGTAAATTTCATCCACTTCAATAAAAAAGGGCTGGGTTACATCATGTCTGAACACCTCAAAGAAAGGATTATCCAAAAGATGAAGGATATTGTCTTTCCTTCCGGTGAAATAATTATCAAGACAGGCTACCTCATGGCCCTGGTCCAGCAGCCGCTCACTTAGATGAGAGCCGATAAAACCGGCACCCCCAGTAATCAATATTCGTTTTCTCATATTCTTTTGTCTTTTTAAAAGAAGCCTGACTGGCCCATAATTTTATTTAACATTGTTCGCAAAATTAAAACAGCATGTTCTCCTGAAAACTATTGCCGACTGTCCGGGAATACCTTTGCTATACCTCTTTCGTCAAGCCTAATATCTTTCAGGTCTGTAGGAAAATAAAACTTTTCCCACGTTCCGGCTCATTAACAGGGATAACACCCCTATAAAAATTTTCAAAATTGGTTTTATCCACACCAACACTGGTACCATCAGTATGCCCATCTGCAAAACAGATTTCTGTTACCAGGCCTACGAAGCCAGTCCCGACAATTGATATTTTCACAAACTTATTTTAACCTGATTTAATACCGTTTTTTAAACGAAGTTGCAAGGTACAAAATGAATTGATATTTCAAATGCCCACATGTTTTTTTAAGTAAAATATTCACTGTTGTCCGGTATAATAATTTAGATTTCTCCCTGCGGCCGAAATGACGAGGCTTTCAGCGTAATGCTTCAGCAACGTAATAAGCTGTCATTTCGAAGAATCAGATCAAAAAATGGCTCCACAATACATGATGTCAACTAAAGAACTTTTATCCTTTGCCGGTTAGCTTTAGCCAACGATTGGAGTAATTGCAATGGACTAAATGGGCTTCAGCCCCGGCAATTGAAGCAAGAAGCTGGGGACTAAAGTCCCGGTAGATTTTGGTATGGCTATCACTCCGTCCGCTAAAGCCAAACGGCAAAGGATAAAAATTCTTTAGTTGTCATCATGCATTGTGGAGTAATTTTTTGATCTTCTTCCTTGAAATGACGAGGCTTCCAGAAATTAGGGGAGGAGAGGGGCTACCGGAAAAATTTCATCCAAAGCTTTTAAAGGACTACAGAGAACCAGTGAAATTATATCAGGTATCACAAAAATTTCTATTTTTGCGCTTCAATTCCTGAACAGGTCCCGTAGTTCAACGGATAGAATATCAGATTCCGGTTCTGACGATCTGGGTTCGAATCCCGGCGGGATCACTCAAAATCCTCTTAAATCATTATTTAAAAATGATTTGGAGGATTTTTTTGGTTTAGAATTATTCGTCATTCACATGAGCCGGATCATAACAATTTTTGTTGACTTCACGAAACTCAGATTTAGCTCATCAATGCCCTATTACTATATTTGTTTGATAAATAAAAAATAATTCGATATGAATTGCCAAAGATGCATAGATTTTCCATTAATTAGCAAACCGGAAACCGGAATAAAAGTTATATGAAAAAAATCTTGATACTCGGTGCCGGTATGTCATCGACATCGTTGATAAAATACCTTTTAGACAACTCGGAAACATATGACTGGAGAGTTGTTGTGGGAGATAAATCAAAAGAACTGGCCGAAAAAAAATGTGGCCGGCATCCTAACAGCAAAGCTATTTATTTTGATGTATTTGATGTAGAACAGCGAAAAAAGGCTATTGCTGAAGCTGATGTGGTTGTTTCGATGCTGCCGGCCCGGATGCACTATCTGGTGGCAGTCGATTGTGTGGAACAAGGCAAAAGTATGTTCACAGCCTCCTATGTTTCAGAAGAAATCAAAGCGTTGCATGAGCGTGCCAAATCCAATAATGTATTACTATTAAATGAAATGGGGGTAGATCCTGGCATTGATCACATGTCAGCCATGCAGGTCATCGACCGTATTCGCGAAAGCGGCGCCGGTTTAACCGCATTTGAATCGGCCACAGGAGGACTGGTGGCTCCCGAGCATGATGATAACCCATGGAATTACAAGTTTACCTGGAATCCGCGCAATGTGGTGGTAGCCGGGCAGGGAGTCTCCCGGTTTTTGCATAACGGGCGCTTAAAATATATTCCTTATCACAAACTTTTTGAACGCACTGAGGAAATAGAAGTGAAAGGTTTGGGAAGTTTTGAAATATATCCCAACCGCGATTCCATGAAATATCAAAACCTGTATGGCCTGAACGGAGTAAAAACTTTGTTCCGCGGCACCATTCGGCGTACCGGATATTCCCGGGCATGGGATACTTTTGTGCAATTGGGTATGACGGATGATACCTATCAGGTGGAGAATAGCGAATGGATTACTTACCGTCAGTTTATCGACAGCTTTTTGCCTTATGTTAAAGGAAAAAGTGTTGAAGAAAAGCTGGCTGATTATCTCCAAATCAGTATGGATTCAAACTGCATGCATAAGTTAAAATGGAGTGGTATCTTTGAACCTAAAGTTATTGGCCTGAAATCTGCTACCCCGGCAGAGATACTTCAGCACCTGCTGGAGCCTAAATGGAAACTTGGCGATGAAGAAAAAGATATGATTGTTATGCGGCATTTGTTTCAGTTTGAGCAGGACGATATTCAAAAAGAGGTTGTTTCTACATTGGTTGTGAAAGGAAACAATAAGGAAAACACAGCCATGTCGGTAACGGTCGGTATCCCGGTGGCCATAGCTACCAAACTTTACCTGACCGGAATCATCAAAAGAAAAAGGGGTTCATATTCCCATCAGAAAAAACATATATCAACCTGTGATGGAAGAATTGAAAACTTTTGGTATTGAATTTTATGAAGAAGAACGAACTATTGAATAACTAAAACAAAAATCAACTTTATGAAAAAAGTACTAATCTTAGGCGCAGGGCTTGTTGTAAAACCAATTGTCAAATACCTTTTGGATGAAGGATATGGAGTAACCATAGCTACGCGCACCAAGTCGAAAGCCGGGCGTATGATTAAAGGCTATCCAAACGGCAGAGCCATTGCCTGGACCGTTGAACAGGACAAGGAACTGGATCAAATGATTTCAGACCATGACTTAACAGTGAGTTTGCTTCCTTACCGGTATCATGTGATGGTTGCAGAAAAATGTATCAACCGGAAAAAAAACATGGTAACTACATCGTATATACAACCGGAAATGAAAACGCTGGATGCCAGGCTAAAGAGGCCGGCGTTTTGATACTCAATGAAGTGGGGCTGGATCCGGGTATCGACCACATGTCGGCCATGCGGATTATCGATCATATTCACAATAAAAATGGCAAAGTAGTATCTTTTTATTCCGTCACAGGCGCTTTGCCTGCGCCGGAAGTCTTGGATAATCCTTTCAACTATAAATTCTCATGGAGCCCTAAAGGCGTGGTACTTGCCAGCAACAATGATGCACAATACCTGAAAAACGGACAGGTGATAAAGGTTCCTTCAGCGGATCTTTTTAAGAATCTTTTGGTATCGTCATTTCCAAAAGTGGGTGCGTTGGAAATTTATCCAAACCGTGATTCACTGCCTTATATTGAGCTCTACGGCATTCCGGAAGTAAATACTATGTTTCGGGGAACATTCCGTCATAAAGGCTGGTGCGAATCGTTGGATGCTATGAAAGCTATGAACCTGATTCAGCAGGAAACCTATGATTTTACCGGAAAAACCTATGCCGGATTTGTGAAAATGATGATTGGGGCCGACGAACAGGAAGATGTCAGAACCGCTGTAAAGAACTATTTGAGAGTAAGTGATGATGCTGTGCCTGTGAAGGCCCTTGACTATCTTGGATTGTTTGATGAAAAACCCATGAACAGGGAAGCGGATACGCCTTATGAAATTACTTCCGACCTGATGATTGAAAAGATGATGTTGCAGGATGAGGAAAAGGATATGGTCGTCATGGAACATACATTTCTGGCAGCCTATCAGGATGGCAGCAAAGAAGTGATTAAATCGCGAATGCTGGATTTTGGAACACCGGCAACAGATACTGCCGTCGCCCGGACTGTAGCACTGCCGGCTGCATGGCGGTTGACATGATTCTGCAGGGCCAAATTCAGTCAACAGGAGTTCATATTCCTGTAATTCCTGAAATCTATCAGCCTATTCTTGACCACCTGGAAAATATCAATATCAAAATGGAAGAAATATTTGGTTTGCCCGAAAGTGAAAATCTGGGATAAACATAGCTTTTATGACATTGGTACGGTCTGTGAGAATGGATTACCAATTTGTACACCTTTTAAAAGAAAGCCTCCTTTCGGAGGCTTTTTTACTAAAATTCATTAATCATTTAATTTATGGATAACCAATCCGCTGCGAAGTTTGGGTTCAAACCAGGTAGTTTTCGGCGGCATAATTTCACCGCTGTCAGCAATATTTATTAACTGCTGCATAGAAACGGGATAAAGGGCAAAAGCTGCGGCCATTTCACCGCTGTCAACCCGTTTTTGTAATTCTTCCAGCCCACGGATGCCCCCAACAAAATCAATTCTGGTAGATCTTCTTAAATCTTCAATTCCAAGCAGTTTATCAAAAACATGTTTTGATAAAATGGTTACATCCAAAACTCCAATGGGGTCATTATCATCAAAAGTATGTTCTTTGGCTTCCATGGAATACCACTTGCCATCAAGATACATGCTGAACTCATGAAGCCTGGTTGGTTTGTAAACAGCTGTTCCCTGCTCTTTTACATTGAAATCTTTTTGAAGTTTTTCAAGTAAATCGACTGGCTCCATTCCGTTAAGGTCTTTGACAACCCGGTTGTAGTCAATAATTTGTAATTGGTTGTCAGGAAAATGTACAGCCAGAAAATAATTATAGGATTCCTCTCCCGTATGGTGAGGATTCTGGTCCATCTTTTCTTTTCCCACTAAGGCGGCAGCAGCTGTCCGGTGATGGCCGTCGGCGACGTAAGTATAGGGAACTTTTTCTTTGAAAAGTCGTTCTAATTGGTCTATTTTTTCCTGTTCATCAATCACCCAAAAGTGATGACCGAAGCCGTCTTCTGCCGTAAAATCATATTCAGGTAGCTTGTTGGTAACTGTTTCTTTTACGATGGCATCAATTTCATCCACCGCCGGATATGTAAAAAATACCGGCTCCATGTTGGCATCGTTCACCTTCACATGAATCATCCGGTCTCTTTCTTTATCGGGCCGTGTGAGTTCATGTTTTTTAATAATGCCATTCAGATAATCTTCCACAGCGGCTGCGCCCACAAGGCCATATTGCGTTTTGCCATTCATAGTCTGGGCATACACATAATACATGGGTTTTTCATCCTGAACCAGCCAGCCTCGCTGTTGAAACTTTTTAAAATTTTCAACGGCCTTGTCATAAACTTGCTGCGAATGGGCATCGGTTCCTTCCGGGAAATCTATCTCTGCCCGCGTGATGTGCAACAGAGAATGTTCATTTCCCTTAGCCATTTCACGTGCTTCCGCTGTATTCATTACGTCATAGGGAAGACAGGCCAGCGTTGACGCGATGTCTTTGGGTGGTCGTAATCCCTTAAATGGTTTAATGATTGCCATAAACTATCGGGTTTAATTTACTTTAAACGTTGTGTCTCCTTTTTCAAAAAATCCTACAATCTGGTGGGTGGCAGCAACCCCCGCATTGATGTTGGCTTCGCGTGTTTGTGCGCCCATTTTTTGGGTGTGAAGAAATAGCGTCCTTCAAATTTTTCGGCAATTTCTTCTTTATTATCCGGAGCGATATCCGAGATGTAGGTAAAATCATTTCTTTGTTGCATTACTTTTACAAGTTCAGCTTCGTTGATAACTTCCTTTCGTGCCGTATTTACCAGTGTGGCATTGGCCGGCATACTCATCAGAAATTGTTCACCAATCGAACCTTTTGTTTTTTCCGTTGCCGGAATATGCAGCGATACGTATTGGTTATTGGCATACAGTTCTGCTTCCGTTTCATAAACTTTTATCCCGTCGGCAGTCATTGTTTCAGCCTCAAGAAACGGGTCGAAGGCGCTAACTTCCATTCCGAATCCCTTTGCTATACGGGCTACTCTGCGTCCGACATTTCCATAGGCATGGATGCCAAGTGTTTTTCCTTTAAGTTCTGTTCCGGGTTTGCCATTAAACTGGCCACGGGCCTGAAAGACCATCATGCCTAATGCCAGTTCAGCGACGGCGTCAGCATTTTGTCCGGGGGTGTTCATAACTGTAATACCTTTTGCTGTGCAGGCTTCCAGGTCAATGTTGTCATATCCGGCACCGGCCCGAACCACAATTTCAAGGCTTTCTGCGGCTTCAACCACAGCTTTCGTGATTTTGTCACTTCTAACAATTAATGCATTGACATTTGTTACATTTGCAATGAGGCGTTTTCGTCGGCATAATTTTCCAGCAGGACCACTTCGTGTCCGGCGTTTTCAGCAATCTTTTCCATCAAGGGTATGGCTGCCGGAGCAAAAGGTTTTTGCGTAGCGATTAATATTTTTTTCATGCTGTCTGTTTTTATGCGTTTTGTTTTCAATTCTTTCATGCTGCCACCAAAACTTCCATACTTTCAACGGGCAAGGCATTGTAGTTGGAAGCTCTGAATCCGCCAACAGAACGGTGTCCTTTAATGCCAACCATACCTTTTTCGGTAGCAAAATCGAGGAATGGTTTTTCCAAAGCGGCATATTCTTCGTTCATAACAAAACAAATATTCATCCTTGAACGGTCTTCTTTGGCAACGGTGCCACGGAATAGTTTGTTGCGGTCGATTTCATCATAGAGCATGGCTGATTTTTCAATGGCTCTTTTTTCCATACCTTCGACACCGCCATTTTTTTCTACCCATTTAAGGGTTTCGCGCAGGGTAAATACCGGGATAACCGGAGGCGTGTGGAACATCGAATCTTTTTCAATGTGTGTGCGATAGTCCAGCAGGGTAGGGATGTCACGACTTACTTTTCCAAGAACATCTTCTTTAACAATCACAAAAGTAACGCCTGAAGGGGCCAGATTTTTTTGAGCTCCGCCATAAATAAGGCCATATTTTGAAATATCCACCGGACGACTTAAAATATCAGAGGACATGTCGGCCACAACAGGAATGTCAAAATCAAAGTCTTCGCGGATTTCGGTGCCAAAAATGGTATTATTGGATGTGATATGAATATAATCAACATCTTTATCAATTTTTCCGACCCAATCTTTGGGAATGCTGTAAAAATCTTCATTTTTTATTTCCTGCACTTCTCCAAAAAATTTGGCTTCTTTAACTGCTTTTTTCGACCAGCTGCCGGTATTCAGATAGGTAGCTTTTTTCTCCATCAGGTTAAAAGGTATCATGGCGAATTGCAGGCTTGCACCACCGCCAAGATATAAAACATGATAACCTTCGGGAATTCCCAGCAGGTCTTTCATGCGCTGTTGAGCATCCTTCATGACGGCATCAAATTGTTTGCTTCTGTGAGATATGGAGGCTAAAGAAATGCCTGTGCCGTCAAAATCAATGATGGCTTTTGATGTAGCTTCCAATGCTTCATCGGGTAAAATTGACGGTCCGGCGTAAAAATTATGTTTTTTCATGTTTGTATTTGTTTTAAATTCTTTTAAAAAGCAAATTTAGGATAATTCACGAAATTTTTTGGCCTGACGGCTAATATTTTTATGTTAACTGTCTTTACGAACACTATAGGAATAGTGGTTACTGTGTTCGTGAAACTTTTTTGGGCTCTTCAAGCATTTTGATATTTTCTACAAACTGCCACTGGCCTTTTTCAAACCAAAATCCCTTTAGCTGTTCAGTTAGGGGAACGTAGTATCGGTAGTCTCCTTCAAAAATGGGCTGAATAGGTTCTAAATGGTTAAAATAAATCATGTTTTGACTAATCTTTTTACGCTTGATGCGACGTGCATATAAATCGGAGACCATTTCAGTTATTTCTCTTGTGACAGGTCCATATTTCAGGGAAATTGTCACATTATCAGCATACCGCAGTAGCACACGATAGGGTGAACCTGGAAAATCTTTGAATACGGGTTTGCCAAAATGCCATTGGCCGGAACTGTCCTGATAAATGACTTCAATAATTTTTTGATTCATAGTACGGTCAAACCCATTCCAACCCAACAGCGTAATTAGTGAATCATGCGGAATTATCTCATAATATAAGGCTCCGTACCAATTATCAGGGGTAAGTTTTTCCTTTTCGGGATGAGGATGTTGCGGGTGTTTATCGATGAGCCTGATGACTTCCATCTGTGAGCTTGCCGGGTTAGAGGCTTTTATAAAACCAAAAAATTCATGATGTTGGTCATCATAAGGAAACATGTAGGTGATGATGCGAAATCGGCTGGATGTATCATCTAAAACTGAAAGGTTGCTGATTTTTTCCAACGGAAGCAGCGAATCAGGATAACTGTTGAGGTAGTCAAATAATTGCTGATGAAATGTCGGCAGGAGGGAAAGCCGCACACTGTCAGGTGCCCGCGATAACAATTTTTTGCCCAGACGATTTAATGAATCTGCCTGGTTTTGTGTGAAGGCCTGATTCATAAAGAAAACCAAAACTGTCAACAAAATTTTTGTCTTTTTCATCATGTTTATCATAACGTTTTAGCTTCTTAAGTCGTATGTAATCCAACGTCAAAAAAAGGCAGCAATTTTTTCGTTTTCCTGCACTATCTCTCTCAGCATCATTCAGATGTTATGCTACAAAAGCTGTCGTTTGAAATTGAACGCGGTGGAAGCTTCTTCATATTCACCGTTTAGTAAACCTTTCAACACTGCATTGAATTTATTTTGCGAAGGTTTCATATGGGTAAAATCCATTAGAAAATTGTGAAATCCAGCTTCTTTCAGCTGTTCTATCTGGTCTAACCAGGAGACAGGCTTGTCAGGAAAAACCATATAGATGCCCCGCCGCTCTTCGGTATGATAAATATTATCATTAAAATCGGTAAAGATTTCCTGGTTGCTGTGATGCAGCGCAGAGGGTGTTCTGGAATAAAGCAGCGTAGGATGAAAGAAAACCGGCACAATGCCATCGCGATCCAAACCGTTCATAAGGTTTTCTTTATCAGTTTCCCTGGAATACATCCAATAAGTCATGCCTTGCTCCTGCATCAGGGTAATGGCGGCATCATTCATACAGGTTATATATTCACCAGCCGAAATGTAAGCACCTGATGGAATAAGCTCTTTTTGAGCAATGTGGTTAATCATAAAATGGGAGAATCCATCTTTGTGCAGCCTTTGAATCATAATCTTGTGTTCATCCAACTCATTTTCGGAAATGAACAGCGGAAGTTCAAAAATAAGTTTTTTCTTATTCGCCTGCATGAAAGGAGCGCCGGTTTTAAAATCATTCATTTGTCTTACAGAAAGGTTGAGGATAACTTTATCAACCGACCGGATATAGATTTTACGTAACCAGTCGAGCTGGTCAATTCTGACAAAAATCTGCCGTCGTTTTCGGGATGTGGTTTTATGCAGAAATTGGGATGTGTCAGAAGTTAATTTTTGTGACATTTCCGGTGGTTGGGCCATTCCTTCAGTATGTTTTTTTGATATTTTGGGTTCTTCAGTCCAGGCGGAAAGATACACCCTGTCACTTTTTTCAAGGTCAAAATCCGGCAAAGGAATTTTCACAAAGTTTCTTCTGTTTATATCGAAAGAGCTTAAGGTAATCTGATGGTTTTGTTGTGTAATCGGGGAATGAATCGTTAGAACCTGCCCTTTGACCAATGGCTGACTTGAAGTGAATGAAAAATAGTCGTCAGCAATGCGGGAAACTTTACCGAGAAAGATTCCTGAAACCGGTTCTTCGGTGAGGGCATGATTTTTTCATCCCCAAAAAAGTAGGATGTTTTTTCGCGACCCAGATCTTCAGCAAGATGTTGCAGGGCAGTAGGTTTATTTTCGCGACGGTGAAGCATCAGATAATAGGCCCGGGTAACACGGCTGACATATTCTTTAGGCTTTCTTTTGGCATCAATCAGGATGTAAGGAATTTCAAGCGCCCGTATTCGGGGCAGCATGTGAATCATTTCATAGTCTTTCAGATTGAAAGGGCGCACGTTTTGACGCCCGGCTCCGAACAATTCCCTCTGAAGTATATCGCTGTAGCCCCGATTGGTGCTGACACCACTGAGATAAGAATTGAATAATTCCGTTCCCGGAATGGAATAATCCAATTCTCCATGGACGTGCACCATGAGTGGAACTTCTGACTTTTGAGCCAGGGCTTCGTGTTCTTCATCAGTCAGTTCTTTCATAAGCTGTGCTCCTGAAAATCCGGTTTTTTGGCAAATGTAAGGGCCGCGGAATTATGAAACTGAAACTGCTTTCCGCTGAACACTTTTAA
>LZCG01000069.1_pt1 | contig 19223 bp, 18 predicted proteins | sample 768541 | NCBI WGS metagenome assembly LZCG01 (sample SAMN05200874, study PRJNA324366) | oil field metagenome | isolation source: sample BH-FW-1 from oil reservoir | place: India: Bombay High | collected 2015-07-11
TTTGATTTACGTCGCGCGGTGGTCTATTCCGAAATAATTAATCGAAAATATTAGTAATTTGATTTTGCCGCTTTGTAATAAGTGGTGTAAATCACAAGAGGTGTAATAAAAAAACAAAATATGTTAAGAAAACTACTATTGATTTTAGGAATGATACTAACAGCAAACCTGTTGGTCTTTTCCCAGTCGGGTACCCTAAAAGGTAAGATTATTGACAAGGATTCAGGGGAACCCATTCCCTTTGCCAATGTCGTAATTGAGCTGGGGGGTTCGCAACAAGGTGGGGCTACTTCAGATTTTGATGGGAATTATACCATCAAACCAATTGCTCCCGGACAATATAACGTTCGTGCATCTTATGTGGGCTATCAGCCAGTGCAGATAAACGATGTGATTATCAGTGCTGATAAGATTACTTTTCTTGATCTCGAGATGACTTCGAAGGTTCAAAACCTGGAAGAAGTAGTGATTACAGATTATAAAGTACCTTTAATCAGCAAGGATCAAACTTCATCCGGAGGGACTGTTACCTCGGAAGAAATTGAAAAAATGCCTAATAAAAATGCCGATGCCATTGCTACTACAGTCGGAGGTGTTTTTTCTGAAGATGGGGAAGTGAAAAGTATTCGCGGGCAGCGGACTGAAGGAACAGTTTATTATATTGATGGTATAAAAGTTACTGGTGCCAAAAACCTTCCTGAATCAGCTATCGATCAGGTTTCTGTGGTTCTCGGAGGTGTACCGGCGCAATACGGTGATGCTACCGGAGGTATTATTAATATCACAACCAAAGGGCCTTCAAGAAAATTTGGCGGTGGATTCTCGTTGCAAACTTCACAGTTCCTGGATGATTTTGGTTACAACCGGGTTGGTATTAACCTGAATGGACCATTGTTGAGAAAAAAAGGAGATGAAAGCAGTTCTGCTATATTGGGTTATTATCTGGCTGGTGAAATGATTTATAAAGAGGATGGTTTTCCAAACAGCACAGGGGTTGACAGGGTCGATGCAGAAACTTTGCAGCATCTTCAGGAAAATCCTATCAGTTACAGCCTTTCAGCCAATAATAATATATCTATTATTAATAATTCGTCATATGTCAGGGCTGATAATATTGACCACCTGAATGCTACTTTGAATACGGAAAGAACAACCTTTAACGTGTCTGGTAAACTGGATATCAAAACTTTTCCTACCGTTAATTTAACCGTTGGCGGGAATATGAGTTATGAAGACCGGATGAATTTTGATTATGTAAGCTCTTTGTTTAACTGGGATATGAATACCCAAAGTATTTCCAATACCCGCAGGGCTTTTGTACGGTTTACCAATCGATTCAAGAACAATGATAACGAATCAGGATTGATAAAAAATACCTATTTGTCATTCCAGGCCGACTTTTCAAGGTATTCGCGCACTGATCAAAATCCCGATTTTAAAGATGATTTGTTGAAGTATGGTTATGTAGGAAAATTTACCACTTTCAAAGAAAGAAACTATACGGATGCTATTATATATGATTCTACGGCTAATCTGTCAGGCCACCTTATGGATAACTGGTCTGATGTATTGGTAACCTTCGAGCCGGGCGTTTATAACCCTGTCCTGGCTAACTATACCAACACAGTCTATTCATTCTTCTCCAATCCTATAGGAACCTATGATAACCTGAATAATATCATGGCCTGGGGAGGCCTGCTTAATAGCATGCAGCCTGCCGATGTGTATGGCTTATGGGATAATGTGGGCGCTTCTCAGGATGCTTATGAATATGTACAAGTGAAAAATGACCAGGTTGGGCTTGACTTAAAGGTCTCTACAGATATAGGCAACCATGAAGTTAAATTTGGGGTTAGCTACGAACAAAAACGGATCGGGTATATGCCTATCAGGCCAGCAAATTATGGGAACTGATGCGAGGTTTAACCAACTCTCACATTGCCCAGCTCGACCTGAATAACCCTCAACCGGTCTATCGCGATGGATATTACATGGATACCATTAACTATCCCAGGCTCTATGACGGCGCCTCCCAGCGGACCTTCGATAAAAATCTCCGCCAAGCCATGGGATTGCCTGTCAACGGGACGGAATGGATTGATGTGGATTCTTACGACTTACATGACAATACCATTAGTTATTATGATGATGAAGGAATAAAACATACCGCATCACTTAGCCGGCCAATTGATATCGAAATGTTTAGTGCCGATGAGCTGCTGAGTTCTGGTGAAAATATTGCTTACTATTATGGCTTTGACTATAAAGGGAACCAATTGGATTCGCAGCCAAGTTTTGATGATTTTTTTAATGAAACGGATGAAAATGGTGACTTTAAGCGAAACCTACAAGCATTCAGACCCATATACATGGCCGGTTACATACAGGATAAATTTGCATTTAAAGACCTGATTTTTAATATTGGTTTAAGGGTTGACCGTTTTGATGCCAACCAAATGGTTATGAAAGACCCTTATCTTTTATTCCCAACCTATACGGCAGGCGAAGTAAGGGCCAACCAAAACCTTTCTTTAGATGAAATTCCCGGTAACATTGGCGATGATTATGTTGTTTATGTAGATAATGCAGATAACCCCAGCGCCATCACCGGTTTCCGCAATCAGGATGTCTGGTATGATGCTTCAGGTGCTGAAACTATAAACCCGGAAGATGCGTTAGATGCCGGCGGTGGTATTCAGCCTTACCTGATGGACCCGGATAATAAAACAGTCAATTCGAAAGTGTTCGAGGATTATGAACCCCAAATCAATGTGATGCCAAGGGTTGCTTTTTCCTTCCCCATTTCTGATGAAGCCTTGTTTTTTGCCCACTACGATGTGCTTACACAACGGCCAAAATCCAATCTTAGAATGGACCCGTCGATTTATTACTTCCTGCCGACTTCAAGTTTGGGAACCACTTCTATTAATAACCCAAATCTGAAACCTGAGCAAACCATTGACTATGAATTGGGTTTCCAGCAGAGATTATCCAATACTTCTTCTTTAATATTATCTGCTTTCTATCGTGAAATTAGAGATCAGATTCAAAGTTATCGTTTTACAGGGGCTTATCCAAGTACCTATTATTCCTACAATAATCTCGACTTCGGTACTGTTAAGGGGCTGACAGTGACCTATGACTTGCGGCGAACTAAGAATATCCGGCTTAAAGCCAGCTATACATTGCAGTTTGCCGACGGAACAGGTTCTGATGCCCAAACGGCCAAATCGCTAATCCAATCCGGTCAGCCGAATTTGCGGACTTTGATTCCACTAAGTTTCGACCGTCGGCATGCCATCAACATGATGCTTGATTATCGCTTTGGTGAAGGTAAAAACTATAATGGCCCTACTTCAACCCGTAAAATAAAAGGTTCTGATAAAGTGAAAACCATTCAGTGGCTTAAAAATACCGGTGTGAACCTGACGCTTAATGGTGGATCGGGAACACCCTATACCAAGTCAAGCCGCATTGTTCCTTTAGGAGGACAAAGGATTATTGAAGGTTCTATTAATGGGGCCCGCAAACCGGCCCAATTCCGTTTCGACCTCCGACTTGACCGCGATATAGACATCGCTTTCGGAAAAGGCGGCAAACATGACGCTATGATGAATGTTTATCTGCAGGTATTGAATCTGTTCGATACGCAAAATGTATTGAATGTGTATGATGCTACTGGTAACCCTGATGATGACGGTTTCCTTGCTGCTGAAGAGTGGCAAACAACCATTAATTCCAAGGTGGATTCGCAGGCTTATCGCGATATGTATGCTTTGCGCATTTTGTCACCGTATAACTACAGTGCACCACGTCAGATTCGTCTTGGTTTAGAGTTTAATTTTTAATCGCTTGATAATTGGCTAAAGAATATATTATGAGTATGAAAAAATTGATATTATTTGCGCTGTCGCTGGCTATGTTTTCTCTCTTTTCGCTTCAGACAAAAGCAGAAAAACAAGAGACCAAATCCGGAGATACCGGCGGGGCAAAATCGGTAAAAGAATTGAAAAATACAGCTGCCGGCTGTCTGCCAGGAACAGGATTTAAATATCTTGATTTAAATAATGTTCGTACACGTATTAACACTGGTGGAGATATGTGGTGGGACTTTGAGAACGGTAAGTATGAAATTCCTAATGGTTCCGGTAAAACTTCCATGTTCTCCGCAGCTTTGTGGATGGGAGGCGTTGATGTGAACCAGCAGCTAAAACTTGCCGCTCAGATGTATCGCTACGGTCCTGACCATAGCGGACGTAGTGACACAGACTTTTGGACTGGCCCCCTGACAATCGACGGGTCGGCCTCTATTGAAGAAGAAACCTGTCGGCAATATGACCATATGTATGAGATGACCCGTGAAATGGTGGATGAATATATCGCCTGGTGGGAAAATAAGGATGCTTATCCCGATTATACGATTCCGGAGGAAATCCTCAACTGGCCTGCCCACGGTGATATCTCTAAAAATCAAAGTTTCTACCTGGCACCTTTTTTTGATAACAACGGCGATGGTAGCTATGACCCTTATAGTGGAGATTATCCTTATTATGACCTTTCAGGAGAACTTTGCGGAACCAAAACACCGACTGCTGAAGAAGAATGGGGCGGGTTAATTCCCAATTCTTCCGTGTTATCCGACCAGGTGCTAAAAGGTGACCAAACTTTGTGGTGGATTTTTAATGATAAGGGAAATATACATAGCAATACCACAGGTACACCCATTGGCGTGGAAGTGAGAGCACAAGCCTTTGCCTTTTCTACCAATGATGTGATCAACAATATGTCATTCTATTCCTATGAAATCATCAACCGCTCTACTTATACCTTAACAGACACTTATTTCAGTCAGTGGGTTGATACCGACCTGGGGGATGCTACAGATGATTATGTGGGTTGTGACGTGGAACGAGGCCTGGGTTTTTGTTATAATGGCGATGACGTTGATGGCGATGGCCAACCATGGGCTTATGGAACCAATCCTCCCGCTATTGGTGTTGACTTCTTCCAGGGGCCTTATATTGATGCTGATGGCGAGGACAATGCGCCTTTCGATGGCGATTGCTCTATTTTTGACTTTAATGCACCTGCCGGAAGTGCTAATGATGGAAGCGCTATTAACGGAATTAATTTCGGTGATGGTATCATTGATAATGAACGTTTTGGTATGCGTCGATTTGTTTATCACAACAATGCCAGTTCCGGCGCTGCCGGACCTTACCAGCATGATCCGGAATATGCCATTGAATATTATAACTATCTGAAAGGTATCTGGCGTGACAATTCTAAAATGATCTATGGTGCAATGCCCATGCTTCTGCCGGAGGTTATCAGCCTGCCACCGAGTGTGATTTTATGTTCCCGGGAAACACAGACCCCTGTAACTGGGGTACAGATGGAACACCTCCTAACGGCCCTGTCTATTGGACAGAAGAAACTGCCAACAACCAGATTGGTGACCGTCGGTTTATGCAGTCTGCCGGCCCTTTTACCCTGGAACCTGGCGCGGTGAACTATATTACCGTTGGTATTCCCTGGGCCCGGGCACAACGTGGCGGCGCTCTGGCATCGGTTGAGAAACTAAAGGTCGCCGATGATAAATGTCAGGCTTTGTTTGATAACTGTTTTCAGGTTGTCAATGGTCCGAATGCACCTGACCTGACTATCCGCGAATTGGATAAAAAACTGATTGTTTATATCACCAACCGTTTTGTAAACAACACAGGAAATAACTTTCAGGAACGCTATGAAGAAATCGATCCATCCATTACTTCCCCTGATACTTTATCAGCGGATGAACGATACGATTCTACTTACGTTTTTGAAGGATATAAAATTTATCAATTGGTTTCTCCTGATGTTTCCCCTTCAGAACTCGATGATCCTGACCAGGCTCAATTGGTATTCCAGTGTGATGTGGATAATGGTGTGGGTGAAATTATTAATTATATCTACAATCCCGATTTGGATGCCGATGTACCTACACTGATGGTTAATGGAGCGGATAAGGGTATTGTACATACTTTTACCCTTACGGAAGATGCCTTCTCTAACGCGCCGCTAACCAATCACAAACAATATTACTTTACTGCGGTGGCTTATGGATACAACAATTATATGACATATAATCCCGACCCTGAAGCACAAACGGAAACGGCTAATTTTTACGGCCAAAAACTTCCCTATCTTGAAGGGCGTAAAAATATTCAGACTTACACAGGTATTCCGCATAAAAATATGTCTGACCTGGAATTACAATCCGGATATGGCGATGGCATTGCTGTAACAAGGATTCAGGGTGTCGGAAACAGCGGTAATTATCTTAAAGTAGCTGAAGGGGCTTATGATGAATTGATTGCTAAAGGGGTTTATGATACATCCATGACTATTTTCGATGATAGCTATCCTATTCTGAGAGAATTGAATTATGAAGCCGGCTATGCCCCGTTATCCATCAAAGTGGTAGACCCCTTAAATGTGAAAGATGGCGAATTCCTGGTTGTTTTGGATTCGCTGATTCGGTATCAACTTACCAACGTTACCGGAACTCCAAATGTAGGTGAAGGGGGAGATACCGCCAGTGTTTATGTGGCTGATTGGTACTTAAAAGACCTGGCGACCGGAGAAGTTTATAAATCCGATACCACCATTATCCGTAATAATGAACAATTATTTCTGGATATGGGGATTTCTATTCAGTTGAAACAAACCTTCAGGCCGGGTCCTGCTATTGCCGGTAAAGTTCAGGTAGGTGAATCTGCCAGCGGAACTCCGGAATATGATCCTCTGGCTGTCAATTTAGCTGAAAATAATGGCTTCATAGGAGGGAATATGTATTTTGAAGATACCCTAACCCAATGGTTGGCAGGAGTGCCTGATAATGATGCCAGTCCGACTGGTTTACTGGATTGGATTCGTTCCGGAATCAACAAACAGCAAGATGTGGGCACTGGTGATTTAGACCTTTCGGATGTCAGCCTTGGCCCCGACGATATGGGATATGCCGCAGACCCGCGGTCTGTCTTCGAAAACGTGATTGGAGGAACATGGGCTCCTTATAAATTGTGTGCCACAACTAAGCAAATACAAACCGGAGTGGGTTATTATGGAAAGACAAATGGTTTTTATCACAGTTCTGACTATTTTTCACGTAAACTTGCTAATTGGGAAGCCCTTGCCAGCGTCGATGTAGTGATTACTGCTGATTCAACCAAGTGGACCCGTTGCCCGGTTCTTGAAATGAGCCCTTATCCCGAAAATGCCGAAGGTGGAGCAAAACCCTTCCTGAAGCGTCAGGCTCCTTCAGTTAACGTTCATGGGGAAGCGGGCGTTGAAGTTCAGATCCGTTGTTAAATTCAAACTATATCGACAGCGTAGGGATGGGATGGTTCCCGGGATATGCCGTTAACGTGGAAACCGGAGAGCGATTAAACATGGCTTTTGGCGAAGATTCCTATTTATATCAGGAGAATGGCCGTGACATGCTTTGGAACCCTACACCAACCGTTTATCCGGTTGTGCCCTATCCTGGCGGTGGATCAACCTTCGATTTGGAAAATCCTGTTTTGGGTGGTAAACACTATGTGTATGTGTTTGCCCATGATACAATTGCTCCGGCAAATATCCCATTTGGTATAACCTATGCAATGCCTCCGTATGATGCGGGTAACTCTTTGCAGGAAATGTTGGATAGTACACAAATTCATCCATATGTAAACCCAATGGTGACTACCCCGGCTGAGTTTGCTATGCTGCCGCCATGTGGGCTTGGATACCACTGGGCGATACATCCAATTGGTTGAACAATGATGTCAAAATTGAACTTCGTGTAAACAAACCTTACGATAGATTTAATACCGGAATATCTAATATCGAAGACTATACAGTTGATGGCGTTGATCTGACCGATGGTTTCCCGGTTTATAAATTTAAAACCGATGGGGTGGCTCCGGTTGTCAAAGACAAGCCTGCTGTTGATAAAGACCTTGATCTGATTACCGTGGTTCCAAACCCATACTACGGATATTCTGAGTATGAAGAGAATCAACTTGACAACAGGATTAAATTGGTGAACCTGCCTGAAGTTTGTACCATCACGATTTATAATGTAAGTGGTACACTGGTTCGTCAGTTCAAGAAAGACAACCAAAGTACCCAGCTGGATTGGGATTTGAAAAACTTTGCCGGGATTCCGATTTCTGGCGGTATTTACTACATGCACATCAAAGCCCCTGATAAGGGTGAACGTGTTATTAAGTGGTTCGGTGCTTTAAGACCTATTGACTTAAATGCATTTTAATCCTTGATAATTGAATTGTAACATGATAAAAAAGAAAAGTATGAAAAGTATATACAGAAATTTTTTAACAGTTTTGTTATCAGGTCTTCTTTTGCTGCCGGCAGTGACTTCTTTTGCAGGAAACAAAGACCGCTCCGGAGAAGCCGGAGCTTCCGAATTGCTTATCAATCCTTGGGCCCGAAGTTCAGGTTGGGGTAGTGTAAGTATCGCTAACGTTCAGGGTCTGGAAAGCATGTTTGTCAATATTGCCGGAGCTGCTTTTACTCAGGGCACTGAGGTGATATTCAGTTCTACCCAATGGTTGAAAGGAACCAACACAGACGTGATGTCTTTTGGCGTAACTCAAAAAGTAGGGGATGCGGGCGTCATTGGTCTGAACATGATGTCTATGAGCTTCGGAGATATCCCTGTCAGAACAGTCGACGAGCCTGAAAGTGATATCGGAACTTTTTCCCCTAATTTTATGAATATTGGCTTGTCCTATTCAAAAGCTTTTTCCAATAGTATCTATGGCGGTATCGGTATTAAAGTGGTCTCTGAAAGCATTGATAACCTCAATGCGCAGGGCCTCGCTATTGATGCAGGGATTCAATATGTTACAGGGCCAATGGAGAATATTCGTTTTGGAATTACTTTGCGGAACTGGGGAACCAAATTGTCTTTTAATGGTGACGGTATCGCTTTTAGAGTGAGACCTTCCGGACAGGAAGATAATTTTACGCTTGAGCAGCGTTCGGCTACTTATGAGTTGCTTCACAAATGAACATCGGGTTTTCCTATGATTTCCTTTGGTCGCAACATACATTGACCCTGGCCGGAGCTTTTAAATCCAATGCTTTTACCAATGATCAAATCGTTGTGGGGGCACAGTATAAACTGATGGATTATCTGATGCTTCGGGGAGCCTACACCTATGAAGAGGGAATCAGTAACGATATCGAAAGCGGCGACCGTTATAATGTAGATAATGGTTTAAGCGCTGGTATGACAGTAGAAATTCCGTTGAATAAAGAAACCGGAACTACTTTTGCAGTGGATTATGCGTTTCGGGCAACCACACATTTTGATAATACCCACAGTATTGGCGCACGCATTAAATTCTGATAACTGTCGGTAAACATTATTTAATTAATTTTGTTGCAGGAAGACCCTTTTTTGGGGTCTTCTTGTTTTTATTATTTTTATGAATCAACTATAAATTTGAGATAGACTATGGCACAGGTGAAATACTTTACGAAAGAAGGACTGGATAAGTTGAAGAAAGAGCTGGAACACTTGACCACAGTTGAACGTCCTAATATTTCTGCTCAGATTGCAGAAGCACGTGATAAGGGCGACCTGTCTGAAAACGCAGAATATGATGCCGCTAAGGAAGCCCAGGGCTTGCTGGAACTGAAAATTGCAAAACTTCAGGAAAAAATTTCCAAATCCCGTATCCTCGATGAATCTAAAGTGGATACTTCCAAAGCCTATTTGTATGCCGAAGTAACCATTAAAAATCTGAAAAATAACAAAACTATGAAGTACAAACTGGTCAATGAAAGTGAAGCTAGTTTGAAAGAAGGTAAGATTTCAGTAGATTCTCCCATTGGAAAAGGATTGCTGGGACATGAGGTGGGTGACCAGGTTAAAATTAAGGTGCCTGCCGGAGAAGTGCCTTTCGAAATTGTTGATATTCAATATTAAAACATGATATTATGGCTTCTGTTTTTCAAAAATTGTAAATGGTGAAATTCCTTCCTATAAAATTGCTGAGGATGACCATTATTACGCTTTTCTGGATATTAATCCGCTTGCAAAAGGACATACCCTGGTAATTCCTAAAAAAGAAACAGATTATATTTTCGATTTGGAAGATAAGGAATATCAGGGCTTGTTTCAGTTTGCTAAAAAGGTTGGAAAAGCTATCGAAAAAGTGATTCCCTGCGAAAGAATCGGAATTACGGTAATTGGCCTTGAAGTTCCACATGCCCATATACATTTAATCCCTATCAATTCTATCTATGATATGGATTTTAAACAACCCAAGCTGAAATTGACTGAAGCAGAATTTCAGGATATTGCGGCCCAAATCCGTGCGAATCTCTGATAAAATAAATTCTTTTTGAAGCTACATGAAATCGTCTGTTTTTTTAATAGGCCCTTTCATTCTTCCCTTCGATGTAGTTAATGAATGAGCGGTTACAAACCCTGTTACCGCCCGGAGTGGGATAATCGCCTGTAAAATACCAGTCGCCCTGATGTTTTGGTATGGCCGCATGAAGGTTTTCTATAGACTGGTAAACAACTGATACCGACGCTTGAATGCTTTTTGGGGTCACAATTTCCGCTATTTTTTTGAAATAGTTTCTGCACTGAATGGCCGGTAGATGTCCTTCACGTGGTTGACCATCTTTTCGGCTGGCAGAGATTCCTGCGCTTTACATTTTTTGTAAACTTCATTTATCACATGCCCCTGATGGGTTTCTTTTAACAGGGCTATGGCTGCCTGGAACGCAACAAGATCGTTCAATTTTGCCATATCAATGCCATAGCAATCCGGATAGCGGATTTGAGGAGCTGACGAACCGATGATGATTTTTACCGGATGTAGCCGATCCAGTATCCGGATGATGCTTTGTCGTAGCGTTGTGCCCCTGACAATGGAATCGTCCAGGACCACCAGATTATCTTCACCCTCTTTAACTACACCATAGGTGACATCATAAACATGCGCCACCAAATCATCACGATGCTGGTCGTCGGTAATAAAAGTGCGCATTTTGACATCTTTAACCGCAATTTTTTCAATTCTTGGTTTTAAAGCCAGTATCTCATCTACTTTTTTGTCCTCAAAAGTCCCCAGCTCCAGTAATTTTTGTTTTTTTACCTCATCGCAGTAACTGTAAAGTTTTTCAACCAAACCATAAAATGCCATAGAAGCCGTGTTGGGAATATAGCTGAAAACAGTATGTTGCAGATTATGATCAATTTCTTTCATGATGGCAGGGGCAAGCAGTTTTCCAAGATTTTTACGCTCTTTGTAGATATCTTTGTCCGTTCCACGCGAAAAGTAAATTCTTTCAAATGAACAGGGTTTTATAATGGTTGATTTTGCAAATGGCGCTGTAGAAAATTGGCCATTATTTTTAATCAATAATGCGTGGCCGGGGGTGAGTTCTTTTACCTGCTCAACGGTGATATTCATGGCGGTTTGTATGACAGGTCTTTCCGAAGCAGCTACAATGATTTCTTCATCGACATAATAAAACAATGGCCTTATTCCTGCAGGATCGCGCATTACAAAGGCATCGCCATGCCCCAGCATGCCACCTATAGCATAGCCACCGTCCCATCTTTTTGAGGCTTCTTTTAAGACAGACAGCAGGTCCAGATTTTCAATAATTTTATCAGTAATATCTTTTTTGGTATAACCGGCTTCTTTATATCGACGATACAGACGTTCATTCTCTTCATCCAAAAAGTGCCCTATTTTCTCCAGAACAGTAATGGTATCAGATGTTTCTACCGGATATTGCCCCAGGTCAACCAATTGCTGGTAAAGTTCTTCTACATTGGTGAAATTAAAGTTTCCGGCCAATACAAGATTTCTGGTTTTCCAGTTGTTTTCTCTGATAACCGGATGGAGATAATCGATATTTGTTCCTCCAAACGTACCATAACGCAGATGACCCAGAAACAATTCTCCCGAAAAAGGGAAATGCGCTTTGAGCCATACCACATCATTCAGCCGTTGCGGATAATTTTTTTTGATTTCCCCAAGGAGGTTGTAGATATCGTTGAAAACAGTTTTAATGGGGGAAGAATTGTTTGATCGGATGCGATGGATATACCTTTGACCCGGTAGCATGTTAAGCTTGATATTGGCCATGCCCGCACCGTCCTGGCCCCGGTTGTGTTGCTTCTCCATCAGCAGGTGGAGCTTGTTCAGGCCGTAAAATGCAGTGCCATATTTTGCCAGATAATACTCTAATGGTTGTCTTAACCGAACCAGGGCAATTCCGCACTCATGCTGTAATGCATCACTCATATTTTGATTCTCTCTTTCTTTTTGGCAAAAATACAATAATAGTTGTCTAAATTATTTTATCTTTCGCCCTCAAAAATGGAACAGTTAAATAATCCTTTTGTACGGCTTGCTGTTGTTGATGATGTGGCCACAATTATCAACTTTCAGAAAGCATGGCACTCGAAACGGAAAACTTAGCGCTTGATACTATAGACGTTACTAATGGTGTTGAATCGGTTTTTCACGATCCGCGTAAAGGAAAATATTTTGTGGTTGAGCAGCGTAAAAAACTTATTGCATCGGCTTTAATAACCTATGAATGGAGCGACTGGCGCAATCAGTATGTGTATTGGTTGCAATCGGTGTATGTGGTTCCTGCCTGGCGGCGAAATGGTGTCTTTCGTCTGCTCTATACGCATATCCTTGAAACGGAAATTAAAAACAACGAAAACGTTGCGGGGCTTAGACTTTATGTGGATAAAACCAATGAAAAAGCTATGAAGGTTTATCAAAAAATGGGCATGCGGGGAGACCATTACGGCCTTTATGAATGGATGAAAAATTAATTAGTATTAAAATAACGTAAATATGAAAAATATATTTTTTGCAATATTGTTGACGGGAATGTGGTTGTTGGGTTACAACCAGGATAAAAGTGACTGGATGGGCGGTGTTCCGGAAGGTTGCACCAGTATAACGGTTGGAAAAAAAGCTTCTTTTGATGGCTCTGTAATTACTTCGCACACCGATGACAGCCATCGAACACGGAGTTGGATGAATATTGTTCCGGCTAAAGACCACAAACCAGGGGATGTGACGCTATGTATAAAAGAGTGGCAACAGATTCGTTGGTTATGCCGGCATATGCCCATAACCCAATCGGGGAAATTCCTCAGGTATCCCATACTTATCAGTTCTTGAATACAGCCTATCCTGCCATGAACGAACACCAGTTGGCTATTGGCGAGAGCACTTTTGGCGGCAGACCTTCGTTGCAATCGGATGAAGGGCTGATTGATTGCCAACGCCTGGTCAGGCTGATGCTGGAGCGTACCACAACAGCCCGGGAAGCTATTCGTATGGCGGATGAACTGACTCAAAAATATGGGTGGAACGATGCCGGAGAATGCCTGACAATTGCCGATAAAAATGAAGTATGGCATTTTGAAATAGTGGGTCCCGGAAAAGGTAAAACCGGTGCTATCTGGGCCGCACAGCGGGTTCCCGATGACCATGTCGCTTGCAATGTTAACGCCAGTACCATCAAAGAACTCAATCTGGCCGATACCAATTTTTTTATGGCCTCCAAAAATATCAAACAAATTGCTGTTGACAGTGGCTGGTGTAAGGCTGAAAAAGATTTTATGTTTTGTTATGCTTATGCACCGGGAAGCCGGCAATCATTGGCGTCACGACGTCGTGAATGGCGTATATTTGACCTTCTGGCCCCTTCCAAAAATTTTGACCCTAATGTACAGGACTATCCTTTCTCTGTGAAACCCGATGAAAAGGTGGACTTGCATAAACTGGTTTCGATATTTAAGGACTATTATCAGGGAACACCCTATGATATGCGTAGAAATACCACGACAGTCGATGACCATGGTACCCGGATTATATCTCCCTTAGCCAATCCTTTTATGCCTTACGACCAGCTCGATATTGAGAATGTTAGCGGCGGATGGTATCATGTGGATTCTGAAAAGGGAACCATTCGTTTCCTGGGCGAACGCACTATTGCCCGATGGTACACCATGTATGGCACTATCACGCAATCGCGAAACTGGCTGCCTGACGAGGTTGGCGGAATTGTCTGGCTGGCGCAGGACAATATTGCGACATCTGTTTATGTTCCTTTTTATGCCGGAATCAATGATGTTCCTGAAGCTTATAAAGTCCATGGCCGCGAAACCGGTTATACCCTAAAATCTGCCTGGTGGGTCTTTAACCGGCTTGGAACGCTGACAGCACAGCGGTGGGGCGATATGCACCATGATGTGGATAAGGTCTGGGGCCCTATGCAACAGGAAGTCTTCTTTATGCAACACGAAGTTGATAGTGTGGCCTTGGCATACCTTGAAAATGGCAAAATTAAAAAGGCACGGAAATACCTGACTACTCATTCTATGTTTTGGGGTGAGAAGGTGGTTGACCAGGCTATTGAACTGGCTGATTTTTTGTGGACAAAATATGACGAAAAGTTTTAGCATCAAAACTTTTCTCAAATAATATGCTGATAGAAATTAACGGTGGATGCCACGTTTTTTTTAGATATTTGCAATAATTTCTAAAACCATGGCAAAAAAAGAAAAAATACCGTTTTCAGAATTGAAATGGTACCAAAAATTGCGCATTCCCTATAAATTAACCATTCGTCGTGCCGATACTTATGAGGAGCGTTTAGCCGTTCAAGTGTCACGGCTTATGGTGGTGGTCTATATAGGAGCTTTTGCCATTGTTATGGTGGTGCTGACTTCATTGTTAATAGCCTATACACCGCTGAAGGAATATATTCCAGGGCAAACCGACCTGGAAACCCGCCAAAGGCTTTATGAACTCAGTGTGAAAACTGATTCATTGAACCGGGAGCTCGAACAAAAAGTTGCCTATTTGAATAATATAAGAACCATTCTCAACGGCGGGGAATTTCCCCGGGGACCCGAGATGGAGGAAAACGATTCGGCAGATTATCAGGATATTGAATTGTCGCATTCAAAAGCAGATTCGTTGCTTCGAAAAGAGTTTGAATCGCGTGCTCAATTGTCCTATATATCAGGTTCTCAAATGACAGCGTACCGGCCCATAAATATTGCTCAAATTAATTTTTTTAAGCCGATTTCGGGCGTGGTCTCCAATCGTTACGATTCCAATGAAGGTCATTTCGGCGTGGATATCGTGGCCGATAAAGAAAAAACCATTAAATCTGTTTTGGATGGCACTGTTTTGTTTGCTCAATGGACATTGGAAACCGGTCATGTGATTGCTGTCCTACATCAAAATAATCTTATATCTGTGTATAAACACAATGCCGTATTGTTGAAACATCAGGGCGACCGTGTGAATTCCGGAGAACCTATTGCCATCGTTGGAGAATCGGGAGAACTCTCTACCGGGCCCCATTTGCATTTTGAATTGTGGCGCAACGGAAGCCCCGTGAATCCTGAGGACTATATTATTTTTTGATATGACAAAAAAGGTTGCAGTTTTGGGATCAACCGGCTCTATTGGCCGACAGGCACTGGAAGTTATGGCTGAAAATCCCGACTTCTTTGATGTAACGGTGTTGACCGCCAACAATAATGTTGATTTGTTGGTGAATCAGGCCGAACTATTTCATCCTCATTTGGTGATTATTGGAAACCGGCTTTTACATCAGGAAGTACATGAGCGTCTGAAACACCTTTCTGTTAAGGTTTATGCTGGCGAAGACCATATCGCCCAGGTAACTGATTATGTTGATATCGATATAGTGCTCATAGCCATGGTGGGGTTCCCGGGATTGCGCCCGACACTGCGTGCCATTGATGCTGGCAAACAAATAGCCCTTGCTAATAAAGAAACCCTGGTGGTGGCCGGAGAGTTGATTATGCAACGCGTTGCAGAGAAAAAGGTGGCCCTGTTGCCGGTTGATTCCGAGCATTCAGCCATATTCCAGTGTTTGACCAGTGAGCAAAATAAAACCATAGAAAAAATTTACCTGACGGCTTCCGGCGGGCCCTTTCGCGGATTTACGGAGATTCAGTTGCAACATATAACTCCTGACCAGGCTTTAAAGCATCCCAACTGGAACATGGGGGCTAAAATTACCATCGATTCGGCTACGATGATGAACAAGGGCCTGGAAGTTATTGAAGCCAAATGGTTGTTCGATTTGGATGCCCGTCAGATAGAGGTGATTGTGCATCCCCAGTCTGTTATCCATTCCCTGGTGCAATTTCGCGATGGTAGCATGAAAGCACAGATGGGTTTGCCCGATATGCGTGTGCCTATTCAGTATGCTTTAACGTTTCCGGAGCGGTTACCTAATTCCTTTAAACGTTTTGATTTTGCTGATTATCAAAATTTAACTTTTGAGAAACCCAATAGCCGGTTATTCAGATGCCTTCCTTTAGCTTTCTCGGCCCTGGAAGCCGGGGGTAATATGCCCTGTATAATGAATGCTGCTAATGAAGTGGCCGTTGAGGCCTTTCTTAATGGCCTTATTGGTTTTATGGATATTCCCGAATTGATTGAACAAACTATGGCCAAAGTTGATTTTAAAAAGAATGTTAGTTTTGACGATTATTTTATGACAGATGCCAGGTCCAGAAAAATTGTCCTGGAATTGATTAAGAATTTAAAGAAGAAATAATTCAATATGGAAATAATGATTCAGGCAGCACAGTTGCTGCTCAGTTTATCTATCTTAGTGGTATTCCACGAATTTGGCCATTTTATTGCTGCCAAGTCTTTCAAAACACGTGTGGAAAAATTCTACCTGTTTTTCAATCCCTGGTTTTCGTTGTTCAAAAAGAAAATTGGCGAAACAGAATATGGTGTGGGCTGGCTGCCGTTGGGCGGTTATGTGAAAATTTCAGGTATGATTGACGAATCCATGGACAAGGAGCAAATGAAACAACCGGCCCAACCATGGGAATTTCGCTCTAAGCCGGCATGGCAACGTCTTATTATTATGCTGGGCGGAGTTCTCGTTAATGTGATTCTTGCGGTGCTGATTTATGTGGTAATGCTTTCAGTATGGGGCGAAGAATACCTGCCTACAAAAGAGGTAAAATACGGGATTACTGCCGATAGTCTGGCACAGGAAATGGGATTACGTACCGGCGATATTATTCTGAGTGTTGACAATGAGGAGGTATCCGATTTTAGCAAGATTCCGGGAAAGATTCTTCTTGACAATGCTAAAACTGTTCAGGTTTTACGAAATGGACAAAAACAAAATATCCGCGTGCCTGAAGGTTTTGTGGCCAAAATGGTGCAAAGCCGGAGCCCGGGATTTATTTCTGTCAGGGTGCCCTATGTTATTGGGAAATTTGCCAAAGATGCCGCCGCCGAAAAAGCAGGTTTGCAGGTGGGCGATAAATTAATTGCCCTCAACGGCGAGCCTATGCAGTATTTCGACCAGTATCTTGAAGCGGTGCCAAAACATAAAAATGAAACTATTCAGCTCACAGCTGTCCGTGATGGTGACACCCTGACCTTTAACGTTAAAATCCCGCCAGAAGGAAAAATCGGCGTTTACGCCAGCAATCCCAGTCAGTTTTTTGATTTCTCCCGGAAAAAATATTCGGTAATCGAAGCTATTCCCGCAGGCGCACAAAAAGCTTACGGAACCATGGGTAATTATCTGAAACAGTTGAAATTGATTTTTTCTCCGGATGTGCAAGCCTATAAATCTGTCGGTGGTTTTATCACTATAGGCAGCATTTTTCCAACCTCCTGGGACTGGCAGGCTTTCTGGAACCTCACGGCTTTTCTGTCGATTATGTTGGCTATTCTGAATGTGTTACCTATTCCGGCCCTGGATGGCGGTCATGTGATGTTTTTGCTCTATGAGATTATTTCGGGCCGCAAACCTGGTGATAAATTTATGGAATATGCCCAGCTGGCCGGAATGCTTATCCTGTTTGCCATCCTGATCCTGGCCAATGGAAATGATATTCTTCGCCTGTTTAATGGATAATACCTGTTTGAACAGTTTAAAAAAACGGGGCTGTTTCAAAAGTCTTTGCGTGATTTTGTGTACTCTTTAGTGGCCTTGAAAGTTATTTCTAATGTAATTGACCACAAATGGTTACAGATAAGGCGCAAAGTGATTTGATTAAAAATTAATAAACCGGAAGTGTTGAGACAGCCTTGTTTTTTGTGATTTTATTTTTTTTAATTGCTTTCTTCTATTTTAGCACTTATAGGTTTAAAACCGTTTCCAAGAATTTCATTGGCATTCGATACGGTTACAAAGGCCTCTTTATCAATTTCATGAACAAAATGTTCCAGGATGGCCAGTTCCCGGCGATTCACCACTACAAAAATAATAGGTCTTTCGGCCTTTTTATACAATCCACGTCCTTCGATCAGGGTGCCGCCGCGGTTTAGGTCGTGAACAATCCGGTGGCTGATTTGCTCATGATGTTTTGAAATGATATAAACCGATTTGTGAATATTTACCCCTTCCAAAACCACGTCAATAACCTTGCCGGTAATAAAAATGACTATCCAGGAATAGAGTGGTACTTTCCAGTCGTTGAAAACAATCAGTCCCAATAAAACAATAACAGAATCAACCGCAATCAATAATTGGCCAACAGGCATTCGGGTATATTTTGCTATGATCATAGCTATAATATCCGACCCTGCCGAAGTGGCTTTGGCTTTAAAAATCAGACCCAGCCCCACGCCGATGGTTACGCCGCCAAATACACACGATAGTAATAACTCATTGGCCAGACCCAACGGATCATTTTCACCGATGTAATACGTCAGCAGATCCATAATGACCGAAGTCAGTGTCATGCCCAAAATCGTTTTAACCCCAAACCGTGGTCCCAGAATCCTTATTGCCAGAGCGATGAGAGGAATGTTCAGAAACAGCCCAAAAGTTCCTACCGGAATTTGGGGTATCAGGTGATGAACAACAATACCTACCCCGTAAACGCCGCCGGGAACAATGTTGTAGGGATTGATAAACAAAACAAATCCCAGGGCCAGGATAAAAGAACCCGATAAGATCATCCCATAACTGATGAACCATGGCCTGGAAAAAATCTTTTCCTTTTGTATGAATGACATCTTTCTAATACTTTTTTAAATGGCGGCAAAATTAGTTAAAAAGCATTGCCTTTTTATGGTCTTCCTATCAATATTGAATGAATTTTAACGGGGAAAATGATTCGGTGTTGGCTACCGGTCATTAAT
>LZCG01000070.1_pt1 | contig 19138 bp, 26 predicted proteins | sample 768541 | NCBI WGS metagenome assembly LZCG01 (sample SAMN05200874, study PRJNA324366) | oil field metagenome | isolation source: sample BH-FW-1 from oil reservoir | place: India: Bombay High | collected 2015-07-11
TATGAATCTTGATTGTCAGTAATTTGTTATATTGTTGGGGCGATGGTTTTAATCCCTTTTCTGATGTTACGGGGACTACCGTTATGTTTAAGCGCTTATAGCTCTCTGGCACAGGATTTGTTTAAAATGGGATGAAATTAAAAATATATTGACCTATGAAACGTTGGTACTTTCTTAATGTAATCCTGTTAATTTCGGTTGTTTCTTTCTCTCAACAAAGGAATCCCGATGTCAAACAGCGTTCTTCACAATCTTTCATAAAAAACAACTTTCTGATGCAAAGGGGGATACTCTTTTTTATTTTGATGGGTATTATGCCTATCTGAATTCCTTAGATGCCCCTGGATATGAGATGTTTTTTCGCGATTATGACAGTCTTACCCCGCACCAGGATAATTATTTTCAGAATTCGGAATGGAATTTCTACTACTGGGAAATGTCTCCTGGCGATACCCTGAACTGGGTAGAAGCTACTGCGTGGTTTCAGCCGCCGGGTCAGGCCGACGACTGGATTACCTTTGGTCCTTTGTCAATACCAGACGAAGGAGCCGTATTTAGCTGGCGGGCTTACCATAATCCTTCCTTTCGTAATGGTTATGAGGTATATGTGGATTCGCTGGGGACTGATCCTTTAGAGGATTTTTCCGGTGAACCTGTTTATCGGGTAACAGACTTGTATGATGAACAATCCAATGGAATTGATACTTCTCAGACTTTTCAGGACGCTCCAAAATCTTTTGAAATTCCGGCTGCCTACAATGGTGGCTCTGTTTATCTGGCGTTTCACCACAACGCTTATGATATGGACGTGTTGCATTTAACTGATTTTGTGTTGGAATACGGCGCTGCACAGACAGTGGCAGATGATGAAGCTGATTTAGAAGTTGGTTTATATCCCAATCCGGTTATTAATGACGCCCGATTGCAGTTTAATCTAAAGCAACCGGGTCAGGTTAAATGGCAACTGTATGATGTGGCCGGTAAACTTCGTCAAACACAAAAGGTGTATTTTGCCAAAGGTGGTTTAAACCATTTATTTTTACAATTGACAGATATTCCGTCAGGTATTTATTTTTATAGTTTGACAGTTGATAACCAAAATGTTACCAGAAAACTGGTGAAAAAATAAAACAGGCGTTAAACAAAATGAAAACCCGGGTCAAAAAAAATTATTTTTTTGACTCGGGTTTTTTATGAAAAATTACCAAAAAGTTATTCTCTTTCAGGAATCTACATCATGTGGTATTGATTTGGTATTCAAACGTCGCTGATTTAAAAATCCTGCTACCGTGATGACCGTTATCACTGCCAGGGTGAAATAAACGAAATCGGGAATGGGCATGGGGTCTCCTTTGGCATAGGAATGGAGCCCGGACAGATAAAAGTTTACACCAAAATAGGTCATCAGAATGGATCCAAATCCAACCAGCGATGCCAGGTTAAACAAGAAGCGTCCTCCCAGGCCGGGAATCAATCTCATGTGCAGGATGAAGGCGTAAACAATCACTGAAATCAGTGCCAGGTTTCTTTCGGGTCCCAGCCCCAATAGCGTCCCCAGGATTCGTTGGCCCATACACCTCCCAGAAATGTTCCTATAGTCAGCATGTAGAGTCCGATGGTTAGTGTCATTTCGTTGACAAGACTTAATTGCTCAATTTTTTGGTCGATAAAGCGGGTATTCTGTTCGTTTTTCAGGGTGTATAATATCAGGTTAAACAGCCCCATTAAAGCGCCTAAGGCCAGAAAACCATAACTGCCTGTGATGACCGAAACATGAATCGTTAGCCAGTAGGATTTTAAAACAGGTACCAAATTGGTGATTTCCGGGTCCATCCACGACAGGTGGGCTACCAGTAAAGTAATAGCAGCAAGGATGGATGCCGCTGACAGAGCCAGAGGGGTGTTTTTCATGAAGATGAAACCCGCCGCCATGGTAGCAAAACCAATATAAATCATTGATTCATAACCATCGCTCCAGGGCGCATGGTCTGAAATATACCATCGAAGGGCCAGCCCGGCGATGTGAGCTAAAAAAGTGATTATTAAAATCCCTGTTATCGGCAGATATAGCCAATTTATTTTCCGGTTACTCATGATGCGAATCAGTATCACGATAAACAAAATAAATCCGGCCGCTCCATAAACTATCCCCAGCCTTACAAACAAGTTGGCATCATTATACCAGATTTCGGCCTGTTGTTTTTGGACAGAAGGAATTATTTCGGCACCATAATGGCTTTGATGATATTTGAGTCTTTCAAGTAATCTGTCGGCTTCCTGATAATGCCCTGTTTGAGTAGCTTCGTGCAGAGCCGACAGATAGGCGCTGAATAAGCGGCGTGCTGTGTTGTTTTCGTAAATCAGAGGGTTTTCGGCTGTAGCCGGATAATTTAGCCATTTTTGATGGGGATGTTTTGGCACCGGAAAAAAATTTGTGAATTCCATCCTTGTGATCAGGAAAAAGATATTGACGCGCTCATCTACCTTCATTACTTCTTTGTCGAAGGTATTTCTTTGGGCCGGTTTTTTTTCATAGGCTGTTTCTACCCATTTTTTTAGGTGATAGACTCCTCTTTGTTCGTCCACAAAATCAGTAAAAGCCCCATATTTACCTTTTATGCCAAGGGTTTTTGCAAGGTTATCATTGCTGATTTTAATCATGGGAACGCGTTTCCATTTTTGTGGCGCTGTAATCATTCCCAAAATACCTGGTCAGGATGCAAGCCCTGGAATTGAGCCTTTCGGGTAATTTTCTAAGCAATGCCCCGATAACGCACTGACGGGTTTAACCCTTCCTTGTTTGTCTTGCACCAGCAAGGTGCCAAATTTCCGGGCATGTTCGTAATCAATGGTTTTTAAATAGGAAGATTCTTCCGCTTTCAGGTTGTTTCCTGTTAATAAGGCGATTAGAATCAGAAGTAATGGTTTTGTTCTGAGGTGTTTGGACCTGCGTGTCAAAAACTGAAACCGGCTTTTAGGTGCAAACAGCGATACTAGCATTCCAAAACTGAGCAAAAAGTATCCGATATAAGTGACCACAGTACCCGGAAGGTCGTGGTTTACTGACAGGATGGTTCCATGTTCGTCGGGGTCGTAAGAAGACTGATAAAAACGGTATCCGCGATGTTTCAGCACATTATTCATAAATATCCGGTAAGGTTGTGATTCGGGTTGTTTTGGATCATTCACCACAACAATGCTTTCGTATGATGACGGACTCATGGAACCGGGATAGCGCTCAAGAATAAAGTCTTTTAAGGTTAAAGAGAAAGGTAACTTTTTGATTTGGCTACCGTATTTTATTTCAATTTTGTGGTTACCAAGGCTGGCATAAACCGACTTTCCGGCTATTCCTTTGGCGCCCCGAACCTGAATAATGGCGCTTTCATTTCCCGCAGTGCTTTTATTCGCAAAGCATCTTCAAATTGTTGTTGGTTCTGAACGTTAGTCTCATAGAAAATTTGTGCGGATGGGTAATATTTTCCTATACTTATTTGAGGGCTATCGCCGGATTGGTAAAGCTTTTTGGGTTTAAAAATTGTATATGTTTCCGGCGGATAACTTGATTTAGTTCCGTCCAGACCAACAACAAAAAGTGTATCAGAACTTTTGATATAAATTGTCTCATTCTCAGTTTTGAAATGAATAGCATCCTGCAAAGGAAAGCCAAATGAAAATGTCTGCCCAAGGAGTTTTTTGGCCCTGTTTTTTTGTATGTAGGTGAGTTGTGACTGTCCGTTGGTGATGATTGAAAAAGTAATAACAGGAATACCCCCGGAAGATTCCATCAATGATTCCACGGCGTTGGGAACAAATTCAAGGAGTTCAAAAGAAACATCGTTTACTGTTGCGTGAAAATGGTTTTTTAAGTTTTTGGCAAATATTACCTGTTCTTCATATTTTGAATGGTCGGTTTTGATGGTCAAAAAGGTCTCATAGGTGGTGAGGTTATTAACCGACTTCCCTTCTCTGATGTGCATAGAGCCTTCAAAACCAAAGAACCGGGTAAGGCCACCGCCAAGGACGATAAAAATCAATCCCAGGTGAAACAGAAACATGGGCCAGCGTCCCCGACGTAGCATCTGGTATTTAAAGAAGCTGCCAATCAGGTTCAGCACCATCAGCGCAAATAAGATCTCAAACCAGGTTGCATTGTATATCCATGCTTTGGCTACCGGGGTGCCAAAATCGTTTTCAATAAAAGTAGCCACTGCCATGGCCACGGCAAAAATGACAAATAAAATGCCGGTTACCCGAAGCGAAAAGAAGGTGTTTGCTATCTTTTTTATCCTCATAAGTCTTCCGTTGTTTAGGCAAAAATAATATGCTTGAGTTGATTTAGCGCCTTTGAATAAATTTTATGAAAATTTTTAGGTGTTTTTTATACCAGATATCCATTTCCTGGATAAGGACTCTAAAGCCAACATACAAACCAAAAATTGCAAAAGCGTATATCTTGCCCAGCCTGACTGAAGCAAAACTATGGTCTTATAACGATGTGTATAAATCATTGGGCAGCACGATTGTTCAATAAATATGAGGGCATTCGTTAGTAACCCTTCGACTTAATACATTTTGCGTGGGGTGAAAAAAAGCTTGACTTTTGTTTTGAAAAACTGCTTTGTTAAGAAAAAAAGAAACCATCGGATGCTGGAGTTGGTTAAACAGAGGCGGCAAAGCGATGTGAACCAACGGAACTTTGCTGCACTATACCATACTCTGTTTATTTTATCTAAAATACTTTTCCATTCTGTCAAATGCTTTATTTATCATTTCCTCGGGAACACAAAAAGATAACCTTATATGATTTTCGCCGGTTGGTCCAAATGCTATACCGGGAGTGGTAGAAACCAGTGCTTCTTTTAGTAATTTTTTACTAAATTCTACTGAGTTATTTCCTTGATCTCCTAAGATTTTAGGGAACATCAAATATGAACCTTCCGGTTTATTATATTCAAAAATAGTATTGAATCTATCCAATCTTTCACACATCAGGTTACGGGCTTTAAGATAATGTGAGTTGAATTCTTCGACGCAATCCTGACTGCCTTTTAAGGCTGCAATGGCTGCATATTGTGAAGCTACGGGGGCACAAATAGCGAGGGGAATATGTGCTTTTTTGATTTGGGTAATAATTTTTTCATCAGCATGAATATAACCGATACGCCAGCCTGTCATGGCATAAGTTTTAGTAAATGTATAATTACTTATGGTATTATTTTTCATTTCAGGAATGGAAGCCATACTAAAATGCTTGTTTTCATCAAAAGTAAAGTATTCATAAGCTTCATCGGTTATAACTGTAAGATTATGCTCCAAAGCAATTTTCCCCAATTCACGAAGAGTGTTTTCAGGAAAGACAGTACCGGTTGGATTATTAGGAGTGCAATACATAATTGCTTTTGTTTTGGATGTAATGGCCTTTTTTATGGCTTCGATATCCAACGCAAAGTTTTTATCTTCAATCAAAGGCACTAAAACAGGAACGCCTGATGCAAGTTTAACTTGTGTTATATGGGTTGAATATGTTGGCGTCGGGAGAATTACTTCATCACCGGGATCGATGGTTGCCAAAAGAGATGCAGCCAAACCTTCAATTGCACCAATAGTTACAATTATTTGCGAAATATTGGCATCAATATTATTATCTCTTCTGAGTTTTTTTACAATTTCTTCTCTAAGTTCCGGTAATCCTTCGCTTTGAGAATATCCTCCGGTTAATCCTTTGTTTATAGCTTCAATAACAGCATCATTAATATGTTTGGGCGTTCCGGTTGTAGGTTTTGCCCACGACAAAAATGCCACATCATCATATTGTTTTGATAATCGGGTCATTTCGTGAATTGCTGATTTTTTTAATTGATTTACTCTGTTTGAACTATTCATAATTGTATTGTTTTAGCTTTTATCATAATAAAATTAATTTATTCGTAACCTGAAAAAACATCTTGAACCATATTTGTTTACAATAAACCAATTATCATATTTATCCGTTTGTTGATTGTAAGCTTTTGTTTTAGACATGGTCACATATTTTTCTAATTTTTGATAATAAGGCATTGTTTTCTTCAGGAAGGCCAATGGAAATTCTATAAAAACCTTCGAGCCATTCGTCAGATAAATCTTTTATAATCATTTTAGCATCCATTAGCCTTTTCCCAAAGTCGGGAAGCTTGCTTTTTATCAAAATAAAATTTGTACTTCCCGGAAAAACCTTAATGCCTGTTTTTGTTAGTTCTTTTTCCAATCTTATTTTTTCGCCCAATATTTTATTCACATTTGCTGTCATATATTCAGGATTTTTTAATGCTTCAATAGCAGCAAAGATTGTTGGAGTAGCTAAATAAGTTGGTAAATTAGAAAAATACGCTTTAAAACAATTTCCCATCAACAGGTAACCCAGTCGAAGTCCTGCTAAAGAAAAAGCTTTATCCATTGTTCTTGTTATTGCCAGATTGGGATATTTTTCAATCAGCCCTGCAAAGGTTTGTCCCGAAAATTCGTAATAAGCTTCATCGACCAATAATAGCGCATTTTCGTTTTGCAGAATTTTTTCGACCGAATTGCCGTCAAGTAAAATTTTGCCAGTAGGATTGTTGGGATTATCAACAACAATCAGCGTCGGTTCTGATATCTCATTGAATAACAAATCCTGATTGAAGCTAAAATCAGGAGGCGAAAGTTGAATTTTTGTTAATCTATTCGCTTGTTTTAAAGCAAATTGCGTAACAGGGAAAAAATAAGGGCTCACCATAACTATTTTCCTGTTTCTTGAAAAGATATTTATAATCTCACGTAATAACAAATCCGAGCCAGGACTTAAAACAATTCGTTCCGCAGGCATATTATTGTAGGTTCCCAGAAGCGTTTTCAATTCATACAGATATTTTAATTCAGAATATCTGTTTTATTTCTTTCAGCCCTTTTACAGCAGCTTTTTGAATACGCTCTGCGGGAGAGTAAGGATTTTCATTCATGTGAAATTTCAAAATCATTTTACTTCGATGAACTCTGTAATTTCAAACTATCAATTGTTTCATAAATTCTTGTGCTGTAATCTTTTCACAATTAAATATTGTATCTTTAATTTGGTTTTGTCTGGTTTTGGTCAACAATTTATCTGACAAGGCATTAAATTTATTATCAAGATCTTCCATTGTCATCGGTTCTCTTGGGTCTCCTTTTGGATATTCCAAATAAACTTTATATTCCTTATCGTCTTTTGTTGTAATGATACCTGGGAGGGTTGTTTTTCAGGAAACATTTTTTCGAATTTCTCACTTGGTTCACCTTTAATTTTATAAATCACCTCTTTGAGTAAAGGATCGAATAATTTTTCTTCATCAAAACTTTGTGTAGTAATTTTTCTGTCGATAATAGCTCGTGCAATACAATAAGGCAAGCTATGGTCAGCTGTTTCACGAGAATTTATTTCGTATTTATTTTTATCGAATAGTATATCAACAGCTTTTGCAATGGCAGTTACTTTCACCTCTTTGATATTTTCCGGGTTAATGTTATTTTCAGTCACTGCTTTTAAAGTTGCTGTGATATGAGTATGTGTGAGCGCTTCAGAAGGGAATGCCTTCATACCACATTCTAATATTTTAAATTTTTCACCTAAATTACCTGTCAATTTATTTATATTCCACTCAGCCCAAAGACATCCATAAAACCTTCTTTTCCTTCAAAAATGGCTTCCGTGCCGGTATATCCCTTTTTAGCCATTAAGGCAGCAAAAACCCCGGATTGAACTGCCAAAGGATCAACTGTGTTTTTCATCATTGTTAATTTACCCGCTGTAGGACATCCAATCGTATGATTATGAGAGGCATTAATGCCAATAGCATTTACCATTTCATTTTCAGTAAGATTTAGTAATTTTCCGGCAACAACAGGAGATACAAATTGGGTTAATGTTGCATGATGCCATTTCCTTTCGCGAACACCCGGTACTGCAAATTCACACATTCTCATTTCAAATTCATAAGCTAATACAATTGCGACGATTACGTCTTTCATATCAGCATTCATCATTTCTCCCACAGCCAAAGCAGCAGGAATAATATCAGAAGGATGAGAAGGGTCTTCTTTCCAATAGATATCATTAAAATCCAATGAACGAATCATCAGCGAATTGACAAGGGCAGCATTTACAGCAGGTATTTTGTCGCCAAAACCAATAATGGTTGCTTCCGGTTTTCCTTCCATTTCTTTGTAAATCTTATAGATAATATTTACATCTTTTGTCCCATATGCTCCATAGGCACATCCAACAGAATCGTACAAAAATCGTTTAACCTCATGAATAACATTTTCGGGCAAATCTTCATATTTGAGATTAAGAGCAAATTTTGCTATCTGTCTTGAAATTGTGTTTTCCATAGTGATAAGAATTTTTAAATAATTTATTTTACTTCAATAATTGTTTCTGTTTTATATCCCGTAATTACTTTAACATGTCCATTAAAATGGCATCGGTTTCAGCATCCCCTGTATCAACTCTTAGGCACTCCAATCGGCTTATTTTATCTTCTGTTGCGACAACCATAACGTTTTCTTTGCCTATTAAATTTAAAATTTGAGGGGTGAACTGTTTACTTGCCCTGCCAAAAATAAATCCATTCCCGCCAATGGGTGTAACAATGATTTTTATCTTTTTGTATTTTTTTATTAATTCTAACAAACCTTTTTCATTGAGGTCAGTTCCAATTGATTTGCCATTGAAAACAGCATCTATCCCCAGTAAGGTTTTTTCCACGCCTATTTTATCAGCAATCGTTTTTAAAGTAGTTCCTGGCCCTAAAATATACAGTGTGTCGCTTTCAATTTTTTCGGAAATATACTGTGCAATTTCTTCTTTGCTGATTTTTTCAGGCTTACTGATATTCGACGGTTCTTTTTTGCTTTGCAAGAAGTTTGAATTTTTAGGCACATTTAAGTATCCATATAATTTAGCTCCCAATTTCCCTTCTCTGAAAGCTTCTTCGTCAATATCAAGGACTTCCTTTTCAACAACTTCATCCGTAAGGTTGTTAATAATTTCAGCAGCCGCATGAGTTGAAAGTGCAAAGACAGGACTAAACATTTTTACGCCTGAAGGAATCCCTAAAACCGGAGTTGATAATCTTAGAACATCGTAAACATCTCTTGCAGTACCGTCTCCACCAACAAAAATGAGCAGGTCAATCCCTTTTTTCTGCATCTCCCCGACGATTCTTTTAGTGTCATCCGCATTTGTTTCTGCCCCTATTTTGGATACAACTTCATAGTTAAAATTGAATTTTTTAAGATAGTCTTCACCCATTTTACCAGGGGCAACCAAAAAATAAAGGTCATCTCTTTTAATTAAAGGGAGGGTATCCTGAATTCGTTGAGGAGTTGTTGGTTTAGCCCCTAATTCTATGGCTTTTTTATAAGCAGCCCCATCAGTTCCTTTTAAACCAACATTGCCACCCATTCCAGCAATGGGGTTTACGATTAATCCTATTTTTTTCATAATCTTTTAAATAACATGTAAGCTGTGATAAAAATCTTCGGTTATTGATGTATAATTTTCACGATATTCTTTTAAAGCGACAGGTAAGTATTGTAAAATATCACCGGCTACCAACCCGTCTTCTCCTTTATCTTTTGCTGCCATATCGCCAGCAAAACCATGCATAAATACCCCCATACGAGTAGCATCATTCACCGAAAATCCAAGTCCAAACATGGCAGCAATAGTTCCTGTCAAAACATCGCCACTGCCAGCCGTTGCCATTCCGGGATTTCCGCTAAGGTTAATAAAAACACTTTTATCAGGATAGCCAATCAGTGAATGTGCCCCTTTCAGGACAATGGTGGCATTGAGTTTCTGAGCTGCATGTTGTAAAATGTCGATTTTGTTATTAGCAATATCATTAATGTTTTTTCCAACAATTCTTGCCATTTCTCCTAAATGTGGCGTTAAAATAGTTGGTGCTTTGCGTTTTTTGATGCATTCCAAATCCCTGGCAATCGCGGTTAATCCATCTCCGTCAATCAGCAATGGTTTATTGATTTCAGCACTTAATTCTCTGACAAGTTGTTGCGTTTCTTCGTTCAAAGATAATCCCGGGCCAATAACAACCATATCCGCATTTTCAGAAAATTGTAAAAGGTCTTTTTTATTATCAAGACTTATACTTCCTGAATTTGTGGATTTTAATGGGATAAAAATAATTTCATTTCCTTTATTTCCAATAGAATCCACTAAATTTTCAGGTGTTGCCAAATAAGAAAGCCCGCCACCCGCCTTTAAAAATGACATGGCTGAGAAATAAGGGGCCCCAAGGTAGTTTGATGCCCCTGCAATAAACAGTACTTTTCCATAACTTCCTTTGTGTGCATCTTTATTTCTTACAGGAAGCGGTTTAGGATTCATTTGTAGCAATTTTTAATTGCTCAGCATCTTGCATTACAGGAGGAAAAGAAATATGTGTAACATACAATTTTCCTACATGCTCAAATCCGGGGTAAAGCATGTTTCCTGTTTTGGGTAAACCAAATGTAGTGGTGTAATCTGCCTTAACGGCTGTACCCATTACTTGTCCGGTATCTCCGTTTATCCCGGAAGGAACATCAATGCTAAAAACAGTTTTCCGACTTGTATTGATAATATCTATAATGTCTTTATATTTTCCTTTTACCTCCCTGTCAAGACCTGTTCCGAAAATAGCATCAACAATAGCATCTGCTTTATTGATTGTTTCTAATGCCAATGAAATATCTTGCAGATTAATTACCTTAATTTTTAATTTATTAACAATATCAAAATTTTGTTTTGCTGCACCCTCAAATTTTGAGCTATCACCTAAAAGAAATACGGTTACATGGCCGCCATTGGAATGAATTTTTCTTGTAACCACTAAACCATCACCGGCATTATGCCCTGCTCCGCAAAAGGTTACAAAATTTTTATTTTTTATTCCAAACTCTTTTAAAATAGTGAAATAAGCAGCCTGACCGGCATTTTCCATAAGAAGTTCCTGGACAATCCCATATTTTTCCATGGCATGCTGGTCCATATTCCTCATTTCGTTTACAGTACTGATTTTCATATTTTTATGTTTTTGCCTACACCACCTTCAATATATTTTTCGGATATAAAGATTTAATTTCAGCTATATGTTGCGTGCAATGTGTAGGACAAATTAATTCGATATCTTTAAATAATTCAAACTCATTAAAACCGTGAAGTCCACCTATGATGGCATAGATTTTCCCAAATTGTGATGCTGCTTTAAGTATATTATTCATTTTTGGATGAGAACATCCTACAATTAAAACTAAACCTTTGTCTGTTTTAACAGCCATGGATTGTTCGATATGTTCAAGTTCACCTGTAGAAAAAATATTTTCATGAAGTTTCATAGGTTTATCTACATAGATTATTTCTTTTGCATTACGAATTTCTCTTATCGAAACCGGAACATAAATTTTTACATTATTATTCTCATTAAGAAAAGCTGACAGACCTCCGATGTGATCAAAATGCCTATGCGAAATAAATACCTCATCAATTGATAACGGATTGATATGAAGTTTTTCCATGTTTTCAAGTAATATAGAACCATTTGCTCCAGTATCAAAAAGGATTGTTTTGTTATAAGTTTCTACAAGGCACGAAAACCCCCAATCAGATTTAAGACCAGGCTTAAATACTGTATTATCATAAATGGATTTTAATTTTCATTGGAATAATTTTTTTATTTTTTTTTGTTCAATAATTCTTCACGAACCATGGTATGTCCACATTTCGGACATTTAAGAGTAGTGCATTTAACACCCTGTTGATGCGGTACTTTTTCACCACATTTTGCGCATACGCAATAACCGCCAATGCTGTATCCTCCGCCGTTATTTCTTCCTCTGCCGCCGCCTTTTCCCAGCCCACGGCCAAGTCCTTGACCTGTGCCACGGCCGGTTCCTTGTCCGCTGCCGCGACCAAAACCACTGTTTTTTCCTAATCCAGACATTTTAATATGTTTTAAAAGTACATAAAAAGCAGGCTTTATACCTAAACTACATAAAAATCCAGCCGGCCCTCTGGCGTGCTCTTACGTCACATTTTTTAATTTAGTGGTATTTTCAATTTAATACCAAGTCATTATAAAACAAGAGGCCAGACCGGACATTCACAAAGATAACATTTTTGCCTGCGTAATAAAAAGGATGTTTCCAAAATGACTTCTTTCATGTGTTATCGCACATAAAATTATCCATCAATGGATGCAAGAGGAAATTCCCTGAAAAAGCTACTTATTTAACATAACTCATGAAAGTAGGATTTGTAGAAGAAAATCATGCAAATCCTGGATTATCCAAACCGGTTTGAAGAAGATCTGATAGCCTTGCCCGATGATATGTGGCTATCAATAAAACCGGAATCGCTGGCACAATTCGAACCGTTATAATTATAAACTCCAAAACTGGCCGGAACTGAAATTCAAAGATTTCCTGAAAGTACTCAAAAAGTAAAAGATGAAGCTCAGCCTGAGCGAAGAATCCGGGTGAATGCACTACTTCAACGGGCAAAAACAAAAAAGTCCAGGATCTCCAATTCCAAATCAGCCAAACCAACAGCGAAATTATTCGCATAATCTACGACCTCCACGGCCTTTCCGAGGGAGGAAAAATTAAGATTGTGGAGGAGAGGGTGGGGTGAGGACAATGACAACACTGATAACAAGGGGTTAAAACCCCTTGTTTATGGAATGAATATTTATGCCATATTACCCTTATGCGGGTTTGGTTTTTCAAAGATTATATGGTAGAAATTGAAATTAGTTGTGTATAAACCGGCACAATTAGTCCGGTTTAGGAGGCATAACTTACTCCGGTTTATCCATTGAAACAATCTTAGTTTCTGTGAATTTTGTCTTTTTTATGATAAAATTTAACCATTTAAAATTAGTAAAATAAATACTGAACGCACCCTGTCGGGCTTGTCAATATCTAATTTTAAATGGCCGATCTTCGGGGAAGCTTACACCCAACCCTCATACACTAAACCGATAAACTATTCTTTGTTTTCGTCGCGATTCATTTCCAGACTGCGGTTGTACATGTGCATAGCCCTGCGACTCATACCCATGCTTGAGAATCCTCCATCATGGTAAAGGTTTTGCATGGTTACTTTTCGTGTTAAATCAGAAAACAGGGTAATACAATAGTTGGCTAAGTCTTCTGCCGTAGCATTGCCAAGGGGCGACATCCGCTCGGTGAAATCCATCAAACCGTCGAAACCTTTTACGCCTTTCCCGGCAGTAGTAGGTGTAGGCGACTGAGAGATGGTGTTGATGCGCACATGTTTTTCGCGACCATAAATATAACCAAAGCTTCGCGCTATGGATTCCAGCATAGCTTTGGCATCAGCCATGTCGTTATATTCAAACAACGTCCGCTGCGCTGCAATGTAACTCAGTCCTACAATGGAACCCCATTCGGCAATGGCTTCCATTTTTTCGCTGTTTGAATCATCTTATGAAATGACATGGCTGAAATATCCATTGTCATGGCAAATTTGTTGTAATCAATCTGGTCATAAGGCACTTTCTTTCTGACATTGGGAGACATTCCAACGGAATGCAGCAGAAAATCAAATGATCCGCCAAATTGTTCCATAGCACCTTTGTAAACAGCCTCTATATCGGCTACTTTAGTTACATCGGCCGGAATAACCTGTGTGTTAAGTTTTTCGGCCAACTGTTTCACATCTCCCATGCGGATGGCCATTGCGGTGTTTGACAATACAATCTCGGCGCCTTCTTCGTATGCCCGTTCTGCTATTTTCCAGGCCATCGACAGGTCGTTGAGGGCCCCGAAAATAACTCCTTTTTTTCCTTCTAATAATTTAGTTGCCATAGGAATATTTAGTTTATGATTTGTTATTCTTCTTTACTAATCATTTCCCGTGCCGCTTCCATAGCGGCAGAGGTTAGCTGGTTGTCGCTAAGCATTCTGGCGATGGCTTCCAGCTTTTCGTTGTTATTCAATTTTTTTATATGCGAATAAGTCTTTCCGTTATCAATTTGTTTGTAAACAAATAAATGGTCATGGCTTTTGCTGGCAATCTGGGGCAGGTGTGTGATGGCAATCACCTGCATAGACCGGGCCATTTTTTTCATAATCTGGCCTACTTTTCCGGCAATATCGCCGGAAACACCACTATCGATTTCGTCGAGAATAAGTGTAGGAATGAGGGTTTGTTTTGCGATTAATGATTTTACAGCCAGCATTAACCTGGACATCTCTCCTCCGGAGGCTACTTTGCTGATGGGCTGGGGAGCTATGCCGGGGTTGGCCGAAAATAAAAAGGTGATGCGGTCTTTGCCGTCAGGTGTGAGTTGTTCCAGTATCTGCTGTTCGATTTTAAACAATGCATTGGGCATGCCCATTTGATTCAACGCTTTAAGGATTTCGGCCTCAATCGCCGGGACTTGTTTACTTCGGTTGGAGGATATTTTTTCTGAGAGCTCAATGAGTTTTTGCTCTTCGATTTTCAACTTGTGTTGTGTTTCCTCAATATCTTCGTCAAGTGATTGGATGTTGTTTAGCTTTTTGCTGATTTCATCAGCTTTTTCAAGCAATTCCCGCGTATTGTTGACGCGGTGTTTTTGTTCCAGTTCATAAATGCTATTGATTCGGCTGGTAAGTTGGTCGATTCGTTGCGCGTCATATTCAATATCTTCTCCGAGCGATTCCATGGTGTTGGAGATGTCTCCCAATTCTATTATGACCGCTTCAAGTCTTTCTGCCAGTTGGTGTAGCGTGGTTTGCGATTCCGGTGCTTTTTTCAACCTGTGGCGCAGGTCTTCAAGCTGTTCGAGGATGTTGGGTTCATCGGTTTTGATGCGGGCGGTACCTGCCGAAAGGGCTCCTTTAATAGCTTCCGCATGGTTTTGAAGGTCAAGTTCTTCTTCAATAGCTTCTTTTTCGTCAGGTTGCAACTGAAGTTTGTCGAATTCTTCCAACAGAAAACGGTAATAATCTTCGTCTGCCTTAGCGGCAGTCTGTTTTTCTTGCAGCTCTTCCAGTTTGTTTTGGGTGCGCTGCCATTCCCGAAAACGGGTATGAAAATCTTCCAGGAGGTTGTCATGAGCTGCCAAACTGTCAATAACAGCTAGTTGTACATCGGCGTGATGGAGGGTGATGTTTTTGTTTGGGAATGAATATCCACTAACTGGTCACCTAATTCTTTCATTTGCTGTAGTTTTACGGGAGTGTCATTGATAAAGGCCCGCGATTTACCGGAAGGAGAGACCTCGCGTCTTAGAATCAATTCCGGGTCGTAGTCGAGTTCATGCTCTTCGAAAAAGGATTCCAGACCATAAGCCTTAATCACAAACCGTCCTTCTACCACACATTTTTTTTCGGCATCGTAGAGCACATCAGTGTCAGCTCGTTTGCCAAGAATCAGCGATAATGCCCCCAACAATATGGATTTTCCGGCACCTGTTTCCCCGGTAATGGTTGTGAAACCGGTATCCAGTGTTAAGGATAATGATTTGATTAGTGCGTAGTTTTCAATTTTGAGATGTTGCAACATACTCTCAAATTTTTAGCAAATGTAATAATTTATCCTTGTCAGGAATGCCTTTAAATTACAGCTCATGTTGTCAGAGCGGTCATGAAAGGGTCTTTTGATAATGAAAAATTAATCGGGATTCTGTAATTTTCCGAAGCGGGGTTGAAAGTGAGGTGGTTCTGTCGAATAGCGATGATTTAGTGTTCGGTCGGGCAGCCCGGGCGAGGACGTTGTGGGATGTCCGGGCTCACTTAGCGAAGCGTTTTCATAAACCTGCCCGATGCTCCTGCTACAGTTTTGTTAGCAATACCTTATCAGGTTGATAGATTTATGATTTGTTAACAACAAATAAAATGTAAGGAAAATGATTTATGAATACCCGACGAGAATAGCTCCCGGATTTATCCGGGTGGATGAATGAACCTCTGCCTGCAACCTGCTTTTAGCAGACTTTCTTAATGATGTCATCAATTTTTTTCATGCCGCCGTGTTGTGGCATACCTTGTTGTTTTTCCGTCTTTACACTTCCCTTTGACCTTCTGTATCCCCTGAACAGAAGTGCTTCCAGAGACATTAGACTTGTTTTGAATAAACATACCAATCATTTTAGGCTCCCTAAAAATGAAATTACTATTGATATTCAATTACTTATAAAGACGTCCTGGAAATGTACTGAAAACAGGAGTTCTATGATTCAGAACAAGAAATAGTATGAAGAACATTTTATTAAAAAAACTACCTCGTTAGTAATCAACTTTTTTAAAATTTTGTTTTTTAGTACTTAAAATTTTTGTCATCTGGCGTTCAAGTCTTTATGTTGCTAAAAATGGCTTTCGGGGAACGAATAGCCAGCACTACGCCGCGGGAGGCCATAAAAAGCATCATCGCCAACCATAATCCATGATTGCCCAGCGGGGCTTCCAGTAGCAGAAAAGCCGGAAGAAAGATGCCCAGTGAAGAGAAAATCATGCATTACGCATGGTTCGTGAGGCAGTAGCCCCAACGTAAATACCATCCCACAGGTAAGCCGAAAAAGTTATTATCGGTATCAAAGCTGTCCAGAACAGATATTTTTGTGCCGTATGGATTAACTCCTGGTTGCTGGTCAGAATGGTAAGAATAAAATCTCCTCCAAAATAATAAACAAGAGTCATGGGCAGGCTAATGCCCAAACCCCAGATGAAAAGATACTTGATAGCAAGTCGTAATTGGTTGTGGTCGCCTGCGCCGGTATATTTTCCCACCAGAGCTTCTGCTGCAAAGGCAAAACCATCAATAAAAAAGGAATATATCCAGAGGAATTGTAGCAAAAGGGCATTGACAGCCAGAATTTCGTTGCCCATAGATGCCGATTTGGCATTAAAGAAAAAAATGGTTCCGGTTAAGAGCAATGTCCTGACAAGGATATCGCTGTTGACACGAAAGAACTCTTTGAAAGCGGCTACCTGCATCATGGCCTTACGCGACCAATGGCGTAACAGCTTTTTGTAGTAGCGGAAAATAATAGGAGACTAAGCAGCAGTCCGCTCCATTGTGCCAACACTGTTCCCAGCGCCACACCATCGGAAGTCATACCCAGTTGGCGGACAAAAAACCAGCTAAAGGCGATGTTAAGCAGGTTGACCGAAATTGAAATTATCATAGGGCTTTTGGCATTTTGCATGCCGAGAAACCATCCGGTGAAAGCATAAATCCCGAGTGTGGCGGGTGCTGCCCAAATCCTGATAAAGAAATATTGCCGGGCATGAAGTTCTACCTCAGGAGTGCCACCTACCAGTTGGAAAACTGCCCATGATATGGGCGACTGCAACACGATGAGTATAAGTGCGGCACTCCATGCCACCAGCAAGGCCCGGGACAATGTCAGGATACTTTTTTTGAAACTGCGTTCTCCGTAAGCCTGGGCCGTGAAACCACTGGTGCCCATCCTCAGAAAACCAAAACCTGAGTAAATAAACATAAAAACCATTGACCCCAGCGAAACAGCGCCCAGGTATATCGTTGAATCCAGATGCCCCATCAGCAACATATCTACCAAACCTACCAGCGGAACCGTCAGGTTGCTGATAATATTGGGTATTGAAAGTCGAAGAATTTTGCGGTTCAAAGGCTGATTTTTTTGCGAAGATAAAGCATAAGCTCCGATTATGTTAAGGTGTTTTTAGATCAAAAGTCCCTTTGAAGGGTTTAATATCAATGGATTCAGATAATCGGATGTCGATGTATTTGCCCTCTGCCGCATAAATTTGCAGCAGGTCATCAATGATGTAGCTTCTTCTGACATGAAACCTTCCGCAATTATAAGCATGTATTATCCGGTAAAGTTGGTGGTTTTTGTGCTTCCAGTTTTTTTTCAAAATAACAGAATCAGGGCAGGTTCCCGGCAACACCATCTGTTTTTGGTTTTCGAACATGTGGGGGCTGAACAATAATTTTTTTTGCAATGACTGATTCTTTTTGATAATCTGAAGATTTTTCAGAAAGTTGGTTTTGTTAAATGTTTGACTCGACTGATTGGAACCCAGTAGTGCTTCGATGGAATCATTGGAAAGGGTGTTCGTTACCACAAATACCCAAAGGCTGTCGCCTGACCGGATGAATTTATCAGTAAAATAACGATACAGGATATTTTTGCCATTAAACAAACGGCTGCCTTCGATGTAGTTTTTGCGGATTCGGGCGGGGATACCAAAAGCAGTCTCATCGACAGTTGGAACATATTGTTCGATGATTCTCTTCATAAATAAGGTGTCGCCATCCTGCCAAAAGTAAAAAGGCAGTGTGTCGGGTTTCATTAACATGTTATGAAAAATCAGGAAAGGACGTTCATTGACTTCCTGGGGCAGGCCGGTATTGGCCATAAGTATCAGAATTATTAAAATCAGTTTTCTTTTCATCAGGTGCTGTATTTGGGAGCGAAAGGTACAAAAAACCCTCTCTTTGTCAAAAAAGAAGAGAGGTTTGGATCAGCAGAGGTCACAGTTATTTTATTGTAATCCGGCCATAAATATTTTTTCAGCAATAGTTAGCCGGCATTTAAACGTTTTAGAGGTTTTTTAAGGTATCGCCTTTTTTGTCGTATTGATTCTTTATATCGTTGCACGTAGCTTGTTTGCAGTCACGTTGCTTTTGTGGTGGAACATTGGTTCTGCCTGTTTTTACTGCGATAAAGCTGCAGACCTCCAGTCAAAACATTTATCTTAAATCGATGTTTGTGCTATCTTTGCACCCTTAATGGGGTATTTTTTTATGAAGTATTTGTACTGTTGTTTACATTTATTACGGCATCCGTTAGTATCATGATGGCAGTTAATTTAATATTTTGGCATAAAGTTATTATGTGTTAACAATAAGGTAAATAAATGCTGAAAATTTTTTTATCAATACGCATCAAAAGGTTGAAATTAAGAAGATTGTTAAAAACCCCGTTAATAAATGTTTGGTTGAAAACTTTGATATCACGAATTAAATCTCTACTTTTACATATAATGTTAACAATAAGGTAAATAAATGCTGAAAATTTTTTTATCAATACGCATCAAAAGGTTGAAATTAAGAAGATTGTTAAAAACCCCGTTAATAAATGTT
>LZCG01000071.1_pt1 | contig 19124 bp, 30 predicted proteins | sample 768541 | NCBI WGS metagenome assembly LZCG01 (sample SAMN05200874, study PRJNA324366) | oil field metagenome | isolation source: sample BH-FW-1 from oil reservoir | place: India: Bombay High | collected 2015-07-11
TGTTGATGAAAATTAAAAAAGAAAACTCTATATTTAATTTTTCTAAAACAAATACTCCCATTGCTAGGGTTAAACCAAAAGAAAAAATCTGCATAGAGACAAAAGACGCTCTAAGTGACGAAATAAAATCCGAGAACCAGCCTTTCGATTCAATAAACTGGGAAAAAGTTAATCCAGCTACAGGTCCTCTTTTCATCGAAGGAGCAAAAGAGGGAGACATTTTAGAAGTCAATATAGAAAATATAAAAATAACTAGGGATTACGGTGTAATGTTAACGGGCAAAGATATGGGAGTCTTAGGGGATGCTTTTGAACGAAGTTTTATCAAAATAGTACCAATAAAAGAAAACAAAGCTTTTTTGTATGACTATCAAATCCCTTTAAAACCTATGATAGGGGTTATTGGTACCGCTCCTAAAGAAGGAAGTATACCTTGTGGTACACCTGGAGAGCATGGTGGAAACATGGACTGTAATATCATAGGAGAAGGAACTACCGTGTATCTACCTGTGAATGTCGATGGAGCTTTATTTGCTTTAGGAGATTTTCATGCAGCTATGGGCGATGGGGAAGTTTGCGTAACAGGTGTCGAAATTCCGGCTGAAGTATCCGTTTCATTCAATATAATAAAAGATAAAAATTGGAAATTGCCTATGGTGAAAACTGAAAACAATATTTATACATTAGCTTCAAAACCATCTTTAGATGAAGCTTCAATTACAGCAACAAAAAACATGGTACATTTTTTGAGCCAAGAATATAAGTTGAGTAAAGAAAAAGCTATGTTCCTACTAAGCGCTACTGGAAATCTCCAAATTTGCCAAGTGGTTGATCCTTTAAAAACCGTGAGAATGGAACTATCGTTAGAATTCCTAAAATAGATACTTTAGAAATAAAAGGGGAGTAAGTCATTGACAGCACTTATAAACTTCGTAATAATAGCAACCATAGGAAACATATCTAAAAGATTTTTACCTAAAAACACAGGTGATATCCTAACAACTTTGATAATAAATTTTACACTTCCCATGACTGTATTTATAGGTATAACTTCTTCTCAAATAGATTTATCCAAATTATTTTTGTTCTGATAGGCTTTTTAGGTGGTTTGCTGATCTTTTGGGGTGGAAATTTTTTATTAAGAACTTTAAAAATCGAAGATGTTAAAATAAGTACCGTAATACTACTAGCTTTTTGTGGATTGAATATTGGCCTTTTCATGTACCCTTTGGCAGAAATGTTATGGGGAATTGATCCATAACTTACTTTGCACTTTACGACTTAGGAAACAGTTTTATAGTGTTTGGAGTTGGTAAGTCTGTTGCTGAAGGAAAAGGAGGCAAATTCCACATTGTAGACCTGTTTGAATTTCCCCCCTTTATAGCTTTAATTATAGCTTTTCTCCTAAACGGCGTTAATTTACCTGAATTCATACTTTCCCCCATGATGGTTATAAAAGACGCCAATAATTTCTTGATAATGTTTTTAGTAGGTTTTTATTTCAATATAGTATCTCTACAAGCCCACAAAAGGATCTTAACAATTTCTGTAATCACAAAGTATTTGTTGGGGCTTATAGTTTCATTATCCACTTTACTAATCCCTGTAAGCACAGATTTACAAAGAATTTCTCTTTTTCTTTCCCCGTTGTTACCAAGTGCAATGATGGCGATCGTCTATTCAGTAAAAAATAACTATGATTCCGAACTCGCTAGTAGTTTCGTGAGTCTGACAACTCTTATTTCTTTCATAATTGTATTTGTTGTAACAGCGATAATGGGGTTTTGATCAAAGCCCTTGGCTTTCCAACCATAAGGCGATTTGATCGACTACCTTATCTTCAAATTTTAATGTTTGGAAGTTGACAAGCTCGTGAGACATATTCTCTATGTAAACTATTTCTAAATCATTTTTCTTTTTCAATTCTTTTTCATATTCTTTTAAGAGCTCGTAGGGCGTCTTCAAATCTTGTGTGCCATTGATTATTAATAACGGAATATTCATATTCACAGACTTTTCTACCATATTTCGACTCAGCTCACTCCATTGAATTAAAAATTCTCCACTATAATAATCTAAATATAGCTCGCTTGGTCTATTTCTCCTTTTTCATATTTTCATTTGTTTTTTTGCCTCTGTCAAAAACGTCTTCTAACATTACTATAATACTATCTAGTGAATTGTCAGTATTAAGCTTTTTATAATAATCTATTTGATATTCCGCTTGGTAAACTATTTGATCTGTAATCTCTAGCAAAGCAGGAGAAAGAGCAACAGCAGCGAATACTTCTTCTCCTTCAATTATATAAGGTAAGAAAGAAGCCCCTTGACTGTGACCAATGACGATTATTTTATCCTTATCAACTTCTGGTAGAGTTTTTAAGTATCTTATAGCCGATTGTGCATCTTTGATGAACACCTCTGGCATAACCTTTGAAAAATCTTGGCCGTTTTTTGCATGGTGAAATTTCTTTTGTCGTATTTTAAAACTATATATCCTTTTTCAACTAGGCCTTCTGAAAGGTGCAAAAAAGGTGTAAGTATTCCCATAGTTTCATTTCTGTCAAGTGGACCCGAACCATGTACCAAGACAATGCCGAATGACTTCTTATTTTTATCAACTTCTTTTGGAATCATCAGAGAACCTTCCAATTTAAAGCCATCAAGGCTGTCAAAAACAATCTCTTTTTCAATGTAATTTTCCGCTTTTGGTTCTTTCTTGTGCATTGTCACTTCAATTGATTGAGAAGGTATCTCAACCTTAGAGATTTTACCGTCTTGAAAGGCTACATTCTGTGCTAAACCTGAAGACAAAATTACAAAATTTTGAGGATCTTTATACTCAATTTCCACATCTAAAATTGCATTGTTCCAGGTTGTCTGGTTTAGAGATAATTGAGGAATAAATGCTGAATATTTACCTTCGGCCAAATTTTTATAATAAAGGGCGAATATATGGTCTAAAATAAAGTTATTATCTAAAATAATTGTGTTTTCTACGTTATAATTTTTTAAATTTATACCGTTGACTGATTTGTTATCTTTTTTCCGTTGTAAGTGCTTACCAAAGTTCCTTGCTTTTGATCATCAACAAAAATCTCTAGTGAATATTCTTGAAATGTCCAAGAATCATCATATTTTGTTCTGAAACAATTTTAGGGTGTTTCCCCTATATTAAAATAGAGGTAGTTTTTCCCAAATAATTAGCTATATCAAACTCCACGATAATATTTCCAATCTCTGCATCGTTTTGATAAATATAATACTGATAACTTTCTGAAAAAGCCAGCATAAAGCTAAAGACAATCAATAAAATTAACACCAAAAACTTCTTCATATACATCACCTCTTGTGTTTTTTAAAAACAATTACTATTATAAATCTTTACTTAGAAGTTGAACGGTTTTTCTTTTTAAGTATCGCCATAGGAAGAAACTAAAAATCAAGAATATTAAGTTTAGAATGATTAAAATAATATACTGATCGAATAATGGAACCAATTATATATCAAGAACCCCACAATTGAAATAACCCCAAAAACCGACAACATAGCAAGTAAACCATTTATATTTTGTTTCATTGCCTTCTGTGGATTATCCCAGTTTAAGTATGGTTTTGAAGCATCAATAATCATTTGAATTATATTTAGAAATAAATTGAAAATAATCGATAAAATCATGGCTCCGCAAAATTCATAAGATTTAGTTTAAAAGTAATGTCCCAATAATTAAACCAGAAACAAAACCTAATGAGCTTATTTGCATAATATGTTTAATTTTGGCCCTCAAAATTTGATCCACATTCACAGGTAGTATTTTCAGTTCTTTTATCAAGTCTCCTTCCCTTGAAAAACACGAGTAAGAAAGACCGTTTATAGACGAGGCTAAGGTTGCAACAAAACCAACAATGAATAATTTGTATTGTAATATCGTACTGATTATTTCCATACTTAACCCTAATTCTACATTATTGAGTATAATACCAAAGACTATCAATATTATTGGAAAGGCCAAAACATTACCAAATCCATTGACTGAAAATGAAGGCGTTTTCAAAAAATACAGCCACTCCCTTTTCAATAGAGCCTTGTCTAAAGTGGATCCTTTGTTGAAGAAGTAATAATTTTCTTGAGTTTTAGATTTTCTAATTAAAGGCTTTGATTCCATCATGGAAGAATAATTAGAATAGTATAACTTTTCACCAATATACAACGTTAAAATTAATAGGGATAAATGGAAACCAAGGAACAATAAAAGCCATACTAAATTTAAATAAATGCCACTAGTTAAAGATTTTACAGTTAAAAAGGCCGGGGGATAAATCCATGCTAACTTAGTAAGGGTGCTATCGGGATTGATAGAAATATTGGGTATTTCACCGCTATTTTGCATATTTATTGAGAAAGTTGACCCTGATAAAAACAAATATAAACCAAAGATAACCATAAGAAAAATTGTTGATAAATACAAGAGAAGCTCTCGCCTATTAGATTTTTTTAATAATCTTGAAGTGAACAAAGTATAGAGTAAAACCACGGTCATAGGAAATACTTGCGAAAAAAGAAAAATAATTATGAATATCAAATAATATAAAAAATTTTGTTTAGTATAAACCCCAAAGTAAAGTCAAAGAAGGCAGTAATAATATCAATGAAATAAACATTTGATCTGATAAAATTACAGATAATTTTCCTAAAATAACTTCATAAGGTTTCAAAGGTAAGGTTAACAAAAGCTTCATATCTTTATTGATAAATAATTCTCCAATCAGCAGAAAAGCACCTAAGAAGAAGCCAAAAAAGCCAGCTAAGGCTAAAAAATTTGCCAGAAATAATGGCTGTATATTCAAGATTGTGTAAGTCTCCAAAGTAGTTTTAAGCATGTTGAGGTATAAAGGTGAATATGCAACAACCATTAGTACAACGGCGCAAAAAATAACTATAAAAGTAATTAAATCACTTTTATTCCTTTTTATGGAGTATTTAGTTTTGGAAATTCCATAGTGCTGATCAAATTTAATCAAGATAAGAGAAATCAATCTTTTCACTTTCACTATTTGTCACCTCTAGGAATATTTGTTCCAAACTTTTATCCCCTTTGAGCTTTCTTAGATCGTTTATAGAACCTTCAAAGACGATTCTTCCCTTATCAATTATTGCTATTTCATCACAAACTTTTTCTGCAATTTCCATAATATGTGTGGAAAAAAATACTATATTTCCTGCTTCCACATGTTTTTTCATAAGATTTTTCAGAATAAAAGCTGATTCAGGATCAAGTCCAACAATCGGTTCGTCGAGAATCCAGAACTTTGGGTTGTGAATCAACGCAGCAATCAGAGCTAATTTCTGTTTCATCCCATGGGAGTAAGTAGAAATAGGGTTACTAATAGCATTTTCGAGCTTAAAGGTTTTTATCAACCACTCCCCTCTTTTTTTGCGTTCTTCAAGCGGTACCTCAAACACATCACTTATAAAATTTAGGTAAGATATTCCTGTTATCTTTTCAAATAGAAATGGTTCATCCGGAACAAAACCTATCAACTTTTTTATCTTTATTGGTTCTTTTTGAAAATCCATCCCATCATAAATAATTCTTCCAGAAGTTGGTTTGTACAAACCAGTAATCATGCTTATAGTGGTTGTTTTTCCTGCACCATTAGGCCCTAAAAACCCGAAAATTTTCCCATCTTCTATTTCTAAGTTTACATGATCCACCGCCACCACATTTTCAGAAAAACGTTTTGTAAGATCGATCAATTCAATCAATTTGATTATTGCCCCCTTTGTCAGGAACTCGGATTAAATCACCGAAGTCTAGGAAATTATCCACCTTCAAAATTATCTTTTGATTGGGGTTTGCACTGTCGATTAAACAACCATCTTCAAGATTTACTATTTGATCTAATAATATTTTGGTATTTTCACCTTTTTTGGTTACAATCTCTAATTCTTCGCCTTTTTCTATCTTATTTCTGACATCAACAACATATTGATTTTCAGATATCTTATCGATGACCTTCCCTACAAATTTGTAATTTCTAACGTAGGATGAAGTCTTATAATTTTGGGAGTTTTCATCCGGTTTATTAAAATAAAAACCGGATGTATATTCTCTGTGACTGACGCTTTCGAGTTCTTTTTTTAAGCTATTGAGAAGTTCCTTTGTGTATTCTTTATTGTAATAACTATCGATTGCTTGCCTGTATACTTTAGTTGTTACTCCAGCATAATAACTACTTTTCATCCTTCCTTCTATCTTTAAACTATCAACGCCGGTTTCGATTATTTTGTCAAGAAAATCGATAGTGCAAAGGTCTTTGGAATTCATAATGTAAGTTCCTCTTTCATCTTCAAATACAGGAAAATACTCCCCAGGTCTCTTTTCTTCCATTAGATGGTATTTCCATCTACAAGGCTGTGTACATTGCCCTCTGTTGGCATCTCGCCCGTTAAGTAATTACTTAATAGACATCTACCTGAAATAGATACACACATCGCTCCATGGATGAATACTTCAATTTCTACATCTGGAACCTTTTCTCTGATTTCTGATATTTCTCTTAATGAAAGTTCTCTTGCCAATATGATCCTCTTAGCCCCTAGATCTCTCCACATGGCAACACTGGCCCAATTGGTGTTACTTGCTTGAGTGCTTACGATCAAAGGTAAGTTTGAGATTCTTTTAACAATGTTAAATACACCCGAATCCGAGATTATTACCCCATCCACTTCTAAACTTTCCAAATAATTTACATAATCAGGTAAGAGCTCCATTTCAGAATTGTGAGGTATTGCATTGAGGGTTACAAAAAGCTTCTTTTGTAATTTTCTGGCCAATTTTACTGCCATTTCCAATTCTTCGTCTTCAAAATTTTTGGAAAACGCCCTTAAATTCAGGATTTTTCCACCAATGTATGCGGCATCGGCACCATAGTGATACACAGTTTCCAATTTTTCGTAGTTCCCTGCGGGGGATAACAACTCAACTTTCTTCATGGTAATAAAAAGTTCACCTCGAATACATAAGATATCAAAAATGTCTCAAATTCTTCCTCACCATTCTTCAAAGATTTCCATTTTAGCTCAAAATCTCCTATCCTTGTATCAAACAAGAAACGAAAAATATTGCTGTTGATCTTGCCTTTTGAGTTCGTTCCATGATCCCAGATATAATTGAAATAACCTTTTTCAAAGGCTAAGGTTAAATCAACACTATTAATTTTGGAATCCTCCCCATATTTGAAACCAAAAGGATAGTCAAAAAAAATTCTGGCACCAGGTTCGTTAGATAAAGCAATAGTTCTATAGTATAAATTATCGTATGGATAATCACTTGAAAAAAAGTTATCTTGTATTTCGTATCTTTCAACACCAATTTTAAATTTGGCACCTTCAAAATCAAAGGTCTTTGAAAGGCCTAAACCATAACCACTGCTATTTGTGTCATAATTAAACGCATATTCAGTATCTATATTTATATCCCAAAAAGGGATAATTTTCATATACCCTCCATATACACCCACATCTGATTTTATAAACATATTTACAGGATTAGGTAGCTCTCCCGCCACCTGATTCAATGAGCTTATTCCCAAATAAAGTTTTTCGTTTGGATTATAATTTAAACCATTATAAAAAGCATTTCTAAAGGCAATAAACTCTTCATCCATGGTAGCATACTCCTCTTTTGAAAGTAAAGGCACCATGGATAAAACAGAGAAATCGTAATCTAGTTTATCATTAAAAGAATAAGAAATAGCCAAGGTATCATAATAAGGAGAGTTATCAGATAAGACTAGGTTGTATTTCATAGGACCATATGAAAGAGGGAGCCTTCCCAGCAAAAAACTAAGATCTTCTTTATTGTAAGATAAATAAGAATAAGTTGGAAAATCCAAAGAGATATAAACCAAAGATGGAAGGTTGAAAAGATTATAATTTTCGTAAGTGAAGTAAGAGGTATCACCTAACCTGAAATCAGCGATGAACTGTGCATAAAAATAATCGCTATAATAGTTTTTGATTCCGAATGTGAATAAATCCCCGTTTTCTAAAACAAAATCCCTGAACAAGACTTCGTTTATCTCTGTGCTTCTATACCATCCCCCCGATAGATCAAAATTGTCTATGATTCTATCTTCGCATTTTAAATCCATTGAAAAGTGTATGTAATTTTCAAAACTTTCTAGCGTGTTTTTTAAATCTCCATAAATAGGGTATTTTAAATAAACTTCCCCTAACTTTTTAAAATAGTATTCAGGATCATTTTCTGTTAACAGATTGGCAGATGAGAAACTAAATATTGTCAACAAAATGGTTATTAAAAAAAGATAAAATTTTTTCATTTGACTCACTTGATTTTTATAACAAAGTATTCCCAAAAGTTTCTAATATAAACAACTATCGGAAGGGCGATAAGAATGCCTAAAAAGCTAAATAACTCACCGAATAAAAGTATAGATATTATTATTACAAACCAATGCAAATTTAGAGCATTACTTTGAATTCTTGGATTGAAGAACCACATTTCTAACTGATTGGCAGTGGTTAAAATTGCTAAACCAATTATTAGACCGATTAGCCCATTTTCGGTAAAAGCTAGCATCAACAAAGGAACCGCCGAAATAACTACTCCCAAATAGGTATAAAATCAGTGATCCAAGCCAAGATACCTAAAAAAAGTGCACTTGGTATACCAAAGATGAAGGACATTAACCCAATGAAAGTTCCTACCATTATAGCTGTCAAAAATTGTCCATGTACAAATCTTTCAAACTGTGAGTATGTATCCTTCATAAATTTCAAACCCTTTTCTCTGTCGTTTACAGGGTAGAGTTTCCATAAATTATTCTTCGTGATTGTTTTTAATGAACCTATTGCCGCAGTTGTTACCACCAAAACAATTGCTGAAGTTATCAAACTGGGAATGGATGATAAAAGCTGGTTCATCAAACCTAAGGCAAAATCAGAAAGATTTTTGTTCAAATCGTTGATAAAAGTAACCAACCATTCTGGTAGTTGAGCCAATGCTTCTTCTTGTGGAATTGTTAAAGAGGAAAGCATAGAAAATAGTTTCCTACCTTCATTAATAACAACGGGGAAAAATGTAATCGCTGCATACAATACTAAACCTAAGACAAGTATATGTGATAAAACGGCAGATATCTTAGAGTTCATAACCTTTGAAAATAACTTTTGTGGTGCTTCTATGAGCATGGACAAAAAAACGCCCAAAATCAACGCTGCGATAATAAAAGGAGAAAAATGAGCCAAAAGCAGAAATACAACTAAATATATTAATGACAACCAGCCACCTTGTGACAACAATATTTTCACCATCCGTTTATAGAAATTTATAAGCACATTACGATATATAATTTTTTCTTTTCTTCAGATAAATATCTCTGATAGAATCTAACTCATTTAAATATTCAGGATCTTTAAAATTAGGGTAAGTGTATTTGAGAGGTTCCCATTGTCCGAAATTGTACATTAAGGTAATTTCCGCGTATATACCTTTACCAATATAAATCCTGTTTCCCCAGTGTTTTGTGCTCGCTAAAACGAATTGAGTGTGGTGTAGATAGCCAATATCTACATTTACTTTTCTTTTACCATCAACAGAAAAGTTTTTCTCAATTTCATTCGTTATCAATTTCGCATCCGGCAAAAAACCGGGAGAACTTAGATATTTAAAGCTCACCAATCTTGATTCAATTCGGATATTTTTACCCATTTCTTCGTTATAATAATCTGTAAAGCGCTGAAAATCCAATGAAGAAGAAATATAGTCAATAGGCCCAAAATGTTCTTCAAGCAGCTCTTTCAAACCCATCTTATAAAACCATAAATCAGAATCTCCAGCAGTAAATATATGCGCCAAATAATTTACAAGATCCGGTGCTTTAGTCATTCCCATATGACAAACTCACCTCAAAATTTTCTAGTTTTACAGTGTATTTGACAAGTGGTGTTTCAATAACCGTTTCACCTTGATTACCGTGTATCTCTAAATTTTCTCCAAAACCCAATTGGATTTGAACATCTTGATCTGGTGGAACCACAGTTTCGTTTATATATATCTCAGAAGGTCCTCTATTGATAACATTTAGGGTGTATATATTTCTTCGCAGTATACTGTTGTAAAACCTCAAATCTTGAATTAGAAAATAAAGAAAAATTAAGTTAATGACTAAGAACGCTACCATCAAAAATTGAAATATCTTAAGTTTGTTATACGCCGTATCTTTCCTTTCTAGCTGAACTTCTCCCTTTAACTCTTCATCTTCAAAGACTACATTTATCTCTTCATCTAATATAGTACTCAATCTCTTTGCTACATCTGTCAAAGAGACTTTGGAGAAGTACTCAAAGTCTCCATCCATAAGATTTTCTAGGGTGGATACAGGTATTTTTAAATTATCGGCTATTTGTTTTGGGGTATAATTGGATTTCTCAATTAAAGACCTAAGGTCTTTGTCAAAATGTGCTTTTATCGTTTTTTACCTCCTCAAACTGACTTATTAAATTATAACACAATATTGCCTTCATTAGTCAGCGAATTTTTTTTGAAAATAAAAATTTGTAAATTTTAAAATAATACGGTAAAATAATAATGACCCAGGGTAATGAAATTTTTTCATAGTTCGTATAAAAATTTATTGTGGGAGGAAATTCCTATGTTTGAAAGAGAAAAAATTCATGAAATAGAAAAGTTCAAAAAAAGAAATGGGAAGGGAAAAAATTAGAACCTACCTTAAGACGTTTCCCAGAGAGAAAAAAGGAATTTGTTACCTCATATGAAGATGAGATTGAAAGGCTTTATACACCTTTAGATATAGAAAATTTAGATTACCTTAAAGATTTAGGCTTTCCTGGTGAATACCCTTTCACCAGAGGTGTACAACCAACCATGTACCGAGGTAAGTTGTGGACCATGCGTCAATATGCAGGATTCGGATCTGCAGAAGAATCGAACAAAAGATATAAATACTTATTAGAACAAGGCCAAACAGGTTTATCTATAGCCTTTGACCTGCCAACACAAATAGGTTTTGACTCAGACGATCCCATGTCCGAGGGAGAAGTAGGAAAGGTTGGAGTAGCAATAGATTCACTAAAAGATATGGAGATTCTTTTCGATGGCATCCCCCTTGATAAGGTGAGTGTTTCAATGACTATCAACTCAACTGCGATGATTTTATTAGCAATGTTAATGGCTATTGCAAAAAAACAAGGTGTTCCTTATGAAAAGCTCAGAGGCACTATTCAGAATGATATTTTAAAAGAATACATAGCAAGGGGCACTTACATCTTTCCGCCTAAAGAATCCATGAAGTTGATTGTAGATATTTTTGATTATGGAAGTAAAAACCTTCCAAAATTTAACTTAATAAGTATCAGTGGCTATCATATTAGGGAAGCAGGAGCCAATGCTGTTCAAGAAGTAGCTTTCACATTGGCAGATGGAATAGCCTATGTCGAGGCAGCAATTAAAGCCGGATTAGATCCAAATGAATTTGGAAGGAACCTTTCATTCTTTTTTAATGCCCATAACAACTTTTTAGAAGAAATAGCAAAATTTAGGGCAGCTCGAAAATTATGGGCAAGGATTATGAAAGAGCGCTTTGGTGTGACGGATGAAGACGCAATGAAATTGAAATTTCATACCCAGACTGCCGGCTCCACATTAACCGCACAACAACCTTTGAACAACATAATAAGAGTAACAATTCAAGCTCTGGCTGCGGTTTTAGGGGGCACCCAATCACTTCACACTAACTCTTACGACGAAGCTTTAGGACTGCCTACTGAACAATCTGTTACCGTGGCTTTAAGAACACAACAAATCATAGCCCACGAAATGGGAGTAAGCGAAACCGTAGATCCTCTAGCAGGATCGTTTGCTATAGAAAAATTAACCTTAGACATAGAAGAAAAAGCTCAAAAATATTTAGAAAAAACAGATGAGATAGGCGGAATGGTAAAAGCCATAGAGGACGGATACCCTCAAAAAGAAATATTAAACAGTGCATATAAAACACAAAAAAGGATAGAAAATAAAGAGCAAATCATAGTAGGGGTTAACGGATACAATTCTGACAAAAAAGAAAAGATAGATATCCTAAAAGTTGATGAAGAACAAGAAGAAAAACAAATAGAAAAGTTGAAAAATTTAAAAAGCAAAGAGATAACGTGAAAGTAGAAGAATCTTTGAATAGCTTGAAAAAAGCTGCAATAAATGAGGATAATTTATTCCCCTATGTTATAGAATGTGTAGAAAACTATTCCACAATAGGAGAAATAACAAACATTTTAAAAGAAGTTTATGGTGAGTATCGTGAAAGTACAACAATCTAATTATTTTTTTATACTTACTAAACTTTGCCATTTTAGAGACTTTATACAATGAGGGTGGGGAGCGGGGCAAAGGGGCGCTGACAGAAATTTTAGAGTTTTTAAAGTCAGCATTTACCATTTGGAGAGGAGGTAGATGTGAAATGAGTACAAGAATTCGTGTCTTAATAGCTAAACCAGGGCTCGATGGTCATGACCGAGGAGCTAAAGTTTTAGCAAGAGCACTAAGAGACGCCGGAATGGAAGTAATCTACACAGGCATAAGAAGAACTCCGGAAGAAATCGTTGAAGCAGCAATTCAAGAAGATGTTGATTTAATTGGCTTATCTATACTTTCAGGTGCACACAAGAAGTTATGTCAAAAAATACTAAATTTACTAAAAGAAAAGGAAGCTGATATTCCCGTTACCCTTGGTGGAATCATTCCGGAAGAAGATATCCCGCAACTAAAGGAAATGGGAATAATCGAAATTTTCACCCCAGGTACTTCATTAAAAGATATAATAGAGAAGGTGAAAGATATTGCAATGGGCAGAAAAGTATGAACAATTACTTCCAAAATTTAAAGCCCATAATAACACCGCTTTAGCAAAGATGATATCTCTATTAGAAGACAATTATTCACAAACCTGGGAAATTATTTCTAGATTACATTCGGATATTCAATCAAAAAATTCATATGTAATAGGTGTTACAGGTAGTCCTGGCGTTGGAAAAAGCTCTTTTATTTCAAGATTGGTCTCATTTTATTCCAACAAAGGTCAGAATATCGGAATAATACTGATAGATCCTAGCAGCCCTTTCAGTGGTGGGGCTTTTTTGGGAGATAGGGTAAGAATGTTTGATTTAACCAATGCTTCTAACGTTTACATTAGAAGTATAGCAAGTAGAGGAGCAATGGGGGGAGTTTGCAATTCGATTTATGATATCATTGATGTAATGAAGGCATTTGGCTTCGATACAATAATCATAGAAACGGTGGGAACCGGTCAATCAGAGATCGATATATTCTATGCTTGTGACACAACTCTTTTAATATTATCTCCTGATTCTGGTGATGAAATTCAAATTTATAAGGCAGGAATAATGGAAATAGCCGATTGTTATATTGTCAACAAGATAGATCTTCCTAATTCCAAAAGATTTTTAATGTACTTGGAAAATTATTTAGATTCACGGAACGAAGATCATAAAAAGGTTTTTGGCGTTAGCTCAATTGAAAACAAAGGATTTGAAAAAGTTTACGAATGGTTAGAATCAAACAGAGAATACTTTCAAAACCTTAATTTAAAAGAAAATTTAAGAAAAAAAAGTCGAGTTAAAAACTATCTTTTCCATCTGATAGAAAATTACTTGGAAGGTTATTCTTTAGAAAATCAAGATGCCGATTCCCTTAAAAAAGACGTTATAACATTCATCTGTGAAGAGGAGGGAAACGATGGAGCCAAAAATTGACCACATCGGAATTGCTGTCAATTCCATAGAAGAAGCATTCAAGTTGTATAGGGACCTACTTCACATTGAAAAGAGCACTGAAGAGATCCTTGAAGATAGGGGTATAAAAGTTACCTTTTTGTACATAAAAGATGTTAGAATAGAACTTATGGAGCCTATGAGAGAAGACTCTGAAATATCAAATTTTTTAAAAAAACGAGGCGAGGGATTCCACCACATCGCATTTCAAGTAGATAACATTAAAATGGTCTTAGAAAACGCAAAAAAAATGGGTTACAAAACCTTATCTGATGAGCCTAATCGAGGAGCAGGTGGAAGTTTAGTTTTCTTTTTACATCCAAAATCTGCTAACGGTATTTTAACCGAGTTTGTTGAATATCAAAAATAGCAATTTATGGAACGAAGGGGCGCTGACACGACGTTTTAGAGTTTTCAATTATAGTATAAATATCGCAAATGAGGAGGTCTTATATATGCCAGATGAAGAACTAATTCAAAAATAGAAGAGTTGAGAAAAAAGAAAGACTCCCTTCTTGTGGGAGGGGGAGAAGAGAGAATAGAAAAACAACATAAAATGGGTAAGTTAACCGCCCGTGAGAGAATAGACGCTCTTGTAGATGAAGGTACTTTCGAAGAAATCGATATGTTAGTTAAACATAGATGTACATACTTTGATTTAGATAAAAAAGAGTTTCCATACGATGGAGTTGTCACAGGATTTGGAGAGATCAACGGCAAAAAAGTTGCAATTTTTCCCAAGATTTCACCATTCAAGGTGGATCCCTTGGAGAAATGCATGCAAAGAAAATAATGAAATTACAAGATTTGGCTATGAAATACGGTATACCTTTAATCGGGATAAACGACTCTGGTGGAGCTAGAATACAGGAAGCTGTTGATGCCCTATATGGTTACGGCGGAATCTTTTATAGAAATACCCAGCTTCTGGTGTAATTCCTCAAATAACCGTTATAGCCGGCCCGTGTGCAGGAGGGGCGGTTTACTCCCCAGCGATAACTGATTTTGTAATTATGGTGGATCAAACTTCACAAATGTTTATCACAGGCCCTCAGGTTATAAAAACTGTGACTGGCGAGGACATTGATAAAGAGAATTTGGGAGGGGGTAAGATTCATAACTCAAAAAGCGGTGTCGCCCACCTTTTGGCAAAAGACGATGGGCAAGCCATGGAACTTGTCAGAAAGTTACTTTCTTACATACCTTCAAACAATGTTGATCCTGTAGAACCAATTGATTACGATAAAAATTATGAATTACCCGAAGAAATAAACGAAATTGTCTCACCTAACCCGAAAAAAAGTTATGATGTAAAAGATTTAATCAATTTAGTATTTGATCCAGGGTCTTTTTTTGAAATTCATCCTCATTTTGCCAAAAATATTGTCGTAGGCTTTGCAAGATTGGAAGGAAAATCTGTGGGGATAATAGCCAATCAACCAAAAATCTTGGCAGGTTCTCTCGATATCGATGCTTCCGATAAAGCAGCCAGATTTATAAGATTTTGTGACTCTTTTAATATACCTATTATCACCTTTGTTGACACACCTGGATACTTACCAGGAGTGTCTCAAGAACACGGTGGAATAATTAGACATGGAGCAAAGCTATTGTATGCTTATTCTGAATCCACCGTTCCTATGATCACAGTAATTTTAAGAAAAGCCTATGGTGGGGCTTATATTGCAATGGCTTCACAACATTTGGGCGCTGATTTTGTGTTTGCATACCCAACAGCGGAAATAGCTGTTATGGATCAGAGGGTGCCGCAAACATTATCTTCGCTAAAGAGATTGAAAGTTCTGAAAATCCCGAAGAAACGAGAAAAAGACGCGTTGAAGAATACAAAGAGTGGTTTGCAAATCCCTATGAAGCAGCTTCTAGGGGCTATATAGAAGATGTTATAGAACCCATCGAAACAAGAAGAAAGTTAGCTACTTCTCTTTCCATAGCTTACTCAAAAGTAAAACCGACTCCATCTAAAAAGCATGGAAATATTCCGTTATGATGGAGGAATAATTATGAAAAATGTATGGATTATTTCATTATTGGGAATATCTATAGTCTTTCTATTGCTAATAATTTTAATGGTGATCATTTGGCTTTTCCGTTTTTTCTTTAAAAGTAATACTAATAATTCGTCAGGTAAATCAAGTTTAGAAAAACCTCAAAAAGAGTACATAAAACCACCACAGGTCAAAAGAATTGAAAATGACGAGAAAAGTGATGAAGAAGAACTGTTTGCTATCGTTTCGGCTATAAGTAGCTATCTTACTCATAAAGAATTCAAAATTGAAAGCATTAAAGAAGTTCCAAATAAAGAGTTGAAATCGGAAAGGGCAATTAAAACAAGGTGGATGAAACACCAACCTTCTATTTCTTGGAGACCTTATTACAACAAAAAGTGGAGGTAAAGTAAATTGAAAAGAAAATTCAAAGTTACTATAAACAATAAAACCTATGAGGTTGAAGTTGAGGAAATAGGCTCTGAAATTGCTAACGAAGAAAAAACAAAAGAAACAGAAGAAAGAGTCTCTGAAAAAGAGCAATTTAATGAGATCCCCAAAGCTGTTGTCGAGAAAAAAGCTGAAAAAAGGGGCAAGAAAAAAGTTGAGAAAAAACAAAAAGATGAAGAGGAAAAGGTCCCTGAGGAGCCAAATAAAAGGGAAACAGACTCAGGTTATGAGGTCAAAGCTCCCCTTCCAGGAGTAATCAACGAAATAAATGTGAAAGAAGGTCAGAGCGTCAAAGCTGGAGATAAGCTTGTCATAATCGAAGCAATGAAGATGGAAAATGAAATACCAGCCGAAAACGACGGTATAGTTGAAAAAATTTTGGTAAAAAGAGGGGACAACGTCGAAGGTGATCAAACATTAATGATTATAAGGTAAAAATCACTAATCTCCAAAGTGGAAAGGGGGCACATATCTCGATCAAATGAATGAAACTCTAACTTTGAAAATAAGACGATTTGTGATATCGATTATAATTTTTGTTCTAATAGTCTTTACAGGAACGGTAGGTTATATGATACTGGAAGATTGGGCTTTTTTAGACTCTCTATTTTTTACTATAATCACCTTGAGTACCGTTGGATACGATATACCTGCCGATCTATCGGGAGTTTCACATATATTTACAATGGCATTGATCCTCTCTGGAATAACGGTAGTTTATACTCTCTTTCAACCCTAACCTCCTTCATTGTTGAGGGTGAGATGAGAAACGTTTTGGAGGTAAGAAAAAGAATGAAAAAAATAGATGGTATGAATAATCATTATATTGTTGTAGGAGCCGGTAAAACGGGATTTTTTGTCTGTCAAAATCTGTTAAAAGAGAAAAAAGATTTTGTCTTGTTGGATAAATCAGAAGAAAGAGCACAACAATTTCTAAAAGAAATAAATGAGGAAATTCCATATTTTATTGGTGACGCAAAAAATGAAACGGTGCTGGAAGAAGTTGGAGTCAAAAGAGCTGATAGCATCATATTAACCCTACCGTCCGATGTGGATAACTTGTTTGTTGCTTTAACGGTGAAAAGTATAGTACCTAAAATCAACATCATCTCAAAAGTCAACGATCCCGAATCGGTGAAGAAACTATCTTATGCTGGAATCAACAAGATTGTTCTTGAATCTGAAATCTCTGGTAATAGATTAGCCTATATGGCAACTCGGCCTAATATTGTATCATTTCTTGAAACGATCATTCATACGCCAGAAAAAGATTTACAGCTGGAAGAGGTTGATATACCCAAAAACTCTTGGGTAATTGGTAAATCCCTTAAGGAAATAGCCCTACCCGACAAGGTAGATATGATTGTGATAGCCGTAAGAAAAAAGGATAATAACAGCATATTCAATCCTAAGGCAAATACCATAATAGAAGAGGGAGACGTGATAATAGTACTGGGGGAAGACTCTAAAATTAAAAGATTGAGAGAGATAGTTGAGCAAGATAGTTACCAGCTAAGATGAGGGGGTATAAAATGTACAAAAAAACATTGGTTCCCATTTTAATGATTCTTTTACTTTTTTCACTAGGATTTTCAATAAATTTAGAACTTGACTTTCAAGGGACATATGATAATTATGAAGAAACCTTCACTGACAGGATAGGTATAAAGTTATACAATTACACTTCAAACTTCGATATCACAAGTGAGTTAGCATTTTACAACGATGATAAGTATTATTTTTATGAGTCAGATTACTATTGGGATCACTACTTTCTGATAGAAAACAGTTATATTACCCTTAGAAACGATGATCAAACACTTGAATTGAGTGGTGGTATAAAACAACTAAAAGATGAGGTAAATTCTCCCTACTCGCTGTTTTTTTCTTCCAATAATATTCCTCTTGTTAATTTAGATGTAGGTTATGAAGATGAACATTTCTTTTTTGAAACCATGTGGGTTCAATTGGTAAGTGAAAATAACAGAAATTTTGCTACCCCTAAAGCAATGAATTACAAAACGTATGGCTTGAAATTTGGCAATTTCAGGGTAGGTTATCAAGATGTGCTCGTTTACAACAGGACTTTTGACCTTTTTTATTTTTTAAATCCAATGCCCGCATATTTTGCTCAAGAGATTAGAGCAGTAGGAAATGGTATGCCTTGGTCCGAAGAAATAAACGATAACTCAATAATGGGATTCTTCTTTGATTACAAGGACTCTAATTACTATATTTACTCTCAACTATTAGTAGACGATTTCAACACTAACAGATTCTTCAATCCAGAAGAGAGACAAAATCCTGACAAAGTTGCCTTTTCTTCAGGATTAAACCTAGCAAGCAGCCTAGGAACTTTTGGTGTTTACGGTGCCTTTGCAACCCAATACACTTTTCAACCAGGAGGTGGGCCAGGTTACACTATCTATCCGGACAGTATTTATTATTATAAAGGTGAGAAGAGGATTATAGATTTCACAGATAATTACATCGGATACAAATACGGTGAAAACACGGTTTCTTTCCTAGTTGACTATAATTACACGTACAATAAGTGGTTCAACCTTTATTCTTCTTTTGAAACGGTGTTTTCCGGAAGTAAATCCCCAACGGAGAATACGGCTCCAGATGAAGGTACCTATCTTTTGGATGATCCACTTTTGGAAAAGAGATATGTGTATACCATAGCAACAAACTTCTATTTAACAATTTAGAGTTTAACCTGTCAGCTGATATGGGAGTAATACAAAATAAATTAGAATTCAATGAAGTTGCAGATACTTCGAACCTTCAACTGAAGATGAAAATATTTAAAACTAAACTTTGGAATTTGGTAT
>LZCG01000072.1_pt1 | contig 19029 bp, 19 predicted proteins | sample 768541 | NCBI WGS metagenome assembly LZCG01 (sample SAMN05200874, study PRJNA324366) | oil field metagenome | isolation source: sample BH-FW-1 from oil reservoir | place: India: Bombay High | collected 2015-07-11
TTTTGAGAAAACCAGGCAACCGGTGATGTCGGAGCCTGAGCGCATGCTGTATGAAAAATTGCAGTCCTGGCGCAAAGAGCAGGCCCATTCTTTTTTCGTCCTGAAGCTGCCGGCCTAAAGGCCGGAGGGGTAAAATGTATCTACCAGCTAACCCCCACCGTTCAGCCTGTGAAATCCCTGCGAAGCAGCAAGCAGCAGAGCTGCTATTTCATGGGCTAAACGGCGGGGTTACAGAAGTATGCTGTCATGGTGAATTACTAACCCCAGCCTTCAGGCTGGGGGATAAGCCGCTATTATCTTCTCTCTTTCGGGCCTTCAGGCCCTGTTGATATCATATCCAACTTAAAAATTTATCAACGTAAAAACATCCAAATCTTCCACCTACTTATACACCCTGAAATTTGCTGTATTGACCAGTGAAGCACTGTCCCACTCGTTGGGTTGCCAGGCGCGGATGTAAATGGTGGGGTTGGCTTCGTTGAAGTCTATCATCAGAAAGAGGTAGCCTTCGTCGGCATAGGTGGTGGAGGCGTAATTTTGCCGCATTTCCACGCCATAGACGTTTTCGACGTTGCTTTTTCTATTGATTTTGAAGGTGCTGAAATCCACGGAAATGTCTTTTTGATACTTAAAAACACTCTTTTGTCGGCTGATGTATTCCTTTTTGGTTAAACGTATTTTTTCGAAGGTAGGTTGTCCTGGCAGTTGATTGTATTTCACATGATCCTGTATTTTTGGTTTGCGCTTTATTTCCCTGCCTACAATAATGAGCGCATCATCGGCAAACATTTTATCAATAGTTTCGATATCTCTTGTCAGATAGGCTGTGCGGTATTTCTCCACAAATTTTATGATTTCCTGTCGTTGTTTCCAGTCGTTAGCAAAATCGCTTTGTGCCCTGAATGTATCGTACAGGCTTTCGGTGATACTCAGATTAAAATCCATAAGGTTTCCTTCTTTGTCAAAATCGAGAACGCAATACTCGGTGGTTTGTTTCGAATGGTTTTGGCTAAGGGTGGGATAATGATGAATCACCGGAATGCGGCGACCTTCAAAACCACTAATGGTAGGATTAATTTTTAATTCGTAGGCCAGGATTGTAGGTTCGGGATGATTGAAAGCCAAATAATTTTTAATCTTCGTCTGAAGAAATATATCTCCTTCAAAATAATCGTGTATGTTTTGTTGATTCAGTACATTTAAGAATAATTGGGTGTTTTCAAGAATTTTACTTTCCGGAACATAGGCTGATTTGTCATAATGCAGTTCTAAATTCGTGCTTTTGGCTGATGCCTGAGCTTTATCCGGGATTTTTAGCGTCAGCCTGCGCATATTATCAAAAGTTGGGTTTTTTAAGGATTGGCCACAGGGTTTCAACCGGTTTAAATTCTTTTCGGGCATTGTAATTTCTATATTCAACAGATATTTTTAAGACATCAAACGAAATGCTGGAACCAAACAGGTCTATTATCGCTTTGCCATCGCGCACAGTGGAAGATGCCTGGTTTTCTGACCCTGCCCAAAACGACAAGTCTAAGAGCGATACGGGTTTTTGCTTATAGCTAACATCCACAATCAGCCGTCGTTCCTGATCTGAAATCTTCCGGTCACTAATCACCTTAAAATCAATTCCATTTAAAATTCGGTTAATAGCCGATGGCAATTCATGGGTTAAGTTTAGGCCATTATAAACTACATTTTCACTGGGGATGGATTGCAGCAGCAGCAGTCCGAAATAGTTGTATTTCAGCGCAAACTTCAGGTTGCCATTTTCTTCATTATTTATTGCTTTCTTAAACATTCCCGCAACCATTTTCTTACGCTCATCAAAAATCTTATTCACCTCCGATTTCCTGATGTAGCAAAACACTTCATATTGACTATCCTCCAGCATTTTTACCTTATATTTAACATTATTCAGTGTTGCCATTGAGTGGGTTTCAATCACCTGGTTCACCTGACTGTCAAATTCTTTTTCCGTTTGTTTTACTTTTTTAGTGAAATTGCTTGAAACATTGAGTGATATCATTTGCGATACTCGCGAAACGGCATGCTCCATGGCTTCATTTTCACTGTACCCGGTGCCGACGCCATAATAATAATCACCACTTTTTTTAATTTCCTGCTGGCTTACCGTTTGGGCGTTAGAAAAAAATGGCAGGACTATAAAAAGCCAAATAAGTGAATAGAGTTTTTTCATTGTCGTAGTATTGTTCACCAAAAATAAAAAAAAATGTTTAAACTATAATGTTTTTAAGGATGTTATAAAAAAAATAGTGGTATATTTTTAATACCCGCCACTGGATGAAACCAAAAAAAACCACCAACTTTCATCGTGAGCGTGGCGGCTTAACATATAAATCTGCTTTAAGTGTCTTTTGCAAAAAAAAAACTTATTCATGGCCGGTTTAATTGCTTTTTTTGGCATAAATCTAAGTTGTTGTAGTGTCGCTGTAATCCGGCGTTTTTGACAAGACTACCTTTTTTTATTCGGAGAGGGAAGATTTGATTCCCGACCTTTTGGCCATGCTATCTCCCTTTCCTGGAGATAGATAGTAGATATTCGTCGGAGTGGGGAGATTTGAACTCCCGACCTCTTGACCCCCAGTCAAGCGCGCTAACCGAACTGCGCTACACCCCGTAAAAGCGGTGACAAAACTACAAAAAAATTGTTGTTACTAAAAAAGTGCTGAAAAAACTGTGTCACGACAGAATGTCAGCCTTGTGTCGAAGATTTGTTAAAAAAAACGTCATTGATGCTCATCCGTGTTTTGGCATAAATTTCGATAGATAGCTGGCAAATTTTATTTTAGCAAATTAAATCAAATATTATAATGGCTGAAAAAACAGAAAAAGTAAGATGTTTGATCATCGGTTCCGGCCCTGCCGGTTATACAGCAGCAATTTATGCTGCACGTGCTGACCTGAAACCTGTTGTTTATGAAGGTATGGAACCCGGAGGTCAGTTAACTACTACCACAGAAGTGGATAATTTTCCCGGCTATCCTGAAGGTGTCAATGGACCTGATATGATGGAGGATTTGAAAAAACAGGCTTTAAGGTTTGAAACAGAGGTTCGGTCAGGTTACATCAAAGAGGTCGATTTGTCGGAGCGACCTTTCAAAGTAATGGCTGATGATGGCCATCAAATGATAGCCGATACTATTATTATTGCTACCGGTGCTTCTGCCAAATATCTTGGTCTGGAATCGGAAGAAAAATTCAAAGGCGGCGGGGTTTCAGCCTGTGCCACATGCGACGGATTTTTCTACAAAGGGCTGAATGTAGCTGTTGTGGGCGGCGGCGATACGGCGGCCGAAGAGGCTACTTACCTGGCAAACCTGGCTAAAAAAGTATATCTGATTCACCGGCGTGATGAACTGCGGGCTTCCAAAGCCATGCAAAACCGTGTTTTCAAAACTGAAAATATTGAGGTTGTTTGGAACCATACTGTCGATGAGGTGCTTGGTGAAGAGGTTGGCTTTTCCAAAAAAGTTACGGGGGCTAAATTAAAAAATACCCAAACCGGGGAATTCAAAACCATTGCTATCGATGGTTTCTTCCTGGCTATAGGCCATAAACCCAATACCGATATTTTCAAAGGACAGTTAGACCTGGACGACAAAGGATATATTATAACAAAAGCCAATTCATCTCATACAAGTGTTCCCGGTGTTTTTGCTGCCGGAGATGTGAAAGATCCGGTTTACCGCCAGGCAGTTACTTCAGCAGGTAGTGGTTGTCAGGCAGCGATGGATGCTGAGCGTTTTCTTGGTGAAGTTGAATCTGCCTGATTTTTTCACATAAATATATCAAACCGTCCTGCTGCAGGGCGGTTTTTTGTACTGTTCGCCTGGCATGGAATTAAAAAAGGAACTCACCAATTAACCGGACGGATGAGAACAACAGCAACTTCACACAACGGGTTTCTGAAAAGCCCCTTTTGAAATGAACCTCTTTTTAACCAATGTTGATTTTGAAAATTACAATGATTTAATTCTGCATACAGAATGACAATCAAGTCATTGAGAGGCTTGAGCCATACTGGAAAAGAGGTGTTTGTTGGCAATTGATGTCACCCGGATGAATCCGGGGGCTAAACTCATAAAAATCAATATGTCAATTGTTAACTTTGCATGCGCATAATGAAAAATTATTGGTTATTCCTTGATGAGACTAACACCCCAATGTCTTCGGTTTTTTGTCCTGATAAATCAGGGTTTGTCCCGCCTCATCAATGTAACAACCAGTCAGTTTGAAAACACATGCCATGTCCGGGTGTAGTTACTAATTGGTTTTATATCGGTAATTAACAGCACTTAGTTCTTTATTGGCCTCTACAATTTTAGATTTTAACGCCTCTTTAAAATCTACCAGTTTTTTAGCCAGGGTTTCATCTCCGGAGGCAATGATTTGGGCCGCCAGAATTCCGGCATTGCGTGCACCGTTGATGCCGACTGTGGCTACCGGAATACCCGGAGGCATCTGAACTATAGCAAGTAATGAATCCAGCCCGTCGAGGGAGGCCTTTACGGGAATTCCAATAACCGGCAAAGGGGTCATAGCGGCTATGACTCCCGGCAAATGAGCAGCCATTCCGGCTCCGGCAATAATTACTTTCAGGCCTCTTGAAGCGGCATTTTTAGCAAACTCTTCTACGGCTTCGGGAGTCCGGTGGGCCGATAAGGCATTCATTTCAAAAGGAATTTCCAGCTCGTCCAACACCTGGGCGGCTTTTTCCATTACAGGCAGATCTGAGGTGCTGCCCATGATAAGGCTTACTTGTGGTTTCATAGGTTAAGGTTTAAAAACGATACAAAATTATTCATATCGCATGATATTGCTATATTTGCAAATTATTCTTTAATTATACAATACTGGAAAATGGGGGAAAAAGTTCAATTACACGATAAAGTTTTTGAAAAATTTATCGGGAAAGAGGCATTACAAAAAGCTGTCGAAGAATTAGCTGAAAATATTAATCGGGATATGCATGATAAAAATCCTCTGTTTTTGGTGGTTTTAAATGGCGCTTTCGTTTTTGCTGCCGACTTACTGAGAAAATTTACCGGCGACTGTGATATTTCTTTCATCAAATTATCGTCCTATTCCGGGACAAATACCACCCATACAGTCAGGGAAATAATTGGCCTTGATACCAACGTAAAAGACCGTTTGGTTGTTATCGTTGAAGATATTATTGATACGGGGATTACCATGAACCACATGATCGACCAGATTAGAAAGATGGAAGCCCACGATGTGAAAGTAGCCAGCCTGTTGTTTAAACCCAATGCCTTTCAAAAAGATTTTCCTTTGGATTATATCGGAATGGAAATTCCCAATGATTTTATTGTGGGAATGGGCCTGGATTACAACGGAAAAGGGCGGAATTTGCCCGATATTTATAAAATAGTTGAATAATAAGTAAACTCAATATCATATGCTCAATATTGCGCTGTTTGGCCCTCCGGGCGCAGGAAAGGGAACCCAGTCAAAACTTTTGATTGAAAAATACAAACTAACTTATATTTCTACCGGAGATATTCTTCGTCAGGAAATTGCAGAAAACAGTGAATACGGCCGGGAAGCCGAAAAAATCATTTCAAAGGGTGGATTGGTGTCCGATGAATTGATTGTTAAAATCCTTGAGAAAAAAATCAAAATGAATACCGAAGGAAACGGGATTTTGTTTGATGGTTTTCCCCGTACTTTTGTTCAGGCCTATATCCTGGAAGGACTGCTCCTAAAGATGAATGCATCTCTGACAGCCATAATCAGCCTGGAAGTGCCCGAACAGGAACTGATTAACCGGTTGTTGGAAAGGGGCAGGACATCAGGACGTTCGGATGACAACATGGCGGTTATTAAAACCCGGTTAGATGAATATCATTCCAAAACCGAACCAGTTAAAAAATTTTATGAAGAGCGGGAACTGCTACATAATATTGACGGGGTTGGGACGATTAAAGAAATTCACCAACGTATTTCTTCTGTTATTAATGCCCGTCTGAAAAATGAGTGGATGAATATTGTAGTGGCAGGAGCGCCGGGCTCCGGAAAAGGAACCCAGGGAAGGATGCTGGCTAAAAAATATAACCTCTATTATATCTCCACCGGTAGCAAACTTCGTAAAGAAGTGGCTAATGAAACGGAATTCGGAAAACAAGTGAAACCTTATCTCGATAAAGGCGAACTGGTACCTGATGAAATTGTTATCCAATTAATTGAGAGGGAGATTAAACGTCATAACAATGTGAATGGATTTGTTTTTAAGGGTTTTCCACGTACTATTGTGCAGGCTTATATCCTGGATGGATTGTTGCGTAAGGTCAATTCCGCAGTGACGGTTTGTATGGAATTGCAGTTGCCCACTTTGGATTCAGTAAAAAGACTTTCGGCCAGGGGTAAAACCGAAAAAGGACGGAGCTATGACAAAAGTACGGACTTGATTGTGAGACGACTTGAAGAATATCAGAATCGTACTGAACCGGTGATTGATTATTATCAGAAAATGGATAAAGTTTTGAAAATTAATGCAAAAGGAGAGCGGGAGGAAGTTTTTGAAAGGCTATCTCAATCTGTTGAGAATACTTTTAAGAATGTCAGATAATGTCAGAGCAGAATTTTGTTGATTATGTAAAGATTTATTGTGCCAGCGGTAACGGCGGTGCTGGTTCGCCACACTTTCGACGGGAGAAATATGTCCCAAAAGGGGGACCCGATGGCGGTGACGGGGGGCGAGGTGGTCATGTGATTATTCAGGGAGATCGAAATCGCTGGACATTATTACATCTGAAATATACCAAACACATCAAAGCAGACCATGGAGAAAATGGCGGGGCTCAAAGGGCTACCGGAGCCAATGGTGCCGACAAAATCCTGGAAGTACCATTAGGTTCAGTAGTTAAAAATGCCGAAACCGGCGAAGTCATTGGCGAGGTGAATAAACATGGCGAACGGTTGATTGCCCTCAGTGGTGGTAGGGGCGGATTGGGTAATTGTCATTTTAAAACCGCCACTAATCAATCTCCTCAATATGCTCAGCCGGGAGAAGCCGGCCGGGAAATCACTTTGATTATCGAATTGAAAGTGCTCGCTGATGTGGGGCTGGTGGGGTTTCCCAATGCCGGGAAATCCACCTTGCTGTCAGTAATTTCAGCGGCAAAACCAAAAATTGCGGATTATCCGTTTACCACACTGGTACCCAATCTGGGAATGGTGCCCTATCGCGACGGAAAATCCTTTGTCGTAGCGGATATTCCGGGAATTATTGAAAAAGCTTATGAAGGTAAGGGACTTGGTTTGCGATTCCTTAGACATATCGAACGAAATTCAGTGTTGCTGTTTTTGGTGCCTGCTGACAGCCAACGGGATGTTGCCACTGAATATGAGGTGTTGTTAAACGAACTAAAACAATACAATCCCGAACTACTCGATAAGCAACGTGTCCTGGCTATTTCAAAAAGTGACCTGATTGATGATGAACTCAAACAGGAAATTATCCCGACATTGCCTCCGGAATTCCCTGTTTTTTTATATCGTCAGTGTCACAACAAGGCCTTGAGGTTTTGAAAGATGCACTTTGGCAAATTTTGAATACATGATCGAATTTCTTGAAAATCTTGACCAGCAATTGTTTCTGTATCTTAACGGAATGCATGCCCCATGGATGGATACTGTTATGTATTGGATAAGCAACCGTTTTTTCTGGTTACCTCTTTACGTGTTGCTGATTGTATTTATTATTTTGAAAGAAAAGCGGCTGGCATGGGTTTCCCTTGTTTTTATTGCTTTGTTGGTGTTGGTTGCCGACCAAACATCTGTTCACTGGTTTAAAGAAGTGATTCAACGTTTCAGACCCTGCAGGCCTGAATCTCCGATTCATGAGATGGTGCATATTGTAGCGGGCCATTGCGGCGGAAAATATGGCTTTATTTCTTCACATGCTACCAATGCTTTTGCTATGGCTGTTTTCCTTTTCGGGATATTAAAATCTCATTACCGCTATTTCGGTTGGTTTATCTTTTTGTGGGCTGCGGTTGTTTCGTACAGTCGGATTTATCTTGGGGTTCATTATGTTGGTGATGTGTTGGGTGGCGCCCTGTGGGGAAGTTTGCTGGGTGCAGGTTTTTATTTCTGAAGGTAAAACTTACAGCTTTTTTATCAAGCCAAATCCCCTGCCGTTTAGTTCACGATGTTTTTTATATGCCTGCACCCTGTGTGTAGGCACGGTCTTGTGGCCGTCTTTGTATGATTTTACTATGTGCCGGAACATCATTGATTACCCATATATTTCCGCCAATCACCGACCCTTTACCTATTGTGATTCTTCCCAAAATGGAAGCATTGGAATAGATAATCACATCATCTTCCACAATAGGATGGCGGGGTATTCCTTTTATGGCATGTCCGTTTTCATCTGCCGGAAAACTTTTGGCCCCAAGCGTAACACCCTGATAAATTTTTACATGATTGCCTATAATGGTGGTTTCTCCTATGACAACACCCGTGCCATGGTCGATAGCAAAACATTCGCCAATCGTGGCCCCTGGATGAATATCAATTCCCGTCTCTGAATGGGCCATCTCCGAAATCATTCGGGGTAAAAGCGGAACCCCTAATTTATAAAGCTCATGAGCAATTCGGTGGTTGGTAACTGCTCTTACAGAGGGATATCCGAAAATAACTTCTCCAACACTTTTGGCAGCCGGATCGCCTGTGAAAACGGCACGGACATCTGAAGCCAGTATGCGCCGGATTTCGGGCAGGCAAGCGATAAAATCAGCAGCCAGATCCTGCCCTTTGACTTCACACTGCTCACATTTACCATTTTCTTTCATACTGCAGTCAAAACAAAGACTCTTGCGAATCTGGTCTGAAAGCATCCGGTAAACTTCATCCGTACTCACGCCGATGTGCCAGGCATACGTCTCCGGGCGAAGGGAAGCATTTCCAAAATAACCCGGGAAAAGGACTTCCCTCAGCTTGCTGACAAGTTTGCCGGTGATTTCCAGCGAGGGCATTGTTCGTCCGTGCCACGGCATATAGACCAACTTATAGGAATCTTCTTTTGAAAGCTGTGCAATGGTTTTCTCTACTTTATCACGTTTTGTCATGTCAGATAATTAGTCGATTATAATTTATCACTTTCGTATAATGGGGTGCTTAGATACCGTTCACCCGTATCGCAAGCGATAAATACAATGGTTTTGCCTTTATTTTCAGGCCTTTCTGCCAATTTTACCGCAGCCCGTGCATTGGCTCCCGACGAAATACCGGCAAATATTCCTTCCTGTCGTGCCAGATGGCGGGCATAGGCAAAAGCATCTTTATCTGAAACAGTAATGATTTCGTCGTAGATATTCTGGTTTAGTACTGCCGGGATAAATCCGGCGCCTATTCCCTGAATCTGATGCTTACCGGGCTTTCCTCCCGATAAAACAGGGGAGCCTTCCGGCTCAACAGCTATAACCTGGATATCTTTGTTATGCTGTTTTAATATTTCTCCTACTCCTGTCAGGGTGCCGCCGGTGCCAACACCCGCCACAAAGATATCAATATTGCCATCAGTGTCCTGAAGGATTTCCTTTGCTGTGGTTTTTCGGTGCATTTCCGCATTGGACATGTTGCTGAATTGGAACGGGATAAAACTGCCGGGATGTTGTCTTTGTAGGTTGCGGGCTTGCTCAATAGCCCCCTGCATTCCCTGGTTAGCATCTGTTAGAATAAGGTTTGCACCAAATGCTTTTATGGCGTTGCGTCGTTCGAGCGACAGGCCTTCGGGCATACAAATGGCCAGGCGATATCCCTTTGCAGCACATACCATAGCCAGTCCTATACCGGTATTTCCACTGGTAGGCTCTATGATTAAGGTATCCTTATTTATTAAGGATTTTTGTTCCGCATCCTCTATCATGGCCAATGCCAGCCTGTCTTTTACCGAGCCGCCCGGATTGATATATTCAAGCTTTGCTATCAACATACCAGCATTGTCAGGAGCCATTCTGTTGAGTTTTACTAACGGTGTTCTGCCAATCAGGGCAGTTATGTCTGATGCTATTTTCATAAATCTGTATGTATGCCCTTCAACAAATCAAATTAATTTTTGATTTATGAAAAAGGAAGTTTTAACCCAACTTGGCACGTCAATTACATAATATACTGTACATAAGCACCTTAAGTTTATGGGAATTCCTCCTCGGGTACAGCAGATTTTTTCCGGAAGTATGGCTGATATTTTAGCCCTAACGCATCATAAATCAGACGTGCACCTGCCTTAGGTTTGCTGCATTTTTTATCCTGACCATTTACGTCAATTCTTTTTATCTTTACAATGAAAAGAATAAAAAAAGATGACCGACTTCTGGTACCATGTGGCCGACTGGTTTTTCGTGGTTTTTCATCTCCTGCTGACCCTGTTTAATACATTGGGCTGGATTTGGAAGAAAACCCGGAAGTTGAACCTCATCACACTTCTGCTGACCGGCGGATCGTGGGGCATCCTGGGCATTTTCTACGGTTTTGGTTATTGCCCGTTCACCGACTGGCACTGGCAGGTACTGAACAAGCTGGGTATTTACGACCTTCCATTTTCCTACCTTGAGTACCTCGCCGAAAGGCTGACAGGACTGGATTTCCAAACCAAGATGGTGGATAGCCTAACACTCATCCTGTTCAGCGCATTCCTCCTGGCTTCTATTGGTCTGAATTTGAGGGATTATTTAAAAAAGAAAAAAAGCTAAGGATTGAGGCTGGCAAAATCTTCAGGTCTGCGCATCTCTGTTTTTCCTATTTTTGCTGTCATAAAACAGTGTTATCCGATGATCGTTTTTTACAAAAAATCAACTACTTATTATGCTGTTGGCATACGGCAGGCACCACAACCGGAAGATAAACAAAAGTTTTCCTGGCTTTTTGGGAATGCGGAATTTGTGAGATCTTCGATGGTTGAAGGGACTTTTGTTGGCCCTCGTAAGGAGATGGTAAGCCCCTGGAGTACCAATGCGGTGGAAATTGCTTTGAACATGGGCCTGAAAGGAATTTTCCGTATTGAAACTTTTAAGCAATCTGACAAAAATTCCGTTTATGACCCCATGCTGCAGCAACGCTACCAAAACCTGGACCAACATTTATACACGATTAATAAAGAACCTGACCCTATTATTTTCATTGAGGATATTGCTGTTTATAATCAGGAACAGGGGCTGGCGCTCAGCGATGATGAAGTGGCCTATCTCGAGGCTATTAGCAACCGTATCAATCGAAAACTAACCGACAGTGAGGTATATGGTTTTGCACAGGTAAACTCAGAGCATTGTCGGCATAAGATATTTAATGGCACCTTCATAATCGATGGTAAAGAAATGCGCGATAGCCTTTTTGCGTTGATAAAAAGGACTTCGGTTGAAAATCCTAACAGGATTGTTTCGGCCTATAAAGATAATGTGGCTTTTGTTTTGGGCAGCAGGGCAGAGCAGTTTGCGCCAGCCCGGCAGGATATCCCCGATTATTTTCAGATTAAGGATATTGACACGGTATTGGCGCTCAAAGCCGAGACCCATAATTTTCCTACAACCGTTGAGCCTTTCAATGGTGCGGCTACTGGCAGTGGCGGAGAAATTCGCGACCGGATGGCCGGAGGAAAGGGAAGCATTCCCCTGTCAGGAACCGCTGTTTATATGACATCTTATCCCCGCCATGCAGGCAAAAGGTACTGGGAGCAGCATATTCCCGAAAGAGAATGGCTGTATCAAACTCCGCTTGAAATTCTTATCAAAGCTTCCAATGGAGCCAGTGATTTTGGAAACAAGTTTGGCCAGCCGCTTATCGCAGGAAGCTTGTTAACCTTTGAGCATACCGAAAATGAGAAAGATTTTGGATATGATAAAGTGATTATGCTGGCTGGTGGCGTTGGAATGGGTCGTAAACAGGATAGCCGTAAAGAACGACCCGAACCCGGCGACGTGGTGGTGGTACTTGGTGGAGACAATTATCGCATTGGAATGGGTGGCGGCGCTGTTTCTTCGGTGGATACCGGCGAATTTAATGATGATATCGAATTGAATGCTGTCCAGCGTTCTAATCCGGAAATGCAGAAGCGTGTAGCCAATGCCATCAGGGCTCTGGCAGAAATGGACCGCAATCCAGTTGTATCGGTTCATGATCATGGGGCCGGTGGCCATTTGAATGCGCTTTCCGAGCTGGTGGAAGAAACGGGTGGCCGTATTGATATATCCAAACTGCCTGTGGGCGACCCAACCTTGTCGGCCAAAGAAATCATCGGGAATGAATCCCAGGAACGGATGGGGCTTATCATCAAAGAAAAAGATGTCGAACTGCTGAAAAAGATAGCTGACCGGGAGCGGGCTCCGATGTATGAGGTAGGTAAAACCTCTGGTGACCAACGGTTTGTTTTTGAGTATAAATCAGGCAATATCAATCCTATTGATATGGAACTTACAGACATGTTTGGAAAACCTCCCCAAACTGTTTTGAATGATAAAAATCTTCCGGTTTCCTACGAAAAAATCGAATATAAGGTAAAAAATCTTAAAGAATACCTGTACGAGGTACTACAATTAGAAGCAGTGGCTTGTAAAGACTGGCTTACCAATAAGGTTGACCGTTCAGTAACCGGACGTGTGGCCCATCAGCAATGTGCCGGAGAATTACAGCTTCCGCTGAATGATGTGGCGGTTACAGCCATCGATTATCAGGGCAGGAAAGGGATAGCCACCTCTATTGGTCACGCTCCGGTTTCCGGAATGATTGATGCCGCCCAGGGTTCACGGCTCTCTGTTGCCGAAGCTTTGACTAACCTGGTTTGGACACCTATAGAAGGAAAACTCAGAGGGGTTTCGCTGAGTGCCAACTGGATGTGGCCGGCAAAGACTGAAGGGGAAAATGCCAGACTTTATCAGGCGGTTGAAGCGTTGAGCGATTTTGCAGTGAACCTGGGAATCAATGTCCCTACCGGAAAAGATTCGCTTTCTATGACGCAAAAATATGATGGTAAAAAAGTGTATGCCCCCGGAACGGTGATAGTCTCTACTATCGCTGAAGTGAAAGATATTAACAAAACCATAGGGCCGGTCGTAAAACCCCGCCATGGCAACAAACTGTTCTACATCGATTTTTCCGGAGGGAAATTCCTTCTTGGCGGAAGCAGTTTCGGGCAAACCCTGAATAAAATCGGCAGGGAAGCACCGGATGTGGAAGATGCTTTTTATTTCAGAAGGGCCTTTAATGCTGTTCAGGAAATGCTTACAGATGATTTACTGTTGGCCGGGCATGATGTTTCCGCCGGCGGTTTGCTGGTAACTTTGCTCGAAATGCTGTTTGCTTCTTCTCATACCGGTATGCAGCTCGATTTCTCCGGATTTGCAGAAAAAGACCTTATTAAACTGGCTTTCTCCGAAAAACCTGCGGCGGTTATCCAAACATCCTATCCTGAAAAAGTTAAGTCTTTGTTAGATGAATTTCATGTAGATTATCAGGTAATTGGTACGGTAATTAATAGCCGGGAATTCACTTTAAAATTTGGGAAAACCAGCTTGCAGCTGGATGTTGATGAAGCCCGCGACACCTGGTTTCGTACCAGCTATCATTTTGATAAAGTGCAGTCGGGCGACTTTAAAGCCAGTGAACGGTTTGATAATTACAAGCGCCAGCCACGGCATTACATCTTCCCCAGTGACTTTACGGGTAAGCTTTCACGATATGGTCTTGAAGCCAAACGCCGGGAACCCACAGGTACCCGTGCGGCTATCATCAGGGAAAAGGAGTGAATGGCGACCGCGAAATGGCCTATTCTCTTTTCATGGCCGGTTTTGATGTGAAAGATGTTCACATGACCGACCTTATCAGTGGCCGTGAAACCCTGGAAGATGTCCATTTCATTGCTTTTGTCGGAGGTTTTTCCAACTCCGATGTGCTGGGTTCAGCAAAGGGCTGGGCCGGTGCTTTTTTATATAACCCCAAAGCTAAAGAAGCGCTGGATAAATTTTATAGCCGTAAAGATACCCTGAGCCTGGGTGTTTGTAACGGGTGCCAGCTAATGATTGAATTGGGCCTGATAACGCCTAACCACAAGAAACAAGCCGTCATGGAAATGAATGAATCCGGGAAATTTGAATCCTCATTTTTAACCATCGATATCCTTGACACCAACTCTGTCATGCTTCGCACTCTTAACAACACGAAACTGGGTATCTGGATTGCACATGGGGAGGGCCGCTTCAGGTTTCCTTATGCAGAATCACGCTATAATATTGCTGCCAAATACAGTTATTCACAATATCCTGGAAATCCCAATGGCTCTGATTATAATGCGGCTGCCATAACTTCGGATGATGGGCGCCACCTGGCCATCATGCCACATCTGGAACGTTCTGTTTTTCCCTGGCAATGGCCTTATTATCCGGAACGTAATGATATGGTAAGCCCATGGATTGAAGCTTTTTATAACGCTCAGCTTTGGGTTAGAAAACAGTTAAAATAAAGTTTGTATATTAGCCCGATTTTATAAACTAAAGAATACAACTATGAGTATTCATAACGAGGCAAAAAACGGGGATATAGCCGAATCTGTTTTGTTAGCAGGAGACCCTCTCAGGGCAAAATTTTTAGCTGAAAACTACCTTCAGGATGCCGTTTGCTATAACAATATCCGCAACATGTTGGGTTATACGGGTACGTATAATGGCAAAAGGGTGTCAGTTCAGGGTACTGGAATGGGCATTCCTTCTATGTCTATTTATGCCTACGAGTTAATCAATCAATATAATGTAAAGCAACTGGTAAGAATAGGCACCTGCGGTAGCTTTCAGGCGAGTATCCGGCTACAGGATATGATTCTTGCCATGGGAGCATCAACAGATTCCGCTATCAACAAACGCGTTTTTAACAATGCAGATTTTGCTGCCATCGCCGAATATGAATTGTTGAAAAAAGCAGAGGAGGCCAGTAGGAAATTAGGGCTTCAGTGTTATGTTGGAAATGTGCTCACCAGTGATAGTTTTTATACCGATCAACCTCCTTTGGAATATTACAATAAATGGTTGGAATACGGAATTTTGGCTGTAGAAATGGAAACAGCTGCCCTTTACAGCTTAGGGGCCCGATATGATGTTGATACGCTTGCCATTCTTACAGTCAGTGACAACTTGGTTACTGGTGAACATGCTTCTACAGAGGAACGGCAGGTTTCTTATGACCATATGATTAAGATAGCATTGGAAATTGTTTAAATATGAAAAAAACAGTATTGGTAACCGGAGCAACCTCTGGTATTGGGAAAGCTATAGCTGAGAAATTTTCACAAGCCGGCCATCGGCTTATTATTACCGGAAGACGTGAAGAAAGGCTGAACCATTTAGTTGAAGCAATGAGAAAATCCGGTAATACGGCTGTCTATAAACTGGTTTTTGATATCAGGGATAGAAAAGCTGTTGAGGAGGCCATTGATTCTTTGCCTGAAGAATGGAAAGATATCGATGTTTTGGTGAATAACGCAGGTCTTGCTGTCGGGCTTGAGCCTATTCAGGAAGGTGTTATTGATGATTGGGAACGGATGATTGATACCAATGTGAAAGGGCTTCTTTATATTTCACGAAAAATAATGCCCGTGATGATTAAAAGAAAAACCGGACATATCATCAATATTGGTTCTATTGCCGGAAAGGAAACCTATCCAAATGGAAATGTATATTGTGCTTCCAAACATGCCGTCGATGCCTTATCGAAAGCTATGCGAACAGACTTATTGCCTCATCGGATTAAAGTAACCCAAATTCGTCCCGGATTGGTGGAAACAGAATTTTCTGAAGTACGCTTCAAAGGCGACAAGAAAACAGCAGCTAAAGTTTATGAAGGCTTTCAGGCATTGACAGGTGCCGATATCGCCGAAATAGCCCTTTTTGCTGTTTCGTTGCCTGAACATGTCAATCTTAATGATATTGAAGTAACACCTATGGTTCAGGCCAATTCATTCATAAAAAATATATAAGCCAAAATATTTTTTCAAAGACGCAATACTATGGAAAATGTGAAAAGGATTTTTGATTTGTTGGACCATATCAAAAGAAAGGTGCCGGACCAGGAAGTTATATTTGCAGGAAAAGAAGACGGCTTATGGCGAAAATATAGTACCAGTAACTATTTAAGTTGTGTATCACACGTGGCTTCCGGCCTTATTGAAATCGGAACAGTCCCAGGTGATAAAATTGCATCGATATCCAATAACCGGCCGGAATGGAATATTATTGATATGGCTATTATGCAAATCGGAGCTATTCACATTCCTATATATCCTACGATTAGTGAATCGGATTACACGTATATTCTTAATCATGCCGAAGTAAAATATGTTTTTGTGGAAGGAAAAGAACTGCTGCGAAAAATTGAGCATATTCTTCCCAATATTCCTTCTATGAAAGGAGTCTTTACTTTCAGGAAACTGGATGAACATAAATTTTTCGGAGAGTTGGTCGAACTGGGAAAGCAAAACAGCCATGCTGAAGAAGTAAAACAAAGGATGGATGCCATCACGGAGCACGATGTAGCCACCATGATTTATACCTCAGGTACTACAGGATTTCCCAAAGGGGTCATGCTTTCCCATGCCAATATTCTCAATAATGTCTGGGCCGTTCAGCATGTGCCGCCGGTTGACCATACTGCCAAAGCGATAAGTTATCTTCCGCTTTGTCATGTTTATGAACGTATGATTAATTATGCTTACCAATATATTGGTTTATCAACCTATTATGTGGAAAGTATTGGCGCTATCACACAAGACCTTCAGGAGATTAAACCTGATATTATGACGACCGTGCCAAGATTGCTGGAGAAAATCTATGACCGTATCGTGATGAAAGGCCAGAAACTGGGTGGATTCAAAAAAAATATCTTTTTCTGGGCCATCGGTCTGGGATTGCGATATGAATTAAAAAACAGTTTGTGGTTTAACCTGCAACTTAAAATTGCTGATAAATTGGTCTTTAAGAAATGGCGTGAAGCGCTTGGCAACAACATAAAAGTAATCATATCCGGGGGCGCTGCCCTGCAGGAACGTTTGTCGAGGAGTTTTTGGGCTGCCGGAATTCCTGTGTTAGAGGGTTATGGCCTGACTGAAACCTCTCCGGTGATTGCTGTTTCCCATTTTCACAAAAATGGCTTTAAGTTTGGTACGGTTGGCCCTGTGCTCGATAACCTTACGGTGAAGATTGCTGATGATGGCGAAATTTTGTGTAAAGGCCCCAGTGTGATGAAAGGCTATTATAAACAACCTGATTTAACCCGCGAAGCTATTGAGCCCGACGGTTTTTTCCATACCGGTGATATAGGCCAAATCGAACCGGGCGGGCAACTTAAAATTACTGGTAGAAAAAAAGCCATGTTTAAGACCTCTTTTGGAAAATATATTAGTCCTGAACATCTTGAAAATAAACTGAAAGAATCTCCTTTTATTGATGCAACGCTGATAGTTGGTGAAAATAAGAAGTTTGCAGCAGCCCTGGTAGTACCCGATTTTGAATATTTAAAAAACTGGTGCCAGGTGAAAGAAATTCCTTATACCACCAACAAAGAAATGGTTCAGAATCCGGTTATCAAAAACGTTTCCAACGCGAAGATCGATCATCACAATACTTTCTTTGGCGATTATGAGAAAATTAAAAAATTTCATCTTATTGAACATGAGTGGTCAGTTGAATCCGGTGAACTGACAGCGTCCCTTAAACTGAAACGCAACCTGATAAAAGAAAAGTACGCAGCAATCATTGAGGCGTTGTTTTTGTAAATTCAGATAGAAACGGGAAAAATACGTCGGATTTTTGACTTGCTGTTGCGGTTCGACACTTTGTATAGCGAACAAAAAGAGGTTTTTGGTTATAAAGAAGACGGCATCTGGAAGACTTGTTCTGCCAAAGATTACATAAATTTAGCTAACCAGGTGAGTACACCTTTTTTGCGAATGGGAATTTGGCCCGGAGACCGCGTGGCAACGATCATCCGCAATAGTCCGGAATGGAACTTAGTTGATATGGGGCTTTTGCAGATTGGAGCCATACAAGTGTCTGTTTATCCAACCATGAAAGCGTTGGGGTGATAGGCGAAGGAAAAAAGTTTTGTGCTGCTTGATTGTTCCAAATTTTGAACACTTGTGTTCGTGGTGCCGTGTGAAAAATATTGCTTATTCCAGCAACCAGGAAATGATTAATAAAAAACTTATTATTAACCGAATTGGCAGGGAAATAGAAGTTTATAACAACGGTCTTGACCATATCGAAAAAGTTAAGAAATTTAAATTGCTGGCAACACAATGGGATGTGGAAACCGGAGAACTTTTCCCAACCCTCAAATTGAAACGACGGATTTTGTATGACCGTTATGCAAAACAGATTCGGGAACTCTACGAAAACAATCAGCCCTGATTAATGCATGATTTTGTAAATTAATTCTTTAAGCAATTCTCCGTCAGAAGTGTTGAGGTTTTTATAGCCTTTGCTGCGCAAATCGTAAACACGCAGATGGTTCATGATGGCAGATAATTTTTTGGGCGGGTAGTTTTTCGCTGCCTGTATATATTTTTTTGCGATAAAAGGATGAATGTTCAGGCTGGCCGCAACATTGTTTTCCGAATGGTTTTTTAAAAAGTGAATGGTGAATAGTTTTTGGAAAAAATAATAAAGCAGCGGTATGACTTTCACAGCCGGATAGTCCTTTTTATTGGCATTAAAATATTGAATAATCCGAATGGCTTTCGAAAAATCGCGGATACTTATGGCATCCTGAAGCTCAAAGATGTTATAGTCTTTACTGAGTCCAATATTTTTTCGATATCTTCGGCTGTAATGTTTTTTCGATCGCCCAGGTTAATTTTCATCTTATCAATTTCCCTGACAATTTTATTTAAATCATTACCCAAATGTTCGCTTAGCAACATAGCGCTTTTTCCGGTAATGGAATAACCCTGTTCATTAAGGTATTTTTCGATCCATGCCGGTATTTGGTTATCATAAATTT
>LZCG01000073.1_pt1 | contig 18889 bp, 23 predicted proteins | sample 768541 | NCBI WGS metagenome assembly LZCG01 (sample SAMN05200874, study PRJNA324366) | oil field metagenome | isolation source: sample BH-FW-1 from oil reservoir | place: India: Bombay High | collected 2015-07-11
ATCGATAGAAAAAATTTGAAGATATATATTTGGATGCTCATTTGATGATCGTTGAACCAGATAAATATTTAGAAAACTTTTCTAAGTCTGTGAATAGCATAACAGTGCATTATGAAGCGGTCACACATCTACACAGAACTGTATTAAAAATCAAAGAGTTGGGGTGTGAAGCAGGTGTTACTTTAAATCCGCATACTCCAGTGTCACTTTTAGAAGAGATTCTACCATATGTGGACAAGGTATTGATTATGTCGGTTAATCCAGGATTTACTGGACAACATTTTATAGAAACTACTTATGAAAAAGTGAGAAAATTAAGAAGGCTCTCTGATGAGAAAGGACTGAATGTTGAAATAATGGTTGATGGAGGAGTGAATAAACAGAACATCGGATTACTTCACCAAAGTGGCGTTAACACTTTTATCATTGGTGCCAGTGTGTTTTATTCAGAAAATCCTTCACAAGAGATAATCGAACTAAAAAAGGTGGCAGAAGATTTTGAGTGACGTCTATTTGGCTACATCAAACAGAAACAAGGTAAGAGAAATCAATGAAATTTTTCAAAATATTGATATAAATGGAAGTATCACTGTTAAATATATATTTGATGAGATAAAAGAGGATAATTTTGAAGTAGAAGAGTATGGCGAAACTTATGTAGAAAATTCTGTTATTAAAGCTTGGGCTTATTCAAAATTAATAAAAAAAAACCGGTTTTTTCAGATGATTCTGGTTTGTCTATAATCTCTCTCGGAGGATTTCCTGGCGTGAACTCTGCAAGGTTCATGGAAAATCATTCCTATGAGCAAAAGATGAAGGAATTATTATCAATGCTGGAAAATGAAAAAGATAGAACCGCTTATTTTGCCTGTGCGGCGACGTATTTTGACCCTCAAAAAAATATTTTAGTTACTTGTCAAGAAGAAGTTTATGGTAAAATAGCTTTTGAGATAAGGGGAAAGAATGGTTTCGGTTACGATCCCATTTTTATTCCTGATGGATACGATTGTACTTTTGGAGAACTGACCAAAGACGTAAAAAATAGCATAAGTCATAGGGCAAAGGCTATAAAAAAGTTGCTTCTTTTTTTAAAAAGTGCTAAAATATTAGAAAATAAAGAGTTAATTTTCATAATATTGATTCAAAAGTGGATATTTTTTTGGTTTTATGGTATAATTTCGTTGAAGTTCCGTAGAATCAGGATTTAAGAATCTTTATCTGTTGAAAGGGGGAATGTTTGTGAATAAGAAAGATTTAGTTGATGCTTTTGCAAAGAAGGCTAACGTAACAAAGAAAGATGCAGAAAGTTTCGTTGATGCTTTTGTTGATGTAGTGTCTGAGGCTTTAAGTAAGGGTGAAGAGGTTAAGTTAGTTGGTTTTGGAACTTTCAAAGTTCAGAAAAGAGCAGCTAGAAAAGGTGTCAACCCACAAACTGGAAAAGCTATTAAGATTCCAGAAAAGATGGTTCCAAAATTCGTTCCTGGTAAAGAATTAAAAGATATGGTGAAGTAAATTCCAAAAAATGGGCAGGATTCCTGCCCATTTTTTATGATAAAGACTTGATCACATGGGAGGGTTTCAAGTGATCTGGGCGATTTCAGATATCCACGGTATGTACGATACTTTAATTTCGCTTTTAAAACGGATACAGATCAAAGATTCTGACACAATGATTTTTCTTGGTGATTATGTGGACAGAGGACCTGATTCAAAAAAGGTGCTGGATCTTTTGAGTACTTTAAGCAAACAGAGGAATCGTATTTTTTTAAAGGGGAACCATGACGATATGATGGTCGACTATTGTCAAAAAACTCATGAGTATGGAGAAGGTGTCTGGTTTTACAACGGTGCATTGTCGACAAATTAAAAGTTTCAATAACAATATTGGGGAAGAGTATATAAACTTTTTAAAAGATCTACCTCTGTATTATGAGTTGGAAGTAGAAAACGAGAAATATTTGTTTGTACATGCGGGAGTTAATCCAAAAAAGTCACTTTCAAAACAAGATAAATGGGATTTGTTGTGGATAAGAGATGAATTTTTAAGTATGTCAGAAAGGTATTATAATTATACCGTTATTCATGGACATACTCCAACATTGTACTTAACAGGTGAAGATAAGATCTTTGTGAAACGAGATAATAATAAGAAAATAATAAGTGTAGATATAGATACGGGATGTGTGTACGGTGGGAAATTGACGGCCTTTGGAATCACTGAGGATAATAGACACGTAGTTTTACAAGCTGTTTGAAAAATCGATTTAAACTTCTTTAATCGTCTTTAATTGCCTTTAAACTCTTCTAATTAAAAATACTTCGACTTTCTAACTTTTTCAAAGAGTGATATAATTAAGTTTGAATAGTATCTTCTCTCTGAGAGGTGTGAGACAATGCTGAAAAACTAAAAGATTACTGCAATTATTCACAGAGCCAGATTTTGAAACAAATTTTGGAAGAAAACGGTATACAAGTATTTTTAAAATCTCCCATTGGAATAGGTGGAGAATATTTCGGTGAAGGAGCAATTTACGATTTATATGTTGAGGATAAAGATTTTGAAAGCGCGATAGTTATAATTGAAGAATTGGAGAAGGGAGGAATTACTTTGTCTGAACTTAAAAAGACTCCGCTTTATGAAAGACATATAGAACTTGGAGCGAAGTTGGGAGAATTTGCAGGTTGGGAGCTTCCGTTATGGTATTCTTCTATTATTGATGAGCATAACGCAGTAAGAAATTGTGTTGGAGTTTTTGATGTATCTCATATGGGTGAATTATTTGTGCAAGGGAAAGATGCTCAGAAATTTGTAAATCACCTTATTACAAATAATGTGGAAAAGATACCCATTGGTAAAATTGTGTACTCTCCTATGTGTAACGAGGATGGTGGTATTTTAGATGATCTTCTCGCTTATAAATTAGACGAAGAAAAGATCTTGTTGGTAGTCAACGCATCTAATACTCAAAAAGATATTGATTGGGTAAGAAAGCAATCTTCTTCTTTTAATGTTGAGGTTATTAACAAGAGTGATGAATATTGCCAAATAGCTTTCCAAGGTCCTAAATCCCAGGATCAACTGCAAAAATATCTTAAAGATATTGATCTGGATAGTATAGAATATTATTCCTTCAAAATTCTAGGATTGGAAGGAGAAGAAGTAATATTATCAAGGACCGGATACACAGGTGAAGATGGTTTTGAGTTGTACCTGTCTCCAGCGATCTCTGTTAAAGTTTGGGATAGACTTATACAACTTGCTAAAGAGGTTGATGGGAAACCATGTGGTTTAGGAAGCAGGGATACTTTGAGATTCGAGCCTAAAATGCTCCTTTATGGCAACGATATGGATGAAAATACTACTCCTTTGGAGGCAGGTCTAAGTTGGACTGTTGATTTTAATAAAGAATTTATTGGTAAGGAAGCTTTGCTGAAACAAAAAGAAGAAGGAATCAAAAGAAAATTAGTTGGTATGGAAGTACACGACAAGATGCCCGTGAGACATGGGTATGAAATTTTCAAAGATAATGAAAATATAGGGTTTGTGACAAGTGGTGTAAAGTCTCCTACTTTGGGGAAAAATTTAGCCTTGGGCTATGTAAGTAAAGAATTTTCAAAATTAGGATCCATTGTGAGTATAAAAGCAAGGGAAAAGTTACTAGAAGCTGAGGTCGTGAAAACTCCGTTTTATAGAGGAAGTGTAAAAAGCACAAAGTAAAAATACTGGCAAAGGGGCGCTATATCAACTTTTATAAGAATAATAAAAAGAGGTGAGATGTTATAATGAATGATTTTCCATATTTACCCCATACCCAAAAGATATAGAAGAAATGTTCTCTTTTTTGGGAATAAAAGATATAGATGAACTTTATCGGGATATTCCAGCACTGTTCAAAGGTGAGTTGAATATCCCATCGGGTTTGAGTGAATTAGAAGTTAAAGAAAGGCTAACCGATTTATCGCAAATGAATAAAAATATGGAAGAATACGGGATTTTTAGAGGTGCGGGAATTTACAATCATTATATTCCTTCTGTGATATATCCTTTAGCTTCAAATAGGAATTTTTTAACTGCATATACGCCTTACCAGGCTGAAGTTTCTCAAGGTACCTCCAGATACTATATGAGTATCAAACTCAGATATGCAATCTTACGGGGATGGAAGTTTCTAATTCATCTATGTACGATGGTGCTTCAGCTTTAGCTGAGGCTATTTTAATGGCAAAAAGAATTAATGGTAAAAATCATGTTTTGATGTCTAAATTGGTTCATCCCGAATATCAAGAAGTATCAAAAACCTATGTTGAAGTGCAAGGGATGAATATAGAGCAAATAGGCTATTTATCTGAAACGGGACAATTAGATTTAGATGATTTAACTTCTAAAATCACTCAAGAAACATCTTGTGTTGTAGTTTCATATCCAAACTTTTTTGGTGTAATAGAAGATTTGAAAGCGATAAGAGAAAAGGTTCCTAGCGATGTTATTTTCATTGTAGTTACCTATCCAATCTCTTTAGGGTTGTTAGAAGCTCCTGGAAAATTTGGGGTGGATATAGTAGTAGGAGAAGGTCAATCTTTAGGAAATACACCTTCATTTGGGGGACCAAGTTTGGGATTCTTCGCTTCCAAAAAAAAGTACATCCGAAAGATGCCTGGCAGAATTATCGGTGAAACCGTGGATCAAGATGGTAAAAGAGGATTTTGCATGATTTTGCAGACAAGGGAACAACATATAAGAAGAGAGAAGGCTACTTCTAATATATGTTCAAATCATGCATTCAATGCTCTTTTGGCTTCTTTGTATATGAATGTGATGGGAAAGCAAGGGATAAGAGAAGTTTCTCTTCAGAATTATCATAAAGCCCATTATCTAGCAAAAAAATTGGTAGAGACTGAAAAGTTTAAACCTGTATTTGACGGACCATTTTTTAACGAGTTTGTATTAGAAAGCAAAATTGATCCTGATCTTCTCAACGAAAAACTGTTGGAGCAACATTATTTTGGACCTTTGATACTGAAGAATTTTTATGAAGAAATGGGGAATAAGGTACTGTTTTGTGCAACAGAACTGACTAAAAAAAGAGATATCGACTTTTTATGTTCTTTCTTGGAGGGATTGTCATGAAATTGATATTTGAAAAATCAGTTAGCGGGAGAACATCATATTCGCTTCCTAAATTGGATGTCAAAGAATCTCAGATAGATATTCCAGAACATTTGGTTAGAAATGAAGCTCCGAATCTACCAGAACTTTACGAAGTTGATGTTGTTAGACATTACAATCAATTAGCCAGTCTAAACCATTCGGTTGATAGAGGTTTTTATCCTTTGGGTTCTTGTACAATGAAATACAATCCTTTTCTGAATGAAGAGGCTGCATCTTTGAATGGATTCAAATTTATTCATCCCTATCAAGAGGAAAGTACAGTACAAGGTGCGTTGGAATTGATGTATGAATTACAAGAATTTCTCAAAGAGATAACAGGGATGGATTATGTTACCCTGCAGCCTGCTGCTGGTGCCCATGGGGAGCTTACAGGAATGCTTGTTATCAAGAAATATCTACAAGAAAATAATTTAGCTCATAAAAATGAAGTTATCATACCAGATTCCGCTCATGGTACGAATCCTGCATCTGCGGTAATGGCAGGGTTTGATGTCGTTAAAGTTAATTCGAATAATGAGGGAAGAGTCGATTTAGATCATTTGAAATCTTTAGTGAATGAAAATACTGCCGCTATTATGCTCACAAACCCAAATACTTTGGGATTGTTTGAAAAAGATATTCTGAAGATATCTGATTTGATGCATAAAAACAATGCCTTGTTGTACTACGATGGGGCGAATTTAAACGCAATAATGGGAAAAGTAAGACCTGGAGATAATGGTTTCGATGTTGTCCATCTAAATCTACATAAAACATTTTCTACCCCTCATGGAATGGGGGGACCTGGGAGTGGTCCTATAGCGGTAAAGTCTTTTTTAAAAGAGTATTTGCCTAAACCTATTGTGGGTATGAAAGAAAGTGGGGAATATTATTTTGATTATGATATCCCTAAAAGCATTGGTAAAGTACGTAGCTTTTACGGTAATTTTTTAGTACTAATCAAAGCATACACTTACATATTATCAATGGGCAAAGAAGGTTTGAAGAAGGTAAGTGAACTTGCAACTTTAAATGCGAATTATTTGAAAGAGAAGTTGTCGAAATTTTTAGACGTTGCTTATCCAGATGTCTGTAAGCATGAGTTTGTAATAAAAGGGACTTCGTTGAAAGATTATGGTGTAAGCACACTGGATTTTGCAAAAAGGCTCTTAGATTATGGTATGCATCCTCCAACAGTTTATTTTCCTTTGATAGTGGATGAAGCAATGATGATCGAACCAACCGAAACTGAAAGCAAAGAAACCTTGGATGAAGTTGCTTCTATATATGAGAAAATCTTAGAAGAAGCCAGAAAAGAACCAGATAAGTTAAAAGAAGCTCCTTTGACTTTAACTATTAAAAGATTGGACGAAATAAAAGCCAATAAGGATTTAAAGGTAAAATTTGAGTAGGCGTTGATAAGTTGGGGATGAGAGTTGAAGGTATTTGTTATATTAAGTCAAAAAAACAGTGAGGCAAAAATATCGACTTACGCCTCACTGTTTTCTTGTTTTAAACATTCTCCACAGATTCCATAGAAAGTGATTTCAACAGAGTCGATTTTGTTATCTTTTAATTCTTCTTCAGTAAAAGTTTTAAAACTAATTAATTTCTTTTCATCTATGAAATTTAATTTATCTAACTCTATATCTTGCACTTTTCCACAATTTTTGCAAATAAAATGCGCATGAGGGGTGATGTTAGAATCGTAATGAATTTTATTTTCAATTAAAATTTCTTTTACTAGTCCTGCATTTTCAAATAATTTTACAATGTTATACACTGAAGTGAAAGAAATCTGAGTTTCATTACTTTTTACTAACTTTTGATGCAATTGATCAATCGACGGATGTTCATTAGAGTTAAAAAGCTCAAAGGCTACTTTGAATCTATTTGGAGTAACCTTAATCTTGTTATCTTTTAATATTTTGATTATACTATTTTTATCGTATTTAATTTCCAACTCTACCACCTTAGTTTAAATTATTTTACTGGTTAATTATAACACAAGATTTTAAAGAATTATTTGAATTATAGTGAAATTAACAATAGTGTCAAAAAACAAGTGATATAATAAAAAGGTAGTTTAAAGAGCAGAGAGCAAAGAATTGCGACCTTATATCTTAATGGGTAAGGATTGGGGCGACGGGGCGCTAAATGAATTTTGGGATTTCTAAATGAAGTATAAAATAATGAAGATTTTTAGGAGGGATACAGTGAGTGAGGTTAAAAAATCGGTTTAATGACCAGTGGTGGAGATGCACCTGGAATGAACGCTGTTATTAGGGCTGTTACAAGAAGTGCAGTTGTGGAAAATATCGAAGTGTATGGGTTTTTGAGAGGATTTGCTGGTATTTTAGATAAAGAATATAAAAAACTAACATATTCAGATGTTGGTGGAATAATGGAAAGAGGGGAACCATTTTAAGAACCTCTCGAGTACCAGAATTCAAAGTTCCTGAAGTTAGAAAAAAAGCTGCTGATATATTGAAGGATTTAGGTATAGATGTGTTAGTTATAATTGGGGGTAACGGGAGTCTTACTGGGGGAAAGTTGCTAGCAGAAGAACAAGGGATATCCGTAGTAGGCGTACCGGCTTCTATAGACAACGATATTGCATATACCGATATGAGCATAGGTGTTGATACCTGTCTTAACACAGTAGTTGATGCCATGCAAAAGTTAAAAGATACCGCTTCTTCCCACGAAAGGGCTTTTATCGTCGAAGTTATGGGAAGGACATCTGGATACATAGCGTTGATGTCAGGTCTTGCTATAGGTGCGGAAGCTATAATAATACCAGAAGTTCCCACCGATTACGATGCTTTAGCAGAAAAAATGTGGGATGAAAGAAAAAGGGGTAAGATTAATTCAATTGTCGTTGTTGCGGAGGGATCTGCCAGCGCTTATACAGTCGCCAGACATTTAGAAAATAGAATTGGTTTTGAAACGCGTATAACAATTTTAGGCCATATTCAAAGAGGTGGTTCACCTACTGCTTTCGATAGAATTTTAGCTTCAAGAATGGGGAACGAAGTAGTAAAATCTATTAAAGACGGAAATTTTAACGTGATGGTGGGCTTGAGTAAAAACGATTTAATAAGAACACCTCTTGAAAAAGTGCTTTCTGAAAATAATAAATTGGATATGGAGATTGTAAAGCTGGCAGGGATTTTATCCTAGGGCGTTCAAGGGGTAAACCCCTTGAAAATTCCCAAGGCATGGAATCTAAAAAAAAGATGTAATTTGGGAAGAAACACCCAAAAGTTACGCATCTTTAGGAGGATAGTTATGAACGAAAAATAGAAAATAAAAAGACGAGAATCGTTTGCACAATTGGTCCAGCTACACAAGATGAAACGATGATAAAAAAATTGATAAATGCAGGAATGAATGTAGCAAGATTGAATACTTCTCACGATACCATTGCTGATCATGAGAAAAGAGTAAATTTAATAAAGAAGATACGAAAAGATTTGAACATACCTTTTGCCATTTTACTCGATTTAGAAGGTCCTAAGATTCGTACGGGCAAATTTGAGACGGATCAAGTAATGTTGGAAGAGGGACAGAAATTTATTTTGACTATCGAGGAGATCGTTGGCAACAAAGAAAGGGTGAGTATAAATTATAGAGAATTACCTAAAGAAGTTAAAAAAGGAGATTTTATTCTTCTTGATGATGGAAAAATTCGACTTGTAGTCGTTAGCAGCAACGAAAAAGAAATTGTTACGAAGGTTGTAACCGGTGGCAGTATCACTCACAGAAGAGGGATAAACGTTCCTGGAATAGATATCAGTTTGCCACCTTTAACAGAAAAAGATATGGAGTATTTAAACAAGGCTGTAGAATGGAACGTAGATTATATAGCACAATCTTTTGTTAGAAAAGCTGAAGATATCACTAGAACTAGGAGAATTTTAACGGAATTGGGTATGCCTGATCTCCCCATTATTGCTAAAATCGAAACATTACAAGCTCTAGACAACCTTGAATCGATCATTGAAGAAGCTGATGGGGTGATGGTCGCAAGAGGAGATTTGGGTGTTGAAGCACCAGTTGAACAAATTCCTTTACTTCAAAAGAGAATAATAGAGATTGCAAATACAATGGCAAAGCCTGCTATAACAGCTACCCAAATGCTTGAAAGTATGGTTAACAATCCTTTTCCTACAAGAGCAGAAGCTACTGATATAGCTAATGCTATATTAGATGGGACGGATGCAGTTATGTTGTCTGAAGAAACGTCGATTGGGAAATACCCTGAACAAGCTGTCAAAGTTATGGCTAATGTAGCTAAAGAAACCGAAAAAATACTAGAAGAGTACTACTACAAATTTGATTATTCAACATACGGTGGTGGAGATCCCGCTACCAATTCGATAACGATGTCTGCAATAAAAATTGCCGAGCAATTAGGAATTGATGTTATAGTTGCCACCACTTATAGTGGTTATACGGCAAGAGCTTTGTCTAGGTTCAGAAGAAATATTAAAATAGTTGCTGCATCTCCAAGGATAACTACTTATCATCGATTGGCATTGGTATGGGGAGTCACCCCCGTTATCATGCAAAAATTTACCGACACAGATAATATGTTGGAGAGCGTTAGCAATATCGTGAAATCTTTAGATTTTGGTGTATCAGGAGAAAATATCATAGTGACGGCTGGGATTCCCTATGGTTTCTCCAGTAAAACCAATCTCTTAAAGGTTCATGAGATATGATATAATTGATACATTAGTAAAAATTTATTTTTGAGGTGATTTTTATGAATAAAATAGATGAATTAACTCCAAAAAAAGTTGTAGAAAAATTGGATAACTATATAATCGGTCAAAAGGAAGCAAAGAAACAAGTTGCTATCGCTTTGAGAAATAGAATTAGACGGTTGTCTCTATCAGAAGATGTTAGAAAAGATGTTATACCAAAAATATTCTGATGATAGGTTCTACCGGTGTTGGAAAGACTGAGATTGCTAGAAGATTAGCAGAGGTTGCCAATGCACCATTTGTGAAGGTTGAAGCTACAAGGTTTACCGAAGTTGGATATGTTGGAAAGAATGTAGAAAGTATGGTCAGAGAATTGGTTGATTCTTCAGTCAATATGGTTAAAAAAGAAATGATGGAAGAAGTTAAAGATAAAGCTCAAAGGCTCGTAGAAGAAAGAATAGTAGAAGTACTCGTGCCTTCAAAGAAAAGAGCAAAAGCTCAGCCCTCATTTATGGATGTGATGCAACTTTTCAATCAAAACGCTGAATATTCCCAAAATAAGGACTACGATGAAAATGAAGACGAAAATATAAGAAGAAGAAGAGAGGAATTATTGGAAAAATTAAGAAAGGGAGAATTAGAGGATGTAGAAATAGAAGTAGAAGTCGAGGAACAATCTTCTCCAATGTTTGCTGGATTAGGACCAGAATTAGAAGACATGGGTATACAATTTGGAGAAATGTTTCAAAATCTTATGCCTAAGAAGAAAAAAGAAGGCGAATGAAGATTTCTGAAGCGAGGAAGGTTTTGGAACCTATCGAGTCCGAAAAGTTGATCGATCAAGATAAATTAATTCAAGAAGGTGTAAGTAGAGCCGAAAATAGAGGCATAATTTTCATTGATGAGATAGATAAAATTACATCCAAAGGTGTTTCTTCAGGACCCGATGTATCCAGAGAAGGTGTTCAAAGAGATTTGTTGCCGATAGTTGAAGGTACAACCGTCATGACAAAGTATGGTTCCATTAGTACTGATTATATATTGTTTATTGCTGCTGGTGCATTCAGTGAAGCTAAACCTTCGGATCTGATTCCTGAGCTGCAGGGTAGATTCCCTATCAGAGCAGAATTATCAGATTTGACTAAAGAAGACTTTATTAGAATACTAACCCAGCCAAAGAATGCAATATTAAAACAGTATCAGTACTTACTCGAAACCGATGGGGTGAGAATTGAGTTCACTGAAGATGGCGTTGAAAGAATGGCAAATATTGCCTTTGAGCTCAATGAAAAAGTCGAAAATATTGGAGCAAGAAGACTTTACACTGTAGTCGAAAAAGTTCTTGAAGAGGTTTCTTTTGAAGCCCCCGCATCAGGAGAATGGGAATTGAAAATTGATAGCAATTATGTAGATCTAAGACTTGGTAAAGTATATGGTGATGAAGATCTTAGAGAATATATCCTTTGATGGACGGTAGTGAGCTAATAAATTGTATATTTCAATAATATTTTTGGAAGTGAGGATATATGCGATTAAATGGTTCCAAACTAATTATCATAATAGGTTGTGGAAGATTAGGGTCTGAACTAGCTTTACAGTTGAGTAAATCTTATAATGTTGTGGTTCTTGATAAAGAAGAATCCTCTTTTGAAAGATTATCGAAAAGAAATTTTACTGGTTTCACAAGAGTGATTGACACAAGTGATATGGCTGCATTAAAGGATGTGAATATTGAAAAAGCTCACATGGTTTATATTGTCACTCCCGATGACAATTTAAATTTTATGTTGGCTTATGGAATTAAAAAATTAAATTCGGGAGTAAGAATAGCCGCAAGGGTGAACGACCCTTTAAAAAAATCAATTTTTATTAAGGCAGGATTGAATTTATTTTGTCCCATTGAGGATTCAGTAATGGATTTAGTTGAGGAATTGGAGAAGGAAGTAGTTAAGTATGAGTAGAATTTTTTATATCATAGAGGGAAAGATATTAGCCTATTCTTTAGCTAAAAAATTACTCTTATTGGGTAATCAGGTTTACTATGTGAGTCAAAATAAGGAAAATTTGGAGATTTTAGATGGATTAAAGGTAAATTTTCCGGCTCTTGAGCTCGTCAAGCAAGATCCCACCGATATCAAATGGATAGAAAATTTGGATCTAAATAAAAAAGTAGAAGCCTTAATAATAATCTCTGAGGATGACGCATTGAATTTTGTTGTATCTTGGCTGCTGAGAGAATATTATGAAGATATAAAGATAATCTCTCTAGTCAATGCAACAGAAAACGAAACTATTTTCAAAGGTATTAATGTCGAAACTCTAGTTCCAATTTCTTGGATGCAAAAAATAATAGAATCTTCTTTGATTCATGAAGATATTACCGATTTTTTCAATCCCTATGTGGAGAAGTTATCCATTTTGGAACTCACTATACTTGAAGATGATAAAGCGGTAAATAAAAAACTGAAGGAATTAAATATACCTCAGAATTCAATAATTGGAGTTTTGATAAGAGAAGACGGAGATATAATGGTTCCTCAAGGTGAAACAATTATTTATAAAGGAGATAGATTGATCGTTCTGGCTTTAAAAGAACAAGCTGACAATGTTATAGAAACGTTAAAATAGAGGTGATCAAGTGCCTTCTTACACATATTTTTTAAAATTAAGGTATAAAGCTATTTTTAGAAATACAGGAAATATTATAATAGGTCTTTCAGTTTTGATACTTTTAGTGGGTTCTACGGCTTTTATTTATGATTCATTTAAAGATTTTCTACCATTTTTGATTACTGGGATATTGTCCTTTCTTAGCGGTGGAATGTTTCGCTTCATTGGAAGTGGAGAAAAAAGAAAAGAATTAAATACACAGGATGCTGTCGTCACAGTTTTTTTGTTTGGACACTCGCAATATTCCTTTCTTCTCTGCCTTTTATTTTTTCTGGTGAATTGAATTTTTCACAAGCGGTTTTCGAATCCACAAGTGGCTGGACAACGACGGGGCTTTCGATGTTTTCTGATGTGGAAGTACTACCCCGGTCTATTTTAATATGGCGCTCGGTGATGCAATTTATTGGTGGAGCTGGTTTTGCTATAATTACTGTAATCATAGCTGGTACTATGGGGGTTGGCATATATCAAGCAGAAGGAAGAAGTGATAATTTAGTTCCAAATTTGAGGGAATCAGCTAGGATTATTCTTAGAATCTATTTAAGTTGGGCGGTTATAGGTGTTCTGCTTTTGATGTTTGTAGGAGAACTCTCTTTTTTTGATGCCTTTAACCATACATTAACCGGCTTGGCTACAGGAGGATTTTCTACAAAAAATTTTAGTATAGGTTCTTTTGGTAGCTTGAAGGTAGAAATAATTATCATGTTGCTTATGATTATGGGCGGAACCGGGTTTGGAGTCCATTATGCTGGTTTATTAATGATTAGAAATTTTATTAGGAATCGCAGAGACTATCGGTCCAAAAAAATTTCTTTACTTGAATTAAGAGAAAAAATTAAATCTGAGCCTTTTTTAAAAAATCCCGAAATTAAGACCATGTTCATAATTTTAGTTATTTCCTTTTTGCTGCTTTTTGCTTTTACAACAGTTGAAATTTACGGAGTTGGAAATGGTTTAGTTCATTCTGCGTTTCAGAGTATTTCAGCTTTAACAGGTACGGGTTTTTCAACCGTAGCTTTTTCAAACTGGAATTATTTCGGATTGTTAATTTTGACAATATTGATGATCTTAGGCGGAATGATGGATTCCACATCAGGCGGTTTAAAATTATTCAGGGTATATATCGCTTTCAAATTGATAATTAACCAGATCAAAGAATTTTTTAAACCCTCTGGAACCACTTTTTACATAGAAGTATATAAAGGGGTATCAAGAAAGAAAATTGATCTTAACTCAATAAAAAATGTGTTAGTAGTCTTTACAATGTATTTTATCACTTATTTTATTGGCGTTTTTATATTGTTGGCTTATGGGTATCCCCTTCATAACGCGTTGTTTGAGTATGCTTCGACTTTATCTGCTGTTGGACTTTCTACAGGTATTACTTCTAATCAAGCTCCCGTAGGAGTGATTTGGACTCAAACATTAGGAATGTATTTAGGGCGTCTGGAATTTTTCGTCATTATAAATGCACTTATAAAATTGTTTAAAGATTTGAGAGATATTTTTTAAAAAATATGCTTTAATACTTGAACGATCTTTTGTTTTTCATATTAAAAAAAACAAATTTAGGAAAGTGAAAAAATACCCGCCATCTATAATTAGGCGGGTTTATTTTATCCTTTGACTGAACCGGCGAGCAAACCTCTTACAAAATACCTTCCCAATATCATGTAAACGATGAGTGTAGGAAGGGCAGCTATTAAAGCTCCTGCCATTTGAACATTCCATTGAACGACCTGACTGCCAGCCAAATTGACTAACGCCACCGTTATGGGCTGTTTCGTTGGGTCACTAGTTATCGTTACTGCAAATAAGAATTCATTCCATATGTTAGTGAACTGCCATATTATAACAACTACGAAACCAGGTATAGATATAGGTAAAAGAATCTTTGTATAGGATTGCCATATGTTTGCTCCATCCACAGATGATGCTTCTACTAATTCGTTTGGGATTTCCTCATAGTAATTTTTAAACATTAATGTTGTGATCGGTATTCCGTATATAACATGGGTTATTATTAATGCTGGTATTGTTCCATATAAACCTATTGCTTGAAAGAATTGTATCAGTGGAAATAATACGCTCTGATAAGGTATGAACATGCCAAATAGTATGAGTGCAAAAATAATATTTGAATATTTGAATCTTAATTTTGAAAGGGCAAAGCCATTTATAGAACCAATCATTGCAGATATTAGTGTTGCTGGTATTGTAAGATAAAAACTGTTTTTTAGATTCGGCCCTAACTTTGCAAACGCCTCTTTGAAACCTTCAAAAGAAATCTTAGTTGGAAGTTTCCACATGTTTGATATAGAGACTTCTTCAAACGGTTTAAAAGAGGTGCTTAGAGTTACATAAAACGGCAACACGTAAAATATTGTGAATAAAGTCAATATAATGTAATAGATTGTAAGCGAAGTTTTATTTGTTTTTTCTGCCATCATCTCTCCCCCTAAAAGAGCTATAAAGATATGGTACTATAACCGCTGCTACCATTACCAACATTATTATTGCAATAGCTGATGCTACTGCATATCTGTTTGATCTGAACATCTGTTCAAACATGTAAACAGCAGGCATATCGGTAACGTTGTTAGGCCCACTTCCAGTCATAGCGTATATTAAATCAAATATCTTTAAGGACATGTGTCCTATTACTATCATTGCACTAAGTGTAATTGGTCTAAGCATAGGCATCTTTATTCTCCAAAATAATTGAGTACCTGTTGCACCGTCTACTTGTGCTGCTTCTATCATCTCTTCAGGGATAGCTCTAAGCCCAGCTAAATACATTGCCATTACGTATCCTGACATCTGCCAGGTTGCTGCTATTACCACTGGTATCAACGCTAAATTGAATTTTCCTATTGATTGAGTACTCGTGTACCACATCCATTGTAAGTTTGACCATCCAAGGTTTTCAAGTAATAAGTTAATTCCCTGTGGGGAAGTTGGTATGTTCCCCGGAGCGAATATCCAACCCCAAACAGTTCCTGTTACGACAAATGAAATTGCCATTGGGAATAAAAAGAGGTTTTGAAAAAAACTTGATCCTTTCAATTTTTTGTCAATAATATTGGCTAAAAATATACCGAGTATAATACAACCAGCAAGAAAAAATAGGGTAAAGAATAATGTATTCCATAAATCTGTTTGAAATCTGGGATCCATGAATAACCTTTGATAATTTCTAAGCCCTACAAACTTATATTCCCCACTTAATAATGAAGAGAAACTATTCCAGTTGGATGTTGATGTTCTTACAGTTAAAAATATGAAATAATATACAAATATTCCTATGAATGCTAAAGAAGGGAGAATTATAAGGAATCCTGCTCTTGCTTTTTTCTTTTGAACGGACATATCTATCTCTCCTTATCGATTGAGGTATATTGAAAATCTCGGCCCCATAAAGGGCCGAGATTAAGTTATCTTAATGTTAATCTGTGAGTAGATTTACGTCTTCAGCAGCCCATAATATCATTTGTTTTGCTTGGTTAACATTTTTAGTAGTTACTAAATTGTTGATGGCATCGTTAAATGATGTGACAAATGCTTCGGGCGCAGCGGATCCGTGAACGATGGATGGTGATATGATGAGAGTTCTGAAATCTTCAGCTGTTTCTATTAGATATGGATCATCTCCTGGATCTGCATCAATTCTTGCTGGGATAGAACCTTTGATTGGGTTAAACAATGATTGAGCCCTTGTGGAAGCCAAATATTCCAAAAAGATTAGTGCATTTTGTCTATGTGGGGCATTCTTTGGTAATCCGAAGGTATCAGATACTAGTACAAATACCGCTTGCGTACCAGGCAGTTCAAACCATCCAAAGTCTTCTCCTGGTGTCCAACCTAAGGTTTTGTAGTAACCTTCCGCCCAGTCACCCATTAAGTTGAAAACAGCTTTGTCTTCATACAATAGCCTTGCAGCATCTTGCCATTCCAAAGCTGCATGGTCTACGTTCACGTAGTTCATAAGTTGAACCATTTTCTCTAATGCACTGTCAAGCCTTTTGTCGTTGAACGATAGTTCACCGTTGAATAATGCGTTGTAATTAACGGCTCCAAATTCGGCTACCATGAGATTTTCCGCAATTTGACCGGCTTCCCACTTGTTTTTATCTCCCAAAGCAAGTGGGGTATAACCTGCAGCTTTTGCTTTTTCTAATGCGTCTATGAATTCCATCCAAGTTTCTGGCTCTTTTGTCAAACCTATTTCGTTGAATAATTTCTTGTTATAGAAGATTACGTTACTTCGATGGATAGTCAGAGGAATGGAATATACTTCACCCTGATAACTTACAATGTCTATTAGACCTTTTGGAAATTTATCGTATACTCCCCAAGATTTGAGATAGTCTGTTAAAGGTTCCATGAGTCCAGGTATTACGTATGTATCTGTTAGCTCCCAACCAGCATGTACTTGGAATGTATCTGGTGGGTTACCACCAAGGGTTCTTGTTTTCAATACCGCTTTGGCGTTAGTCCCTGCACCACCGGCAACAGTTGCGTTAATTACTTCAATGTTTGGATATAGTTCATTGAAATCCTCAATAGTTGCTAAAAGAGCCTCTTCTTCTCCTCCACCTGTCCACCAACTGAATATCTCTACCTGCCCGCTTTGGGCAAAGATCATTGTGAAACTTAATACACTTAGAAGTACTAAACCTACTAATTTTCTCATCTTACGCTACCTCCTTTTTGAGAATTCACAATTTATTTGGAAGCTCTAAAACTTTCTTTTTTATTTGGGTTTGTTGTAAGATATGTTTTTGGCATTGTTTAGCAAAAATTCATATGGAGAAGATACGATGTGTTCGATCGCAATTGAGGCTGCACCTGACAAAATAGCATCTTCTTTCTTTGTTGCGACTAAAATTTCTGGTATTTCATTGGAAAAGGTGTATTGTTCAACTATTTTTTTTATTTCTCTGATTACAGAGTTGCCTACTTTTAAAATTCTCCCTCCTAAAATTACTGCTTCGGGATCAATCGTATTTACCAGGTTCACTATTCCCAAAGCTAAAAATTTACTGATTTCATCAATTGCTTTTTTAATTTCATCAGACTTTTTTGATTCATTTAAAATTATCTCTAATGGTAAGTTAAATTCATCTGCTAACCTTGATAAACCTCCGAAACTTTCCAAAGGAATTAAATCTTTAGTTATGACTGTATGGCCTATTTCTCCAGCAGAATTAGAAGTTCCCGAATATAACTTTCCGTTTATGATAATTCCTGCGCCGATTCCGGAATCACCTACAATAAAAACATAATTGTTAAATTTTTTTCCATGTCCAAACCACTTTTCACCTAAAACGGCACCATTTGCATCATTTTCTAACCAAATTGTTTTTTCATAGTGTTCTTCTAGCTGCTCAACTAGCGGGTATTCTTTTAGTAATGGGAAAGGATGAACTGATCGTAAAATTCTTTTTTGACTGTCTATCAAACCCGGCATAGCAATACCCATCCCTTTAATCTTGTAGAAGTCGACTTTGGAGTTATTGATCAATTCATCAATTATTAAAATTAGGTTTTTTAAAACATCGGTTGGTCTTCCATATGAATTTATTTCTTTTTCGATACTATTAATTTTTTACCCTTAATATTGAATATTCCTGCACGTACTATATTTACCCCGAATTCAATACCTATAACATAAAAAGCGTCTTCTTTGATTTTTATAAGTTTTCTTTTTCTACCTAATTTGCCATCTACAGTGCCAACTTCTTCTACTAAATCCTTGGAAATTAATTCGTTGACTATATTTGTTATAGTTGCGTTTGTAAGCCCTGTTATGTCTGATATTTCTGATCTTGTGCTTGTCCCTTTAGAATTCAATAATTCTAGAACAACAGTCCTGTTTCGCTCTTTAACTAATTCTATATTGTATGTTTTATTTGTCATCAGTAAACCCCTTTGCATTTTATTTCTGCTTCACTTTCAATTTAAATACATTTTATTATAAATGTCAAGTTTGATTATGAGCGTTTATACTCAATTATTATCATTTAAAAGCGATTATTTAGGAATATCTTAAGAAATCATACTTTTTTTTATTTAAAAAAATTCGGTCTATATATTTATAGTTTAATACTTGAACGAATATGTAGTTTTCATATGAAAACCTCATTAAATACTGTTCATTATGCAGTACTACCTAATGTTAAATTTTAAAATTTAGCTAATAAATTCGTTAAGGTTGTTTGAGTGGGAATTAGAAGTTAAGTTTACTTGTAGAAAAAGACTTTAAAGGTTGTACCTACCATCCATTTTGATTCAAATTCTATTTTATAATTTGCTAGTTCGCATAGATATTTAACCACCGCCAAACCCAACCCCGATC
>LZCG01000074.1_pt1 | contig 18651 bp, 29 predicted proteins | sample 768541 | NCBI WGS metagenome assembly LZCG01 (sample SAMN05200874, study PRJNA324366) | oil field metagenome | isolation source: sample BH-FW-1 from oil reservoir | place: India: Bombay High | collected 2015-07-11
TTCATTGTTTTTTTTATTGTAATTTTTAATGAAGCTTGAATTATTCGTTTTACTTGGTTTTATACTTTTTTCTTTTAAAAATCAACTCATAAACGATATTTTATAAAATTCGTGGAAGAAAACCATTGAGTCTTTAGCTTAATGGATGAATTCCACCATTGTCCTTTTCAAAATATTAATCCTTACGAGCTTGAATCAAAAAAATGTTGTTAATTATATGTATGTATGGTACAATTGTATTATATCATAGAGTTTTCGAATTAAGGTGATTGAATATGTTAAAAACATACAAGTTTCGTATATATCCATCAAACGAACAAATAGAGAAACTTAATCAGCATTTTGGACATACTCGATTTGTATACAATCTTTTTCTAGAATTCTCCAGTAATGCATACAAGAATACCAAAACATCAACTAACTATTATATGTGGGCTAAAGTACTTACGGTTCTTAAAAAAACTGAGAAGTATCAATGGCTAAACGATGTCAACTCTCAATCTTTGCAACAGTCCATAAAAGATTTAGAGACTGGGTATAAACGTTTCTTCAAGAAACAAGCTAAGCACCCTAAATTTAAAAAGAAATCAAGTAGGCAATCGTTTAGAGTTCCACAACATATACAACTGTATGAAAATGAGGGTAATGATAAATATGGTACTCTTTTCGTACCAAAGTTTAAAGAAGGTATCAAAGTAAGAGTACATAGAAAAATCGATCCAAATGCAAAGATAAAAATTGTACTTTCATTAAAACTACAACAGGTAAGTACTTTGTATCTATAACATTCGAAGTTGAAGGTTCTTTCCCCGATAGAGATATAGACTACGAGAACTCAATTGGTATGGATATGGGATTGAAAGATTCTGTTGTATTATCCGATGGAACAAAGTATCCAGCTCCTAAAGTTTTGTCTAAGTACGAAAGGAAATTAAAACACGCATATAAAAAGTTTTCAAGCAAAGAACAAGGTTCTAAGAATTGGGACAAGGCAAAATTAGAAGTTGCTAGAATACATGAGAAAATAAAAAATACCCGAGAGGATTTTCTACATAAACTAACGAAAGAAATCAGTGAGAACCAAGCTGATGTCTTCGTTGTGGAAACTCTCAATATAAGAGGCATGTTAAAGAATCATCACTTAGCTAAAAGTATTTCAGATTCAGGATGGTACCAATTCAAAACATTTCTAAAATACAAAGCAGAGAGATTAGGTAAAAAGGTAATCGAGATAGGAATGTTCGAACCTTCGTCTAAGGTTTGTAGTGTATGTGGGTATAAGAACGAAGGTTTAAAACTCTCTGATAGGGAATGGGTATGTCCTGAATGTGGAACTAAACATGATAGAGATGTAAATGCTGCCGTTAATATTAGGCAGTTTGGATTAAAACAGGCATTTTCCACACAGCCTTATGGCACATAAGGAAACAGTTAGTCACTGTATAAACTGACTCTACCCCAGGAACTGGGGGAAGTAAAGCCTTTGGAGACTGTGTAAGACGGGCATCCTTAGATCCCTTCTAGGGTGTTTTTCCGCAATGGTTGATGAATTAGGAAGCTATTGAATCTTTAGCTCAATGGTAGTTCACAGTATAATATTCATTGAAAACAACCAAAGGAGTTGTAGATATGTCTAAAAAGCTTTTGAAGAATGCGTATGTTTTGATAAGTGCTGATGATGATGTAGAAAAATTTGATATATTAATAGACGGTGATGAGATCGAAGATTTACTTGCACCAGGTGATTCAACCGAGATGGATTTGGGAGATGTGGACGAGTACGATCTAACTGGTAAGCTGATCGTCCCTGGATTTATTAACACCCATAGCCATTCAGTAATGTCTTATTTTAGAGGTATAGCCGATGATTTATCGCTTAACGATTGGTTGTTCAAAGAGATGCTGCCAAGAGAGGATTTTTTGGAAAGTGAAATGGCTTACTACGGTGCCTTAGTTTCTATGTTAGAAATGATTTCCAACGGAATAACAACTTTTGTTGATATGTATATGTTTACTGATGAGATAGCTAAAGCTTCATACGATTTAGGAATTAGGGCATACATATCAAGAGGGCTCTCTTTTGATACAGATGAGGGTTGGAATAGAAGGATAAAAGAAAATATCGAAACGTATGAAAAATACAATGGCTTAGACAATAGGATTTACATAGGCTTTGGACCTCATGCCCCTTACACCGTTCCAATGGATAAATTGAAAGAAGTAGCGAAAATTGCAAAAAAATACAACACCCACATTCAAATTCATTTGTTAGAATCTGCAAATGAAAGAAAGCAGTACAATCTTTTAGATGTTGAGAATACAGGTTTATTCGATCTTCCCACGATTGCGGCGCACTGTGTACATGTGGATGAAAAAGATATAGAGGTTCTTTCGAGAAACGAAGTGAATGTAGCTTATAACCCAATTAGTAATATGAAGTTGGGCAATGGGATAGCCCCCATAGTCGATATGCTCGATAAGAATATAAACATAACTTTTGGTACGGATGGTTGTGCTAGCAACAACTCTTTGAATTTTTTCAACGAGATGAAGTTTGGAGGCATATTGCAGAAATACAAGTACGGACCTGATAGATTTTCAGTCGAACAGATTTTGCGGATGAGCTGGGAGAACGGAGGTTTTGCCTTAGAAACAAATATCGGAAGGTTAGAACCTGAGTTTAAAGCGGATTTGGTTATTTTAGATATGGATTCCTTTGAGTTTTTACCTAATGATTTATCAAGGTTAAAGTCTCATATCGTTTATTCTGCAAATCCTAAGAACGTTTTCGCAACGATGGTAGCGGGTAACTTTTTGTACTACGATGGAAAATTTCTAACTTTAAAAGAGGAAAAGGAGCAAATTTATGAGAAATTCCACAAATTTTACCAAAGAATCGAAGATAAGTATAATAATAGCGATTATTCTGATATCCATAACGACGATAGGGATATCTAAACCTATCGATGATTACATAGAGTTTTCTCCTACAGGCTATGAAGAGATAAGTAGGATAGTCACCAGAAATGGGACGATAATAAACACAACGGTCCCAGATACTGGCGAACATTTGGAGATGAACTTCAAAAAGAATGGAGGTTTGTACGAAGTTCACATTGTTCATTTCGAGAATCCATTCGCTTTGTTGAATTTTTGGTATACCTTTGTTAGTGATTATTCTGATGGCTTAGCCGCTGCTTTTTCGGCTATTCCTTTTATATATGGCGAGTACAACGATGAGTATATGAAGATGCAAATCAGTGCATGGTATAGGGGAGTAAACAACTTATTTTTTGTCATTTATGGTCCAAAAAGAAGCGTTATAAACGACTTGAAACTTCAATTGAATAGATGGTGATTTTGTTGGATTTGTATAATAGGTTGAGTGAGTATTTTAAGAATAGATACGGTGAAAGGGTGCAAAGGTTACCAATCAACGCGGGATTTACTTGCCCAAATAAAACAGGTGAGAGAGGAAAAGGCGGGTGCATTTACTGCGATTTAACGGGGAGTGGGTTTGCAGCTTTTAAGCCTAAGGTGAGTATCGAAGAACAGGTTAAGGAAATGATTAATAGATACGAGAAAAAAGCTAATAAGTTCCTCGCCTATTTTCAGGCAAACACCAATACTTACGCCCCTGTTGATGAATTGAAAGAGAAGTATGAAAGTGCTTTGATAGACGATAGAATAGTAGGTTTGGATGTATCGACCCGACCTGATTGTGTCCCAGATGAAGTGATAACACTTTTAAAAACTTTTAAAGATAGGGTTGATGTTTACGTTGAGCTTGGTGTTGAGAGCACTAACCCTAACACGTTAAAGTATATGAACAGAGGGCATTCTTTGGCAGAGGTTATAGATTCTGTTAACAGGTTAAAAAAGCTGAACTAGAGGTTATTCTGCATTACATAATAGATTTTCCTTGTGATACATTAGAAGATGTGAAAGAGATGGCTAAAGTTAGTTCAGCGTTGAAGGTTGACGGTGTAAAATTGCATTCTTTGTATATCGTTGAAAATACAAAGCTTGCGGATTTGTATAAAAGTGGGGAGTTTGTGCCCTTGACGTTGGATGATTTTGTAGAAAGGGCAATTACTTTCTTGGAATATTTGGATCCAAAGATTGTAATTCATAGGCTCGTTGCCGATCCTCCAAAAATTGGGACGTTACATGGAAATTGGGGGATTTCTAAAATAAAAATTTTAAACTTAATTGAAAATACGATGAGAGAGAGAGGTTCCTATCAGGGTAAATATTTTAACTATTTGAATAATTGAAGTAGGACGGTTGATCGCGAGTAGCATACTTGGGCCTATTTTGAGGAAAGTCCGGACTCTAAGGGCAAGATACTGGTTAACAACCAGAGGGAGTGATCCTGAATAGGGCCATAGAAAAGAAAACCGCCGAAAGGCAAGGGTGGAACGGTGAGGTAAGAGCTCACCAGTGTCAGAGCGATCTGGCAGCTTGGTAGCCTCTATCTTGAGCAAGGTCAAGCAAGAAGGCCAGAGGTTGCCCGCCGAGAGACTTGAGTGTCCGCCTTCTGGGTAGACCGCGTAGATTAATGGTTAACTTTACAGAATCCGGCTTATAGTCCTACTGATATATTTAACAATGACGCCCTTGCTGGGCGTCATTTTTTAAGTTATTCTTCTTTTGGGAGTAATTGGAGTATAGATAATTCCGAAGCGTCACCTTTTCTATAACCGATTTTTAATATTCTTGTGTAACCACCGTTTCTATTTTCGTATCGGGGTGCGATCTCATGTACTATTTTGTAGACTAGTTTTCTGTCGTTGAAGTGTTTGTTTATGTCCCTGTTTAAAGCTACTCTTCTTTCTGGGAGATCTGTTGAATTAGCTTCCTTTGCCTTGGTGATTATTCTTTCAACAAGGGGCCTTACGGCTTTTGCTTTGGCGGTAGTAGTAATTATACTTTCAGATTCAAATACACTTCTTGCCAAATTGTTCAACAAAGCTTTTCTATGGGAAGCATATCTATTTAATTTTTTAGTTTTGACTCTATGCCTCATCGAAGGTGTTCCCCCTTTCTTCTTGGTATAATTTTTCGTAATCTATATCAAATTTCTCTTTTAGCTCATTTTTTATCTCATCTAAAGATTTTCTACCAAAGTTTTTGATTTTGAGAAGGTCGGCGGGTTTTCTTTTTAATAGCTCTCCAATGGTGTCTATTTTTTCTCTTTTTAAACAGTTTTTGGCTCTTTTCGTTAAATCCAAAGAATCAAGCTGCGTTTCCATTAAATCCTTTGGCAATCCAAAAATATTTTCTTCCTCTTCTTCCTCTTCCTCTTCTTTTTCAACCGAAACTTCCGTTTGTTCTATAGCGCCGACTTGTCCTTCTCTTTCCCAAAGTCTGGAAATGAAGTCAAAATGTTCCATCAAAATTTTTGTTGCTTCTTTCAATGCTTCAGTGGGGGTGATGTTTTTTTTCGTCCAAATTTCAAGTATTAGTTTATCGTAGTCGGTTCTTCTTCCAACACGGATATTTTCGGTTAAATAGTTAACTTTAAGAACGGGGCTGAACACTCCATCTATGAATATGTATTCGATGTCACTTTGAAATGTCAATTCTTGGGCAGGGATGAAACCTTTTCCTGCTTGAGCGTACAGTTCAAAGTCTACTTCCATATCTTTGTTCACATGGGCTATGACGAAATCTGGGTTAGCAACCTCTAATTCTGCCGGAGTTTTTATGTCTCCACTTTTTATGACTTGGCCTGCTTTGTACTTCTTTCTTAAACTTAATAAAATTGGATAATCAATCTCATTAATTTTTTCAATGTCGTCGACCTTTAATTGAACCTTTTTCAAGTTTAAAGTTATTTCTATGATGTCTTCTTTTATACCCTCAACTGTGTCGTATTCATGTAATTTTCCTGGGATACGTAGCCCGGTTATAGCCAAAGATGGAATGGACGACAAAAGCACCCTCCTTAAAGCATTACCTAGAGTTATAGCGTACCCCTTTTCCAGAGGAAATAATTCGTATTTTGAGTAGTTATATTCATCTTGCTCTTCTTTTTGTACTATCCTAAATTTTTCTGGTTTAATTAATATCTCCATACTATCTCTGATCCTTATTAGGGAATCAGAGCACACCTCCTTTCCTGCCCTTATGAGCGAGGTGATATTTTGTGGTCCAAATAAATAATACTTTATTACTTAGAGTAAAGCTCTATGATGTTAGTCAAAGGTACAGGAACATCCATTTCATCAATCTTTGGTAGTCTTTGGAAAGTTCCTCTAAAATTTTCAATTTCAACGTTTAACCAATTGGGAATATTTCTATACCCTTCTTGCACTAGTTCTAATCCTTCGCGTACTTGTTGTATGTTACGGCTCTTTTCTTTGACTTCTATTACATCCCCTACTTTAACTCTGTAAGAAGGAATATTCACTTTTTTCCCATTAACTAATATATGCCCGTGAGTTACTATTTGCCTTGCGGTTCTTCTGTTTGGTGCGAACCCCATTTGATAAACTACTGAATCTAGCCTTCTTTCTAAGAGTTGCATCAAAACTTCTCCAGTTTCTCCACTTCTAGATCTTTCCGCTTCTTCAAAAGTGTTTCTGAATTGTCTTTCCATTAAGCCATACATTCTTTTTAAGGCTTGCTTAGATCTTAATTGTATAGCGTATTGAGTCAACTTTTGCTTTTGTTTTCCATGTTGCCCCGGAACATAATTCCTTTTTCTAAGGGCTGATTTCTCGGTGTAACTTCTTTTCCCTTTTAAATAAAGGTTTATTCCTTCGCGTCGAGATAATTTTTCTAGTGGTCCTATGTACCTCGCCATTAATTCTTTCCCTCCTTAATTAGAATCTTTTCTTTTTTGGCCTACAACCGTTGTGAGGTATAGGGGTTACATCTTTTATACTTTCTACACTTAGACCAGCAGCTTGTAAAGCTCTAATCGCAGATTCTCTTCCTGAACCAGGTCCTTTAACATATACATCAACTCTTTTTACTCCCAGATTTATAGCTTCTTTTGCTACTTTATCTGAGGCCATTTGAGCTGAAAATGGAGTCCCTTTTTTGGCTCCTTTGAATCCAACATTTCCACCACTAGACCATATTATTGGCCTACCTTCAGTATCTGTTAATGTAACGATTGTGTTGTTGAAGGTTGAATGAATGTGTATTGCTGCTTTTTCAGGAGCAGCTTTCTTTTTTTTGGTTCTTTGCTTTGCTCCACCTTTTGCCATTTATTTAAAAGCCTCCTTAAAAATTTTGTTTATTGTGTTAGCGCCCCTTCGCCCCGCTCCCCACCCATAAGGTTAAAGTAATTTTTTATCCATTTACATAGCTTCCCACCCATGTGGAAGAGGGACCTGCGGTCCCTTAAACCCTACTACATACTTATAAGGATGATGTGAGGTTCCATTTTTGTTATCTCTTTTTGATCTTGGTTAGTCTTGGTCCCTTTCTGGTTCTTGCGTTGGAGTGGGTTTTCTGCCCTCTAACGGGTAACCCCGCTTTGTGCCTTTTCCCCCTGTAACTGCCGATGTCTATCAAACGCTTAATATTTTTGTTAATTTCTTGCCTTAGTTCACCTTCAACTTTATAATTTTCGTTGATGTGGTGACTTAGCCTTGAAATTTCATCATCGGTTAATTCTTTTGCTTTTTTGTTTGGGTCTATCTCTAAGGTATTTAATATATCAAAAGCTGTTTTTCTTCCTATTCCATAAATATATGTTAATCCTACAAATAATGCTTTATTATCTGGTACTTCCACACCTAAAATACGCGCCATCCTTTTATCCTCCTTATAAAGAAATTCATATTATCCTTGTCTTTGCTTATGTTTTGGATTTTTAGAACAGACAACCCAAACCTTTCCGCCTCTTTTTACTATTTTACAGTGCTCACATCGTTTTTTTACAGAAGCCTTCACCTTCATAATTAATTTCCTCCTTCTTGATTCTCATCATCTATATTAATTCATTTTTTCAATCTTTGTTGACTTTTTCCCTTTTTACAATTCTTCCTTTGTTTAAATCGTAAACGGAGACTTCCACAGTAACTCGGTCTCCGGGAAGTATTTTGATGAAATTCTTTCTCATACGCCCAGAAATATGGCTAATATTTCATGCCCATTATCTAATTTAACTTTAAAATTTGCATTAGGTAAAGCTTCAATGATGTATCCTTGCATAACAACGACGTCTTTTTTAGCCAATACAATCCCTCCTTTTTCAGGGATTTTTACTGTCATTAGAAACTGTAAAGTACGATTTAGCGCCCTTCCCCCGCTCCCCACCCATAAGGATAAAAGGCTTTTTATCCATTTGCAAACCGCAGCCCACCCACAAGGATAAAAGGGATAAAGTAAGGATTCTCCATGTTGACCACAAAAATAAACCCTTAAATTATAGTTGCGTTAGTATTTCTGGGCCATTTTCTGTCACGGCAATTGTGTGTTCAAAATGTGCTGCTTTTGATCTATCTCTGGTTACCGCTGTCCAACCGTCTTCTAAAATATCTACTTCATAGCTTCCCATAGATACCATTGGTTCTATTGCAAGGGTCATGTTTTTTCTTATTTTTGGACCCCTTCCTTGCCTTCCATAATTTGGAATTTGGGGATCTTCATGCAATTTTCTTCCTACCCCGTGACCTACGTATTCCCTTATTACAGAAAAACCTTTACTTTCAATGTAAGTTTGAACTTCGTAACCAATGTCACCAATGGTATTACCAACAACAGCTTTTTTTATACCCATGTACAAAGACTCTTTGGTCGCTTCAACCAATTCTTTTTCCCTTTCAGAAACTTGTCCAATTATGTAGGTTCTGGCTGAATCTGCTATGTATCCTTTGTAAGTTAAACCACAATCTACAGATACAATATCTCCATTTTTTAAAACTTTACTTCTCAATGGAAATCCATGGACAACTTCTTCATTTACAGAAAAGTTGATCGCATATTTGTAACCATTATAACCTTTGAAGGTGGGTATAGCATCTTCCTTTTCCATGTATTCTAAAACATATTTTTCAATACTTTCTCCGTTAACGCCTTCTTTTACTATTTCAGGAAGTAAAGCGTCAAGAAGACGGGCAAGCTTCTTTCCAGCCCGTCTCATCATTTCTATTTCTTGATCAGTCTTAATTATTATCATTGTTTGTTAAAACTCCTTAGTATATTAAACAATTCTTTTGTAACGTCTTCAACATTTTGGGCACCGTCTATTGTAATTATTTTGTTATTTTTTCTATAATATTCTATTACGGGCTCGGTATTTTTCTTATATACTTTATACCTTTCTCTGACTACTTCTTCTTTGTCATCGTCTCTTTGAATTAATTTTGTACCACATACATCACATTTTTCGTCTTCTTTTGGTTGAAGGGTAATTAAATTATATACTTTTCCACAGTTTGGACAGACTCTTCTATTACTTATCCTTTTTACTATTTCTTCTTCGGAAACGTCAATTAGTACTGCCGCATCTATTTCTTTTTGTAACTCTTTTGTTGCTTGGTCTAAAAATTTTGCTTGGTCTAAAGTTCTGGGGTAACCGTCAAGAATAAAAGAATCTAATTCTTCCAATCTTTCTTTTACCAAACTGTTCATTATTTCATCCGAAACTAATTCTCCACGATCCATAATTGCTTTAGCCATTTTACCTAATTCTGTACCTTTGCTAACAGCATCCCTTAAAATATCTCCGGTGGATATGTGTACAATTTGAAACTCCTGGGCAACTTTTTTGGCTTGGGTTCCTTTACCTGCACCAGGCGGTCCGAAAAATAAAAGTCTCAAAGAAAATTCATCTCCTTCCTCGTAACCTTCCTTTTTTCATGAAGCCTTCATATTGTCTAACTATCATGTGTTGCTCCATCTGTTGGACAATATCTAAAGCAACTCCAACGGCTATTAGTGTGCTGGTGCCACCTATCCAGATTTGCTGCATCCCTGAAGCGCCTCTGATAAAGTAGGGAACCAAGGCAATTACTACTAAAAAGATCGCTCCTATGAAAGTTACCCTGGTCATGACTGAAGTGATGTAATTAACAGTCGGTTTTCCTGGTCTTAAACCTGGTATGAACCCACCATAATTTTGTATGTTATTTGCTACGTCGTTTGGATCCATAACAACAGAACTGTAGAAGTATGTAAAAAAGAAAACCAGCAAACCATACAACACAAGATAAAGTGGAGAACCTATGGCAAATAGTCTATCGTCTACGGTAGTGTTTGTTACCCCAGCAATCATACTGGGTAGGGTCATAATAGCGGAGGCAAAGATTATGGGAATTACCCCTCCACCATTTACCTTAATAGGTAAATATGTTGAGGAACCTCCATAAATTTTTGTGCCGACTACTCTTTTTGCATATTGAATATTAATCCTTCTTTCAGATGTTTGAACCGCTACTACAGCTATTACTATAAATATAGCAACAGCGGCTAAGAGTATCCATTCTAATGGGGTTAAACCTATGAGAGCTTCGGCTGCATATGTAGGGTATCTGGATACTATACCAGCAAATATTAAAACAGATACCCCGTTTCCTATTCCTTTTTCGGTGATTAATTCACCTATCCATAGTAAAAACATCGTTCCTGCAGCTATAGAAACGGTTGCTAAAGTTACAAAGAGAACTGGTGATAGATTGGGGGATCTGTAATTGTTGGCAGCTATGGACATTAGTAATCCTTGTCCAAAAGCTAATACTAACGTTAACATCCTCGTGTAGTGAGCGAATTTTTTTCTCCCACTTTCACCTTCTCTCAACATCTCTTTCAAACTAGGTATTATAGAAGAGAGAAGTTGAAAAATGATCGAAGCCGTAATATAGGGTGTCACTGAGAGAACAAATATTGATAAATTGCTTAACGCCCCTCCAGCAAAGACATCAAAAAACCTATGAATCCTCCAACCGCTCCTTGGGATGCTCCACTTAAAGCAGCTTGCCAGGCTTCTACATTTATTCCCGGAATGGGGATGTATATACCTATTCTAAACCCTATCAACGCTAAAAAGGTGAATATAACTCTATCCCTTAATTCAGGAATCCTAAAAACGTTTCTAAAGGCTTTGAACATGTTATTCAATCACCTCTATTTTCCCGCCAACAGCTTCAATTTTCTCTCTAGCGGTTTGAGAGAAAATGTTAGCTTTGACAACAAGAGGTTTTGATATTTCTCCTTTTCCTAATATTTTTACTCCATCGTTCAATTTTTTATCAATTTCTTTTCTAAAAGTATGTCTGGAGTTACTTCTTCATTTTCTGAGAAATACTTTTCTAATGTTTCTACGTTTACAACAGAATATACTTTTTTGAATGGCGCATTAGAGAATCCAAATTTTGGAGTTCTTCTAATAATGTTTGTTTGTCCACCTTCAAATGTTCTACCAATTTTACCTCTTCCTCTAGCCTTTTCACCTTTATGCCCTTTGCCAGCTGTTTTTCCTAATCCTGAGCCTATTCCTCTTCCTAACCTTTTTTTGGGTTTCCTTGATCCTGGTGTAGGTTTTAGATCTTCTATTTTAAGTGGCATGTATATAGCTCCTTATTTACAATTTGTTTAATTAAGAATCGATTTCTTCCCACTCAACTAAGTGATGTACAGTCCTTATCATTCCTCTAATTTGGGGATTGTCAGGTTTTATTACTACTTTATCTTTTCTAGTTAAATCTAAAGCATCGAGAGTAGCTAATTGTCTTTTGTCTTTGCCTGCTCTTCCTTTTACTAACTTTATCTTTAGACTTGACATTACTCATACCCCCTTGTGAGCGCCAAAGAATACTTGTTTAACAGTTAAATCTCTCAACTTTGCAATTTCTTGAGGAGATCTCAACTTTTTTAATCCATTGTAAGTGGCTTTAGCTAAATTTAATACGTTCGTTGAACTAATGGATTTACTTAGAATATTATCTATTCCGGCTAATTCAACAACAGCTCTTACAGCTGAACTGGCTATAACACCGGTACCTGGGCCTGCTGGGAACAGTAATACAGTGGAAGCATCTTGTTCACCGATTATTTCGTAAGGAATAGTTCCGTTTTTAACGGGGACTTCTATCATATTGTTCTTTGCATTTTCAATTGATTTTCTTATGGCTTGTGGAACTTCTCGGGCATTCCCGATTCCTAATCCTACTTTTCCATTTCGATTACCTACTACCGAAACTGCACGAAACGAAATGGTTTTTCCACCTTTAGTTACTTTGCTGACCCTTCGAATTTCGATTACTCTTTCTTCTAATTCATTTGCAGCATCAGTAGCTTTTACTTTCTGATCGTTCGGCATAAATTACCAACACCTCCTAAAACTTTAAGCCCGTTTCTCTTGCTGCTTCAGCAAGAGCTTTTACTTTTCCATGGTATTTGTAACCGCTTCTATCAAAAACAATTTCTGTTATACCTTTTTCTTTTGCTTTTTCGGCTATGAGTTTCCCTACTTCTTTTGCAGCGTTTTCATCCCATGTTTTTTCTAATTTTTCTTTCAGTTGTTTTTGGGTTGTTGAAGCTGACACCAAAGTAACCCCTTTAGTGTCGTCTATAATTTGAGCATATATGTGCTTTTGACTTTTAAAAACTGTCAATCTTGGTTTTCTGGTGTTCCTCTAACGTTTTTTCTCACTCTTAAATGCCTTTTTTGTCTAAGGGCTTTTTTGTCTAATTGTTTTATCAATTTAAAAGGGACCTCCTTTGCGGAAATGTTTTAAACTTTCTTTCCTTCTTTTCTTAAAACACTTTCTCCAACATATTTTATACCTTTACCACTGTAAACGTTAACTTTTCTTAAGCTTCTTATCCTTGCAGCGACTTCTCCGACTTTGTATTTATCTATACCTTTAACGACTACTATTGTGGGTTGTGGAACTTCTATAGTTATTCCTTCAGGGACTGGAAATTCTACGGGGTTTGAATAACCAAGATTCAAGATTAAGTTTTTACCTTGAAGCTGAGCTCTGTACCCAATACCGGCAATTTCCAATTCTTTTTTGTATCCTTCAGTTACACCTTTAATCATGTTTCTCACATGAGAGGTGAACGTGCCTCTTAGCGCTTTTAATCGCTTCTCGTCTGAACTTCTTTTAACTACGCCTTCTTTTGTTTTAATCATTAATTCGTTGTTATCTCTGTCAACTTCCAAATATTCGGGTAAATTGAGACTTAATTCACCATTTTTACCTTTGATTTTTATTGTTTGTCCATCCACAGATAATTCTACACCATCAGGAATAATTGTTGGTTTATCAGCTATTCTCGATTGTGGCATCTAGGCACCTCCTCACCATACATAACAGATTACTTCTCCACCAACTTTTTTCTCTCTTGCTTCTTTATCGGTCATTACTCCTTGGGATGTTGAGAGTATAGCTATACCTAATCCACCCTTGACTTTTGGTATGTTACGGGTATTAACATACACTCTTCTTCCGCTTTTTGAAACCCTTATGATCCCTTCCATTATAGGTTTTTATCTCTTCTTGTACCTTTGTACTTCAAATAGACTTTGAGTATTCCTTGTTTACCATCGTCTATGAATTTATAATCATTGATAAATCCTTCTTTTTTCATTATTTCTAAAATGTCTTTTTTTAAGTTTGAAGCGGGTATTTCAACACTTTCTTTGAACACCGAATTGGCGTTCCTTATTCTGGTTAGCATATCAGCTACCGGATCGCTCCACATTCGTTTTTCCCTCCTTACCAGCTAGCCTTCTTAACTCCAGGAAGTTTACCTTCCAGAGCTTGTTCTCTGAAACATATTCTGCATAAACCAAATTCTCTATAAACAGCTCTTGGTCTACCACATACTTTACATCGTGAGTATTCTCTTGTTTTATACTTCGGAGTTCTTTTAGATTTTTCTATAAGTGCCTTTTTTGCCATTACTCACACCCTCCATTTATTTTTTTTGTAACGGGAAACCAAAATATTCTAATAATTTCCTGGCTTCTTCATCAGTTTTAGCTGTGGTTACGATTGTTATATCCATGCCTTGAATTCTACTTATATCATCAGGCCTGATTTCAGGAAAAATTAGTTGTTCAGGAATTCCGAAGGTATAATTGCCTCTTCCATCGAAAGAGTCGGCGGGTAGCCCTCTAAAATCCCTCAATTTTGGGAGCACAACATGGTTTAATTTATACAAGAAATTATACATTTTCCATCCTCTCAAGGTAACTTTCACACCTATCGGCATACCCTCTCTAACCTTAAAATTGGCAACACTTTTCTTTGCCCTGGCTATTAAGGCTTTTTGTCCGACTATCTTCGTTAACTCTTGGGCATGTTTTTCAACAACTGCTCTGTTCCTGGAACCTTCTCCAACTCCCATATTAACAACTATCTTTACAAGTTTCGGCACTTGTAATTCGTTTTTGTAGTTAAATTCTTTCATCATTGAAGGTATTACTACTTCTTTGTACCTGTCTTTCAGAGGTATATACTGAACTTTCTCCATTGATAGTCCTCCTTTTTACTTCTTACCATACCTACTTGATTTTTACAAGTTTTCAAAATTTGAATGGATTAAGATTTTTCTACTATTTCACCACATTTTTTGCAATATCTTACTTTGCTTCCATCTTCAAGAAATTTAAATCCCACTCTGGTTTTTTGATTGCAGTTTGGACAGACTAACATAACGTTTGAAATATCAATAGGACTGGGTTGCTCAATAATTCCGCCTTCCCTCATCTTTTGAGTGGGCCTTTGATGCTTCTTGACGACGTTTACGTTATCCACAATGACTTTTTTGTCCTTTGGAATAACCCTCAAAACTTTGCTTCTCTTTCCTTTATCTTTTCCAGAGATCACTACTACTGTGTCGTCTCTCTTTATTTTATACATATTTTCACCTCACCAAACTTCTTTTGCTAACGATGCTATCTTCGCGTAGCCTTTTTCCCGTACTTCTCTGGCTACTGGACCAAAAACCCTCGTTCCTAAAGGTAACTTATTTTTATCAATCAGTACCGCAGCATTGTCATCAAATCTAATATAGGTTCCATCTTTCCTTCTTATCTCTTTTTTCGTTCTGACAATAACGGCTTGAACTACTTGACCTTTTTCAAATCTGTGTGAGGTATGGCTTCCCTAACGGAGCAAACAACGGTGTCTCCGACGGTTCCTTTTGATTTATGAAACCCACCGAGTACTTTGATAACTCTTAATACTTTTGCTCCAGAGTTATCAGCAACTCTGATTTTACTCTCTAGTTGTACCATCAACCTCACCTCCAAAGGCTTCTTTTAATTCTTCTTCAACTGAGTCTGGTGTTTCAACTTCTTCCGATAAAATATTTTTTCTCACAATTCTTTTTAAAACAAAAGCCTTTGTTTTGGAAAGCTTCCTGGATTCTTCTATTTCAACAATATCTCCAATCTCACATTCGTTATTTTCATCATGTGCATGGTATCTTCTGGTTTTTCTGACAAATTTGTGGTATTTGGGATGTTTTGTAAGTCTATCTGTTTCAACTGTTATCGTTTTGTCCATCGCATTGCTTACAACTTTTCCAGTTATTATCTTTTTAGACATGAAATTTACCTCCTTATTCCGAGTTCCCTTTCTTTGAGGATGGTCTTTATTCGAGCTATATCTTTCTTAACTTGCTTGATACTTGAAGAATTTTTTAGTTGTCCAAGTTCGAGTTGAAACCTCAATTGAAATAATTTTTCCTTCAAATTGTTTAATTCTTGATTGAGCTCTTCGTCTGTTAATTCTCTCATCTCAGTTATTCTCATCAGAGCTCCCCTCCTATTTCATATCTTTGAACTATCTTAGTCCTTATCGGTAGCTTGGAGGCGGCATACTCTAAGGCCCTTTTGGCAGTTGCTTCATCGACTCCACCTATTTCAAACATCACTCTTCCTTTCTTTACAACCGCTACCCAACCTTCCACATCACCTTTACCTTTTCCTTGCCTTGTTCCAATTCCTTTAGAAGTTATTGGCTTATCGGGAAAAATGTTAATCCATATATTTCCCGTTCTTTTTAATGTCCTTACCATAGATAACCTACATGCTTCTATCTGTTGAGCGGTTATCCATGAGCTTTCCATCGCTTTTAATCCCCAGTCGCCGAAATGCACCAACTAGCACCTTTTGTCATTCCCCTGACTGTTCCGCGTTGTTGTTTTCTGTATTTTACTCTTTTAGGCATCAACATTTAGGATTTCCTCCTTTTTACCATTTCTACGATCTTTAACTTGCTTAGCGCCCCTTCGCCCCGCTCCCCACCCATCAGGATGGAAGAAGGAGATCTTCACTACGCTCTCTATCCATTTGGAAAGATTATTAAATCAGCGTATCACCATGATAGACCCAAACTTTTATCCCTATGGTACCATATTTAGTTTGAGAATGAACAACAGCGTAATCTATGTTTGATCTCAAGGTTTGAAGAGGCAATCTTCCCTCCATATACCATTCTGTTCTCGCTATTTCGGCACCACCGAGTCTACCAGAAACCATTATTTTCACACCTTTAGCTCCTCTTCTCATGGCGTTGGTTATAGCTCTTTTCATTGCAACTTTGTGCGAAACCCTTCTTTGCAGTTGACCGGATACATCTTCAGCTATGAGTTGAGCAACAACGTAAGGATTTTTTACTTCTTCAGCGTAGACCTTAATATTTTTATCCCCTACAATGTTTTTCAAATCATCTCTAATTTTTTTCATTTCTGCGCCTTTTCGTCCAATCAAAATTCCTAATCTGGCACCATAAATATCTATTCTTATTGACGAATCACTGGGTCTTTCAATTAATATCTCTGAAATTCCAGCAGCTTCGTAATTGGATTTTATATAATCTCTTATTTTTTCATCTTCATGCAAATAATCAGAATAATTCTTTTCGTTAAACCATACAGATTTCCAAGTTTTATTGTTTCCTAACCTGAAACCGTTTGGGTGCACTTTTGATCCCACTTATTTCACCTCACTTTATTTATCAGCACTTTTGTCTCTTACGGTTATATAAATATGGCTCATTCTTTTTTGAAGAATATCTGCTCTTCCATGAGACCTTGGCCATAATCTTTTGAGTCTAGGACCTTCATTCACCATTATCTCAGAAACATAGAGATTTTCAGCGTTTAATCCAAAATTATTTTCAGCATTCGCAATTGCGGACATCAAAGTTTTATATAGTATACGTGCGGATTTTTTTGGACTAAAAGTGAGTATTTGAAGTGCTTCACTTATATCTTTATTCCTTATTGAGTTTGCCATAGATCTAGCTTTTCTAGGTGATATTCTTACATATTTTGTGACTGCTCTAGCTTCAACAATTGGTTCAGAGGCTTCTTTCTCTTTTCTCATTCTGTGATATACAGATCTTTTTACTTTTCTACCATCTTCTTGAACTCTGGAAACATTAGTATTAGTAGCCATGAACTACCCTCCTCAACCTTGCTTTTCTATCTTTCCTTTAACAGCTTTTTTGTCTGGATGTCCTCCAAACCTTCTGGTTGGAGAAAATTCTCCCAATCTGTGACCAATCATTTGTTCAGTTATATAAACCGGTATGTGTTTCATTCCGTTATGAACTGCTATTGTATGTCCAACCATTTCTGGCAGGATCATCGAGGCCCTTGACCAAGTTTTAATAACCTTTTTTTCACCCTTTTCGTTCATCTCTCTAATCTTTTTGATAAGACTTGGATGAACATAAGGACCTTTTTTTAAAGACCTTCCCACCTACTGCACCTCCTTGCTCTTCATTCTAGGTACCTTTAGAAACTCTAAAAGCTTGTTAATAGCGCCCCTTCGCCCCGCTGCCCACCCATAAGGAAGGGGTTTGCGGTTCCTTAAACTTCGCTCCCCACACATAAAGATAAAAATGCTTACTTTACTCTTCTTCTTACTATAAATTTATCGGATTGTTTTTTTCCTCTTCTTGTTTTATAACCTTTAGCAGGGGTTCCCCAAGGAGATTTAGGAATATGACCTTTGCTTCTTCCTTCTCCACCACCCATTGGATGATCTACTGGATTTTGTACCATACCTCTTACTTTGGGTCTTCTTCCTAACCATCTGATTTTTCCTGCTTTACCGTAAACTTCATTGGAGTGGTCTTCGTTCCCTACTACTCCGATGGTAGCCATACAACTTAAACGAACTCTTCTCAACTCACCAGAAGGCATTTTTAAAAGTGCATATTTACCTTCTTTAGCCATTAACTGTGCATAAGTCCCTGCAGATTTTGCTATTTTTCCACCTCTACCTGGTTCAAATTCTATATTGTGCACAAGAGTTCCTAGAGGAATATTCTCCAAAGGTAAGCTGTTACCTACTTTGATTTCAGCTTTTGCACCACTCATTACAGTTTCTCCTACATGTAATCCCTTGGGAGATAATATATACCTTTTTCTTCCATCGGCGTATACCAATAGAGCTATCCTTGCACTTCTGTTAGGATCGTATTCTATTGAAGCAACTTTTGCAGGGATATTTATTTTGTCTCTTTTAAAGTCTATTATTCTGTATTTTCTTTTGTGCCACCACCTCGATGCCTCATTGTAACTCGACCATAATGGTTCCTTCCACCTGTTTTTTTCAAGGGTTCGAGTAAACTTTTTTCGGGTTCGACTTTTGATAATTCAGAAAAATCAGATGTCGTCATATATCTTCGCGAAGGTGTTACGGGTTTGTATTGTTTTAAC
>LZCG01000075.1_pt1 | contig 18362 bp, 12 predicted proteins | sample 768541 | NCBI WGS metagenome assembly LZCG01 (sample SAMN05200874, study PRJNA324366) | oil field metagenome | isolation source: sample BH-FW-1 from oil reservoir | place: India: Bombay High | collected 2015-07-11
GGAACAGTTTTTTTGTTGACTTCAATGCTGACAGGACAAAGGAAGAAATTGGACAGATGGGAAGCCGGCGTTTTATTTGTATTCTACATGGCCTATACATCATATATAATAATGCAGGAGGTATAAAAATGCACTATAATAATGGGTTGTAAAAGATGTCAGATAACGTGGGTAATTTGTTGCCAGCTGCGTCGGGGTTCAGGGTTAGAATAGGACATTTTTAGCCTGAAAACCAATTGATTTTTTTTGATGGATACGGCGCTATTTGTTTAGGGTTTTTGTCTTAAAAAGGCCGTGCGAGGAAATCGTTGCGGGCCAGGTTAACCCTTGGTGCAGTTTTGGTTTATTTAAACCATCCTTTATGTTTCATTAGCCAGAGCAGTACGATGGTGATGACAACCATAACACCCAGCAGTACGAAATAGGAATATCTCCACGATAACTCCGGCATAAACTCGAAATTCATTCCATAAATCCCGGCAAGGAAGGTAAGTGGGATAAAAATAGCCGCTACCATTGTGAGGGTCTTCATGATGCTGTTCATCTTGTTGTTAAGATTGTTGTTGTTTAGCTCCACAAGGTTCGCCACCATCTCCCGGATATGATCGGTGGTTTCCAGCACATGAGAGACGTGTTCAGACACATCCTTAAAATACAGGGTGTTTTTTTTCGTAAGAAAACCATATTCTTCATTAAAGGCTGTGGATAATTCTTTGTTGAGACCGGAAAGGTAGCGGCGGAAAAACATCAGCTGCTTTTTCAACGCCATTATATCCTGAATGTGATCCTTCCCGGGATGTTTGATAAGGTGTTCCTCCAACTCTTCCTGTGAATCTCTGAAAACATCCGCTACCAAAAAGTATTGGTCAATGATATAATCGATGATGGAATAAAATAAGTAATCGTTTTGTTTCATTCTTAACCTTCCCTGCTGTTTTTCGAGCCGGTCTCTGAGCACACTTGCGAAAGTTCCTTCACCTTCTTCCATGCTTAAAACAAAATTTGTCCCTAAAAATAAGCTCACATGAGCACTTGTTAATTGATTGTCGGCAAAGCGGATATCTTTAATCGTAAAGAAAGTTATTGTATCAATTTCTTCAATCTTAGGGGGATGCGCTATGTTTAGTGCATCTTCGAGCAACAAAGAATGGATATTCAGGTGAGCGCTTATTTTTGTAAGCAAATCACTTTGATTAAGGTTTTGAATATGAATCCAGTTAACTTTTTGGTCGTTTATCAGAAAAGGATTTTCCATGTCGGAGGGCGACAGCAATCTTTGTTGACTTAGTTCTTTGTTATCATATTGAATAAGAGTGGCTTTTGGAGCTTTTTCGGATGTTTCGCCCGTAAATAAAAGTGTTCCGGGCAATTGTCCGGCTTTTCTTTTAAAGCTGCTTCTAATGTCTGTTAGATTTTTAATTTTTACCATTACCTGTGTTTTTTTTAAATACTACCGTGCGATAAGGAAAAGGAATCTCAATGCCCTCTTTATCGAAACGGTTTTTTATAGATTTGTAAAGGTCGGTCCGCATTACAAATCCTTTACCGCTATCAAGCGCCCATACCCATGCTCTCAGATTTACGGACGATTCGCCAAAACCTAAAATACGGACCACTACCGGTGGGAGGCCCTCTTCTATGTCCTGTTGGCTTCGGTTGTCTATAAAATTAGGATGGTTCATGGCTTCTTCCTGCATGATGCGCATCGCTTTATCAACATCCGAATCATAGCTGATACCTATCTCAACAAAATTGCAAACTTTATCTTCCACAATGTTAGAGTTGATAATGGTTTCGTTGCTGATTACCGAATTTGGAACGATGACCCGGCGGTTTTCAAAGTTTCGAATCACGGTATGCCTAAGTGTAATATCCTCCACTATCCCCATATGTTCTACCCCTATTTTGATGATGTCATTCACCCTGAACGGTTTAAAAATGACAATAAACAAGCCGCTGATGATATTGGCAAAAGCTTGCTGTGAGGCAAAAGCAAACACTGCAGTAATAATTCCTGCTCCGGCAGTTAGCGTAAGACCAAGTGCTTTCAGCTCAGGAATCAATACGAAAACAATAATGGTGGCTGTAAGATAAATGATAAAACTCAGGGCATTTCTTAAAAAATTAAATTTAGTAGGGTCGATGTTGAGTTTTTCGGAAGAACGATTAAAATACCTTTTTATAGAAAATCTCAAAAACGTGTTAAGAGAAATGCCAGTCCGTAAATCAGAATTATCAAAAGAATGTATTTTAAAACAGTGCTGTTGTTGAAAAATCAGTTAAATGTTTTTCAATATCTGTGATATATTTCATCAGTTAATATTTTTAGCGCCAGATGGATTTATTATGGCTGTTTCATTCTTATTAATTTTTAAAAAATCACAACCAAAATACTAATTTTTACCACAACACTCCATTGATAAAGCAGAAAAGAATTCTTCGGAATGATTTCTTTGTGACTTCGGTTTCTTTTGAATTTATAACCTGGAAATTCATATTTTAATTAATAGCGTTGGTAATAAGTGTGGTGCGATTGAGAGTGTTAATTCGGTGCGCCATGAGGGATGTGAAATATAAACAAATATCTAAAAAGATGAAAGTTCTTTTCAATCCAATTTGCCGTTCAGGTTGAAGTATTCCTGACACAAGGAGCGGAAACAAACCTTGTGAAGCTCAGGAAATATGTTTTCTGTAAGCTGCATCAGTTAAGTTTCGTTACACCGATGGTATCGGTCAATCTCTCGGATATGCTGAAACCTGATATATCGTATGAAGCAACGGCATGGAGCAATGCAGTAGATACCCGGAGTAATATGATGTTGCGTGCAGGAATAAGGTAGCACATGAACATGGGAAACTTTAACATGGCCCTGACAAGGCTTACGAGGGCGTCGGAGATGTCCATAGTAGTGTGTGACCCACGAAAAAGTAAAGCGTGGTTAGCAAGGGGCATTTACTTTTTATGTGCTGTATGATAAAATGTTTGTTTCCTATTTATTCTACGGGAATCCTGGAAGCAAGTAAAGCGCACTTCCGGTTCTCCCGGTATTGACGGGATGACGATAAAGGACGTGGAGTAATCTGGTGTTAAGAAATTCCTGACAGAATTGGGAGAAGAACTATGGATTCAGAGCTACCGTCCAAAAGCAGTAAGAGGGGTAATGGTACCTAAAGCCAATGGAGGAGAGCGCCCCTTGGGTGTTCCCACAGTGAAAGACAGGGTTGCAAAGCTGGCAAATTGTTGGTTTTGCACTCTACTCTATTGTCTTCTAAAATCCAACCTCTGTGCTCTTTTGAGTTCTTACGGTGTGCATTCACAACTTTAACCTCAATCCGGGGTGTTTGAATGCTCATCATTCTGAAACGATAGAATAAACGCTGTCAGATCCGTCTCGGGTGATAATCCTAATTTTTTTCTAAGCCGGTATCGGTGATTTTCCACGCCCCGGAAAGAAATGCCCAAAAGCGGAGCAATTTCCTTTGATGTCAGGTTGATTCGCAGAAATGCGCAAAGTCGCAAATCGCTGGGGGTCAATTCCGGAAATTCGCTTTTTATAGACTGCAGGAACGTTTCATGTGCCAGGTTGAAGTTCTGTTCAAATACTTTCCAGTTGTCATCACCCGAAATATTGTCATCGATCTTTTTTATCAGTTCTGAATGATATTTGTCGGGGAAACGATGGCCTAACTGCTTTTTCTGATAATTTAGCTTGTCTTTGAGCGACATCAGGAATTCATTCTTTTTGATCATCTCGAGCGTAGAATTAGCCAGCTGGCTGCTTTTGAAAGAGAGCTCGGATTGTAACTTTTCATTTCTGAGTCTGATGAGTTCTCTTTCTTTTTCTTCACGTTTATGTTTTTCGTTAAGTTTTACGCGTTTTATTGTAATGTGTCTTCCCAGAAAGAAAAGACCAAGAAATAATAACGCATAAATGATTAGTGCCGGGATGGAACGATACCATGGTGGTTTTACCTCAAGCAATAAAGTGTGCACTTTTGATGATTTTTGCCACTTATTGGTGCCCCGTACTTTAATAGTATATTCTCCTGTAGGGATTCGGTCGATTACAAAAGCAGGTTTCTCTGACGGTTCCGACCACTCATTGGTCAGTCCTTCAATTTTATATTGATACCTGATAATTTCTGCTGAATATAAAGGGAAGGAATATCTTAACGAAAGGTTATTGCGGGCAAAAGGGATACTTATTTTTCCCCGGTAAGGCGAAAGGTTTTTTTTGTTTCCCGAACGGGAGTATGCCACAATTTCTCTGATTTTGAGGGATTCCAGGGTGATTCTCTGCCCACTGTCTTCTGCTTCAGCATCCAGAAGAGCATATCCGTTCTCAAGGCAAAGTATTGCCTTTTGGGCATCTATGGGAACAATATTTTCTTCTCTGGGTATAAGATCGTTTTGAAAAAGAGTGATTGGAAATTCTTTAATTTTTTCAATGTTATTTTGCTTTATCCTGAATTGGGCAATCCCACTGTCATTGATAAACCAATAGCGGTTATCGGGGGCTTCGACAATAAGAAATGAAGATGCGTAGTTGCCCAGATTTCTGTTTAGAAATTCATAGGGAACAATGGCATCGTTTAGATCATCATAAGTATAAAGTGAATCGTTATTGGTGAAAACAATGCGTCCTTCCACTTTAAAAGCCTTGATACTGCTGCCCTGCCGCCAAAGAACGGAGTTTTTCCCGTAATGCTTTACCAGAAGAGTTGAGTCCAGACGCTCATTCAGGCGTATTTTATACAATCCATGAAAAAGATGACTGGCCCAAAGATTATTTCTGTGGTCAAACTCAACAAATCTTATCAAATCGTTGAATCCTTTTACCGTATGTGAAAATTGCCATTGGCCGTTGCTTTTTTCGTAAACAACCAGATCGGTATAGGTACTTTGAAGCAAATGATTTGGACGGTCGGGAATTCTTGTTATGGAATATCCACCCGAATGTTCTGATATTTTAGCAGCCTGGCCGTTGTCCACAGTAAAGGTTCCGGAATTATGGCCGACAAAAAGAGTTCCGTCAATGACTTTGCAATCCCAAACCTGTCTTTGGGTGCCCTGCACGAGTTTGAACGGGTCGTTGGGGTCGTTCCATTTCTTCGAAAACAAGCCCTGGTTGGTGCCGGCATAAAAAATTCCCTTATGTATTGCTGCCGAATAGAGAGCTCCCGGGAAATCATTCCGGAACATGGAATACGACGATGTTGAGGAAAAAGAAATGAAATCCAGACCTTTGTCCGATGCTACCCATATATTTTCGGAGCTGTCGCAGGCAAGTGAATGAACCGTATTACTTTGTAATCCGGTGTGGATGGTCAGATGTTGTTTTTCTCTGCCATCAGACGAAAAAATCTTTATGCCGTTGAGGATGGTGCCTATTATGATTGTCCCGTCCGATTTACGTATGCCGTTATTGATGTTGTTGCGGACAAAGAAACCGGTTTGTTCAGGTGCCCATTCTACGTGCTTTCCGGAAGCTGCATCATACAGGAACAAACCATGCTTTCGGTACCAATCAGGTAATGATCTTTTAAATGATATCCGGAGAAAAAATTTATGCTCTTATCCCTGAAAAAATCAGATACCAGGAAGGGTACATATTTATGATTCTTAATTTTATACAACCCATTGAACTGTAGGGCAATGACAAATTCGTCGTTCACCACTGCCGATACCGTTATGAAACCATCTATTTTGATGAACCTGAATTGATTGTTAGAAAAAACATAGATTCCGGAGAATGACTGAAAGTAAACTTTTTCCCCGATTATGAAGATGTGCCAGAATTCTTCATTTTTGGCAAAGAAATGTTCCACCTGTTCCGTTAATGAGGTATATTCAAGTTTTCCGGTGTTGTTTCTTTGCCAGTATCCGATCTCCCTGTATCCACCGGTAAATATCCGGTTGTGTTTATCGACAGCAATCGACCTTATTGCAAAACCATTGGATGAAGGATTGATATGCCATGACACCCCGTCGAATTCGATTAATCCAATGCTGTTTCCAAAATAGGTATATCCTTCCGAATCAAATCCAATACTCCAGTTTTTATTGGCTCCGTCGTAGTCGTGTTTGTTAAAATTAATTATCTGTGATGGCAACTTGGTGCCTGGTTCTCCATTGTTTGCCCCGGCGCCCCATAAACAGAAAAAGAAACAAAGCGCAATTGTTACAGTATATTTTATTCTGAGCCGTTTTGAGTAAATCATTTTCATAATCGGATATTTTATCCGTATATAATATGTCTGATATAACAGTCTGACAGCCTTCCTATGCGGCAACCTGACACAGTAATTCATTCTTTATGGTCAGCCATTAAATGCCACCGGGTGCTAATCTGCCTCATGGGGAAAGGATGCCTGCTTTGATTAGGGACGTATAAATATTTCATATATTAAAGTTTTTTATCCTTTCGGAAATTAAAATATAAAAATGTTTAATTCACCGATCAAATTTAATGATAAAATAACATTCAAAAACTTAATTCCCCGTTTTAATTCACTGTTATTAAAAAATTCCGCTTTTTCTGTCAAAAAAATATCAAAAATTCCAAAAATTAGATGACTGTAATTTAGTCTGTAATGACAGTTAATGTCATTAAAGATGAGTTAAAAGTGAAGTGATAAAATACATTTTTTAACAATGAGAGTTATTAGTGTAGTTAATTTTTCTTAAAATCGGGCATTGTGGTTGTATTTTTACTTCAGCAAAAACAAAAATTTTACAGTCATGAGAAAAATTTATTATCATGAGAAAAACTCTATTATTAATTTATTTTCTAACGTTATCTGTCTTTCTCTTCGCTCAGGAAGAGATTACTGTGCAAGGCACAGTGACAGATTTGGAAAATCTGGGAATCCCGGGTGTTTCTGTAGTAGTAAAAGGGACTACCCGGGGAACCATTACCGATACGGATGGTAATTATATTATAACAGTACCGTCAACTGCTAACCTTGTGTTTAGTTTTGTCGGGATGAAGACTGTTACTGTCCCGGTTAATGGGCGAAATATCATTGATGTTACCATGGAATCTTCAATGGTTGACCTTGAAAAAGTTGTGGTGGTTGGCTATGGTGAGATTAAAGCCAGGGATCTGACTTCTTCTATGGCTACCATTAACTCGGAAGAGTTGACAAAAACGCCAAGCGGCCAGGCGATGCAATCCCTGCAAGGGAAAGTGGCCGGTGTTCAGATTGTCAGTGCCGGTGCTCCGGGAAGTGAACCAACGGTACGGATTCGAGGAATCGGCTCTTATCCCGGTAGCAGTGATTCGCAGCCCCTGTATGTGGTGGATGGAATGTATTTCGATAACATTGACTTTCTGAATCCATCGGATATAGAGACATTGTCTATTCTGAAAGACGCTTCAGCTTCAGCAATTTATGGGGTCAGAGCGGCCAACGGCGTGGTTCTGATAACTACTAAAAAGGGTTCCTTAAATGAAAAAGCCCGGATAACTTATGAGGGGTATGTCGGCGTTCAGGTTCCGCAAAATGTATTGAAGATGGCCAATGCCGAGCAGTTTGTGAATTATGTCAATCAAACCGGATCGGAAGCGATATTCAGTTTGTGCAAAACGCGATGCAACGTTACGGCAGAAGCCGCGTGAACCCGAATGTGCCCGACGTGAATACCGACTGGTATGCCGAAATCATGAAGGATGCTGCCCGACAACAAAACCACTCTATTACGGCTTCCGGTGGTAGTGATAAAACGGCTTACTCTTTAGGTATTAGCTATTTTGAACAAGAGGGTTTGCTCGAAACAGCCAAAAATTCTTATGAGCGGGTAAATATCCGGGGAAAACTTGACCAGAAAGTAAATAGCTGGTTGAATGCCGGTATTAATATCAATATGAGTAGCGCGCTAAAATATTCAGCCGACGATGCAGCCTGGTTCAATGCTTATCATGCCGTGCCCATTCTGCCAAAATACGATATGGAGAATTATGAAGCCCTGACAGAGAGTGGAATCCCGGATGCAAGTCCCTATTCCAGTGCACAATTGCTAGGGTACAGGGATGCACAAAATCCTTTTTTAAATCTTGATTACAGAAACGATCGCCAGGATTCTTATAAAGTTCATAGTGGTATTTACGGTGAAATATCGTTTATTCCGAACAAACTTCGTTTCAAATCCACTTATAATGTCTATCTGGGATCCATTAAGAACAGAAACGTTGGTTTGCCCTATTTTGTAACGGATGATGCCAAAAGGCTTTTATCTTCTATCAGTACCGACCGGATAATTGATTATAACCAGTTTCTGGATAATGTTTTAACTTATTCAGACAAGTTTGGTAATCACAACCTTACCGTTATGTTGGGGCAATCCTACAGGGATGAAAGGTATGAATATCTTGGTGGATATGCCGAGGACATTCCGGTGCCACAAAACACATGGTACATCGGACAGTCTCGTTCTGAAACTTCAAAACAGGTATATGACAACGCTGAGAGAATTTATGGCCTCTCTTACTTTGGCCGTGTTTCCTATAACTATGACAACCGGTATCTGGGCTATTTTACACTCAGAAGGGAAGGCACTTCTAAATATCAGGAAAAATGGGGCACTTTTCCTGCCTTTGGTTTAGGCTGGGTTGTCTCTGAAGAATCTTTTTTTGATAATGTTGGTTTTGTAGATTTCCTGAAATTCAGAGCCGGCTGGGGACAATTAGGAAATGATAAAATTGCCCGGGCAGCCGGAGAAAATACCACCAATCCTGTCTTTTTGGCCATTGATGATACTCAGGTAAATGGTACTATCACCACCAGTACATTCGGTTATCTTGAATGGGAAGTCGTGGAAGAAACCAATATTGGTATTACCGCCCATTTTCTGAAAAATCGTTTAAGGTTGGAATCCGATTATTTTATCAGGGATACCAAAGAGGCAGCAATTCCTGTCAATCTTAAACTACAATCGGGAAGTATATTAAGAAATGTGGGAGAGATAAGGAACTCCGGCCTGGAAGTAGTATTAAACTGGGATGATAACATTACCAACGACTTGAAGTATTCTGTCGGTATCAATGTTTCAACCTTAAAGAATGAGGTGCGCGATTTATACGGACAGCCTTATCTGAATGGTGGTATGGCAGAGTTTCGCCAGCGTTCACAGGTGGGCGAACCACTACTCTCTTTTACGGATATGAGGTCGCCGGGGTTTATCAAAACCAGGCCGAAATTGACGCCGACCCCGTTGCTGTTGAAAACGGGCTGGTTCCCGGAGATTTTAAATTTGTTGACCAGGACGGAAACGATGTAATCGACGATGATGATAAGGTGTTCCTGGGTTCATATTTCCCCGATCTTACTTATGGTGCTTCATTCGGCCTCATTTATAAAAATTTTGATTTCTCACTGAACATTATGGGACAAAGCGGGAATAAAATCCTGAATCGAAAAAGAGGTGAAATTATTTGGACCGATGATACCAATATTGATGCTGATTTGGCTACCGGTTTGTGGAATGGTGAAGGCACATCCAATGAATATCCGTCGGCATCCGGTTTAAGACGTGGCTGGAATCAGAATTTCAGTGACTTCCTGGTTGAAGACGGCTCTTTCTTCAGAATTCAGAATGTTCAGCTTGGTTATAACCTTAACGGAACACAATTGTTTGGAAAAGGATTTCCCAATGCCCGGGTATTTATTACTGCTGAACGACCATTAACCGTATTCAGCTACAACGGATTTAACCCGGAAGTTCCTGACGGTATTGACCGTCAGTTTTATCCGGTTCCGTCAGTTTATACTGTTGGCTTAAATGTTAAATTATAAACTCAACTAAAATGAAATTAAACAAAATATACAGATTTTATACACCGGTAATCGTTTTCGGGCTCATGATTTCGTTTTTCGGTTGTACTGAAAAGATAGACGAGCCTTTCGAAAATGAATCTTTTACCAGTGATGTGGATTATTCCAAAGGCCAGGATATGATATTGCCCCTTTTGGGAGCATATCAGGCATTGTATACCCGCGGATGGGAAGAGCCTGTCTCTTTGGGCATTCGTGGCGATGATGTGAATGCTGCCGGCGATCAGGTGCCCATGCAGGAGCAAGATGAATATAAATATTTTGCCAGTCATTGGAATTTGAATGCGATATGGCAGAATCAATACAACGATATCATTACCATGTTTACTGCCATGGAGGAAATTGAGAAATACCGCGCTGCAGGTGGAAATGATGATTTGGCCGACCAGTACATTGCAGAGTGCCGGGTGATGAGGTCATTTTTATATCTTAACCTTGCCAGATCATTCGGAGGATGTATTGTGATCGATGCGTTGGATAATATTCAGAGTACACCGGTTAGTAATAAAGCCGAAGTTATGCAATACATTGTGGACGAAATGACCGCCGCAATACCCGATCTTCCTGCTGTTCATCCCAATAAGCGGACGGATATAAAAGGGGGAATGACGCAATATACAGCTTATGCTGTTCAGGCTCTGGCTTATCAGGAATTGGAAAATTATCAGGGAGTGGCAGATGCCACCTCCAAAATCATCAGTTCCGGTGAGTATGAACTTGCCGATGACTACTATCATCTTTTCAAACAAGCCGGTAAACTGGATAATGAAAATATTCTTGAATTCCAGTATTCTGACTTCAATCAGGGTGAAGGCGACAGTTTTAATCATTTGTTTTCACCCTTTGGAATTGGAGGCTGGACGCCGGTTGTTACAGGAGCTGAAGGTGGCTGGGGATTTTATGAGCCTACTTTAAAGTACATCACGTTTATGCTCGACCGGGGCGAAACTGTTCGTCTGGAAACAAGTGTTGCTTTCACTCCGGATGGTATCACCCAGCTTCAAAATGAGTATGGTGGAACCATTCCTGCATGGATAAGCAACACAAACAGGGAAGGAGACATTTTCAACAACAATGCCCGGCTGAACTTTGGCAGTGCTAAGTTTATTCAACCCTCCACTGAATTAATACCTGGCAGAACCGCACAGGGAAGCAACAAGAATCTGATTGTTATTCGTTACGCCGAAATGCTTCTTATGTATGCCGAAGCATTGACAAGGGGTGCGTCAAGCAACATTTCAATGACAGCTGCCGATGCTGTTAATCTTGTGCGTTCCAGAGCTAATTTGTCTGCCCTGTCTGATGTTACCACACAGGATGTGCTGGATGAGAAATTTGCTGAATTGGCCACTGAGTGGGGCATAAGATTTTATGACATGGTGCGTACTAAAAATACTTCCGAGCTAAGTTATGACGGCAGGACCTTTACCATGGATAAAGCTTATTTACCGTTCCCGGCCGACCAGGTAGCCGAGTTACCACAATTGGAACAAGGAATTCAATAAAAACTTAAGGTTATGAAAGTAATATATAATAAATTATTCATTCTCGCATTAGCACTTTTGGTTTTCAATGCATGTGATCAAGAATACATTGATGACATTTCAAAAGTCGAGCCCGGCCCGGATGAATCCGATCCCCGAATAACAATAAATTTCCCGCCCGATGGTTACGAGCTTCAGACCAATGCTGAACTTGCTTCTATCGAGTTTGATTTTGAAGTAACGGATGATATTGAAATCGGCTCTGTAACACTTGAAGTTGACGATAATGAAATTGTAACTTTTTCCGAATTTAAGGATTACCGGGTTTTTCCTGGAAAATATACTTTTGACGGAGTTACAACCGGTTCTCACGTGTTTGCGGTTACAGCTACCGACCTTGAAGGGAGAAGTTCTACTGTAAGTGTCACTTTCAGGAAAGCACCTCCTTATGTCCCCGAATATGAAGGTGAAATTTTCTATATGCCATTTAATAACGAGTTCAGGGAGATGATTAGCCTTGATTTGGCGACAGTTCAGGGAAATCCTGGCTTTGATGAGGGCATTCAGGGTGGAACCGCTTATGCTGGTGCCACCGACGCTTATCTTACCTTCCCGGCCTCTCTTTTGCAAGGGGCTACAGAGGTAAGTGTCAGCATGTGGATGAAAGTGGACGCTTCGGCCGACCGTGCAGGTATCCTGGTAGTGGCTCCGCCTGCCGACAACAACAACGACCGTACAAAGGGTTTCAGATTCTTCCGTGAAGCTGCCGGGGATATGCAGCGATTTAAGCTGAATGTGGGAACCGGCGATTCCGACGCCTGGTTTGACGGTGGTGAGGCTGCTGACGTTACACCCAATACAGGAGAATGGATGCATTTTGCCTTCAGCATTTCGGAAACCGAAGCCGCTGTTTATATCAATGGTGAAGTTGTAACGCAAGGCCCTTTTGATGGTATTGACTGGACAGATTGTGATGTGATCTCTGTCATGTCGGGTGAACCTCATTGGACAGAATGGGGGCATCTTTCAGATCCCAGTCTTTTGGATGAGCTTCGCATTTTCAATAAAGCGTTAACTCAGGAGGAGATACAAACCATTATGCTGAAGGAACAATCAACTTTTTATATGGACTTTAACGGAGATTACCAGGATGCCATTAGTGGAACCGATGCCACAGTTGTTGGCAATCCTTCTTTTGAATATGGCGCAGGTGTCTCAGGTGATGCTTACAAGGGTGCAGAAAATACGTACCTTACTTTCTCTGCTGATGATATCAATGTTCAGTCTGACGCGTTTGGAGCAAGTTTCTGGTTGAATATCAATGATGTGCCCGATAGAGCCGGAATCCTGGTGATGGGCCCTGAAGATACCGAAAATCCGGACGCTCAAAATGACCGTACCAAAGGTTTCAGATTCTTCCGTGAAGCTGCCGGAGATATGCAGCGTTTTAAACTGAATGTGGGAACCGGCGATTCCGATAGCTGGTTTGACGGTGGTGAGGCAGCTGATGTGGCCCCCAATACAGGTGAATGGGTGCACTTTGCATTTGCTATCGACAATACTGAAGCCAGCGTATTCATCAACGGTGTTGAGGTGAAACAAGATGCATTTGACGGCATTAACTGGACAGGATGTGATCTTTTATCCATCATGTCGGGGGCTCCACGCTTTACCGAATGGGGTCATTTATCTGACCAAAGTCTGATGGATGAATTGTACTTTTTCGATAAAGCACTTTCTGCGGAGGAAGTGACGCTATTAATGAATGATGGTTTGTAAACCATACGACTAATGTAAATTTTTATGACCCGCCGGAATTAAATGGCGGGTCATAATTTTCTTTGCTGATGGCCATATTTTTAAAAACGTTTTGTAACCTTTTAAATGCGCAAATTATTATTACTGCCGTTATTATTTGTTTTGCTGATTTCTGTTTCATGCAAAAAAGAGGCCGATTCTAAGGTCGAGACAGAAAAACTTTTTGTTTCCTATGTTTATATTGGAGACAAGGAATTATCGACAGCCGGCGATAATATCGATATGTCTGTTGATGAACCGGTTCAAATCAGGTTCGATAAACCGGCTAAACTCCAATCGGTTGAGGAAAATATTACACTTAAAAATTCTGCCGGTCAGCTGGTGGAATTGACTTTTTCCCCTTTTGATCAGAATAAACTTTTCAAAATAGATCATCCCGTACTGGCTGAAAACAGCACCTACACACTTACTATTTCCGGGTCACTGGAGGGAGAGGGCCACGAAACTTTTGATGAACAGATTTATGTTTTCTCTACCCTTACAAATCCTTTAGTTTTGGAATCCATAATGATAGACGATGAGGAAATTAATACGGCACAGCGCATTATGGATGTCAGCCAAAATCCCCGAATTGATTTCTATTTTAATATCCCGGTGGAAACCGATGATTTTGGCGATTATTTGTCGTTAAGCACCAATGGCCTTCAGGTGGCATATACTTTGAGTCAGTCGGATGATAAAACCATCTCATTATCTCCGGGTCAGACACTTGAGGATTACAAGAAATACCGGATCAGAATTTCTTCAAATATTGAACAACGAATCGGTCGTCCTTTTGACGGACTGGACATGAGCTTTTATACGCAACTGGATTCCATCCCCAAATTTCCTGAAATTACCGACGAAGAACTGCTGACCAAAGTTCAACAACAAACGTTTAAGTATTTCTGGGATTTCGGACATCCTGTAAGCGGGTTGGCCCGCGAACGCAATACTTCCGGTGAAACGGTAACTTCCGGCGGTTCAGGATTTGGCATCATGGCCATTATTGTTGGTATTGAACGCGGATTTATCACACGCGATGAAGGAATTGACCGGTTACACACTATTGTCGATTTTCTTGAAAATACCGATCGTTTTCATGGTGCATGGTCTCACTGGCTCAATGGAAGCACCGGAGAGGCTTTACCTTTTAGTTCAAAAGACAATGGCGGCGATCTGGTGGAAACATCATATTTGGCAGCCGGCTTACTGACTGCCCGTCAATATTTGAATGCCTCTGATCCTGACGAAAATATGCTGATCAACAAGATTAATACCTTATGGAATGCTATTGAATGGGACTGGTATACCAGGGGTGGACAAAATGTGCTTTACTGGCACTGGTCGCCTGACTACGACTGGGAGATGAACATGCAAATTAAAGGATATAATGAAGCTTTAATAACCTATATCATGGCTGCTTCGTCCTCTACACATTCCATTTCTGCCGATGTCTATCATCAGGGATGGGCACTTGACGGGGAAATTGTTAATGGTAATGATTATTATGGAATTCATCTACCTATGGGGCAGGAATATGGCGGGCCTTTATTTTTTGCGCATTATACTTTTATGGGAATTGATCCGCGGAATCTTTCTGATAGTTATGCCAATTATTGGGAACAAAACCGTAATCACACGCTTATCAACCGGGCACATTGTATTACCAATCCGAATAATTATGTCAGTTATAGTAGAGAATGCTGGGGACTTACTGCAAGTGACAATCATGAAGGATATTCAGCTCATTCACCCACCAACGATCTGGGGGTGATCACCCTACTGCTGCGATTTCTTCTATTCCTTATACCCCGGAAGAATCGATGGCTGCCATACGCTTTTTTTACTATCAGATGGGCGACCGGCTGTGGGGTGAATACGGTTTTTACGATGCTTTTAACGTAACGGAGGAGTGGACGGCTGACTCATATCTGGCCATCGACCAGGGACCTGTTATTGTGATGATAGAAACTACCGTACCGGTCTGATATGGAATTTGCTCATGGCCTGTCCTGAGGTACAGGCTGGTCTCTCAAAACTGGGGTTTAGTTATTAATGACTGAATCTGAAGAGCCCCGGGGTAGAAAAAAAGGCCCGGGAACGGTAAAAAATGCTCCGGGCATGACAGAAAATGTCCGGGGAAGGCTGAAAATAATTACGGACAGAAGAAAAGGGCTAAATCCTGACTTCTTATAATATATGACCCCAATTCTCAAAAAGGTTAAGGTGGGAGACGGAGTAATTAAATGAACAACATCTAATCAGGAAAATGATGAACAAAGCAATTAACAAATTAAAGCTTACCATTGTTTTGGTTGCTTTCTTTATGGCAGCTTGCAATACAGGCAGTAAAAAGTCGGGCGAAACTACGAAAACAAATACCAACAAAATTTCGGATGATTCACTGTTGAATCTTGTGCAATATCGCACATTACAATATTTCTGGGATGGTGCTGAGCCTAATTCGGGTATGGCACGTGAAAGAATTCATGTGGACGGCCATTATCCCCAGAACGATAAGCATATTGTTACCACCGGTGGCAGTGGATTTGGTCTGATGGCCATTCTGGTTGGAGTGGAACGGGGCTTTATCTCCAGAGAAGAAGCCTTTCAGAGGTTTCAGAAAATAGTTGGTTTTCTTGAAAAGGCCGACCGTTTTCATGGTGCCTGGCCGCACTGGTTAAATGGGAAAACCGGAAAAGTAAAGCCGTTTTCTAAGTATGATGACGGAGGGGACCTGGTAGAAACTGCTTTTCTGGTGCAAGGGCTGCTGGCCGTGAAACAATATTTTAAGGATGGTACTGAAGCCGAAAAACATCTGGCCGAAAAAATTGACCGGTTATGGCGTGATGTGGAATGGAACTGGTACACTAAAGGGGGAGAAAATATCCTTTACTGGCACTGGTCGCCTGACTACGGCTGGAAAATGGATTTTGGTGTTACCGGCTATAACGAGTGCATGATTATGTACATTCTGGCGGCTTCATCGCCTACGCATCCTGTCGACCCTGATGTTTATCACAAAGGTTGGGCTATGAATGGCGACATTGTTGTTAATAATACAACATTTGGTCATACATTAACGCTTAAGCATCATGTTGATCCGCAAAAAGGGGGGCCTTTGTTTTGGGCACATTATTCATGCTTGGGCTCGATCCCAGGGGCCTTTCCGACCAGTATGCCAATTATTGGGACAACAACGTGGCCCATACGCTGATCAATCGTCAGCATTGCGTTAATAATCCTCACAACTACAAAGGTTACGGCGAGAATTGTTGGGGGCTTACTTCCAGCTACACTATTCCCGGAGCCGCAGCTTATGTGAGAGAACAAACCAATGAAAAACCATTGCCTGGCAATTCCGATCAAACAAGTTATGCCGGACACAGGCCTTCTTTCGATCTCGGCGTCATTGCGCCAACGGCTGCATTATCTTCCATGCCTTACGCTCCGGATAAGGTAATGCCGGTCATTCGTCATTTTTATGAAGATTTGGGAGATAAAATATGGGGTCCTTACGGGTTTTACGATGCTTTCAGTGAAGAGCATGAATGGTATCCTAGGCGATACCTGGCCATTGATCAGGGCCCCATTCCGGTGATGATTGAAAATTACCGGACAGGCTTGTTGTGGGAGCTTTTTATGCAGGATGAGGATGTTCAGAAAGGACTTGATAAGCTGGGTTTCTAAACCATTATGGTTAAATTCTTTCTTCAATTGGAATATCTGAGAAATACCAAATAAAAAAAATAAAATCATGCAAACACATAAGATTCTCATTTTACTTTTGGGTATTACAACGGGCAGTATCAACACTTTCGCGAAAGAGCCCCATTACTTTCAGGTTTTTTTCGACAATAGTGTGATGGCTGAAAACTGGTTTTACAGTGAGACTTCCTATGAGGGAAAATCTTTTGTCCTGAATGTCCATGGAAAATTGCCTGTGGTTGAACAACCAGTGTTTACTCCGGGGAACAGTCTGGAGCTGAATTACAAGTCAGCACCCGGGGGTAGATGGAGCGCCCGGCTGAATTATGCGAAAGGCAGGGGTCGGGATAATATTAAAAATTCGCGGATGCTTTCAATGAGGATTTTTGTTGAGAGCAATACCACTGAGAATGAATTGCCCGGAATTGCCATAGCCCTGAAGGATGGAGAAACTTCAAAGTATTTGCCCGTTGCCGGTTATCTTGACAATTATAACCGTGGTGAATGGATGCCTTTGCAGATTCCTCTGACGGCTTTTGAAAAAAACGATGGTCAACCATTGGAATGGAATCATAGTAAGGAAATCGTTTCGGTTCATTTTCAGCAGGCTTCTGCCGATAATAAAGAGCACATATTATTCCTCGATCAGGTGGAACTGTTGCCTGAAATATCGAACGGGATAAATTTATCTGTCCCTGTACTTGAAAGTGCAAGAGGTTTTGAACGCCATGTTGATCTGAAATGGGAGCCTGTTAATACTGATGAGGTAAGATATGTGAAAATTTACAGATCGGAAGACGGAGAAAACTATAAACCCGTTGGTGTTAAAAGCGCTATGGCATCTAACCGATATGCCGATTTTACGGGGGTAGCTGATAAGAATTACTACTACAAGATCAGTTTGCTTGATGCCGGGTATAAAGAAACGGAGTTATCTGAAGCTATTGAGGCAAAAACACATTCTATGAGTGATTCTGAGCTGTTGGATATGGTTCAGGAAGCAGCTTTCAGATATTACTGGGAAGGGGCGGAAACCCACAGCGGGTTGGCCCGCGAGAATATTCCCGGACGCAAAGATATGGTAGCTACCGGAGCTTCAGGTTTTGGTCTGATGGCCCTCGTGGTTGGAACAGAGCGTGGTTTTATTACACGGCAACAACTAATAGAAAGGCTTGATAAAATCACAACCTTTATTGAAAATGGAGATCGGTTTCATGGTGCCTTGTCTCACTTTATGGACGGACCGACAGGCAAAGTGGAACCATTTTTTTGGGAAATTATGATGATGGTGGGGACCGTGGTAGAGACTTCATTCTTCATGCAAGGGTTACTGGTTGCCAGGCAATATCTTTCAACGAAGAATCCCGCGGAAAGAGCCTTCGGGAAAGGATGTCTGCAATTTGGGAAGCAGTGGAGTGGAACTGGTATAAACAATATGAAGATAGTCCTTACCTTTACTGGCACTGGTCGCCAGGCATGCCTGGCACATCGGTCACCGGTTGATAGGCTGGAACGAGACCCTGATTACCTATTCCT
>LZCG01000076.1_pt1 | contig 18328 bp, 19 predicted proteins | sample 768541 | NCBI WGS metagenome assembly LZCG01 (sample SAMN05200874, study PRJNA324366) | oil field metagenome | isolation source: sample BH-FW-1 from oil reservoir | place: India: Bombay High | collected 2015-07-11
ATATTAATTATAATTTATGAAGATTTTTATTTCCAATATAAAACTGTTGGTACAGGCAAGTGAAGAAAAACCTGCCAAAAGAGCCGGAGCTGATATGGAGCAGCTACCTGTTGTTGAAAATGCTTATTTGTCAATAAAAGATGGATTGATAGCCGGTTATGGAGAAATGGGAACCGAGGATCCTACATTTCGAAAATCCGCTTTGGAAATTGATGCCACCAACCGTTCTGTTTTTCCGGCATTTTGCGATTCCCATACCCATATGGTTTATCCCAAAAGCAGAGAAATAGAATATGTGGATAAAATTAAGGGACTATCCTATGAGCAGATTGCCAAAAGAGGCGGAGGTATCCTGAATTCGGCAAAAGCTATCAAAAACATTTCAGAAGAGGCGCTCTATGAAGCTGCGTTGAAACGTGCTGATGAAATCATAACTACAGGTACCGGGGCTGTAGAGATTAAGAGTGGCTATGGCCTTGAAACGGAGCAGGAACTAAAAATGCTTCGGGTTATTAAAAGGCTGAAAGAAACCACGCCTTTGACTATTAAATCCAACTTTTTGGGGGCTCATGCCATTCCGGAAGATTTTAAAGGGAACCAGGAAAAATATGTTGACCTTGTGGTGAACGAAATGCTTCCGCGGGTTGCCGAAGAAAATCTGGCTGATTACATTGATGTATTCTGCGATCGGGGATTCTTTACGGTTGAAAGTACCGACAGAATCCTGGAAGCAGGGGCCAAATATGGTTTGCAGCCAAAGATTCATGCCAACGAACTGGACTATTCGGGTGGCATTCAGGCAGGTGTCCGCCACAACGCATTATCGGTTGACCATCTTGAATTTACGGGTGAAGCAGAAATTGAAGTGCTGTTGCATTCCGATACTATGCCAACTATTCTTCCGGGTGCCGCATTTTTTCTGAATATGCCTTTAGCTCCGGCCCGAAAAATGATTGATGCGGGATTGCCCGTAGCAATGGCCAGCGATTTCAATCCTGGTTCATCGCCTTCGGGCAATATGCAACTTATCCTTTCCATGGCCAGCATTCTCTATCGGCTGACTCCCAATGAGGCTATTAATGCCACAACTATCAACACGCTTATGCAATGGGCGTGAGCGATAAGTTGGGAACCATTGCCGCCGGAAAGAAAGCAAATGTATTTATTACCAAAGAAATTCCATCCGTGGAATTTATGCCTTATTATTATGGCTCTAACAAGGTCGATAAGGTTATTTTAAACGGTGAAATCGTATAAAAAATCAACTATAGGTATGGAGAAAAAATTAATAGAATGTGTTCCTAACTTCAGTGAAGGTAAGGACATGGCTGTTATTGAAAAAATTACGGATGAAATAAAAAATACGGAAGGGGTTGAATTAATCGATGTGGACCCGGGTGCGGCTACCAACCGCACAGTAGTTAGTATGGTGGGAACGCCTGAAGAAGTCTGTGATGCTGCATTTAAAGCTGTTAAAAAAGCCGCGGAACTCATTGACATGAGAAAACATACAGGCGCCCATCCTCGTTTTGGGGCTACGGATGTTTGTCCATTGGTGCCTGTGGCGAATATCACGATGGAAGAAGTGGTGGAATATGCCCGCAAACTGGCCCAAAGGATTGGAGCATCGTTGCAATATCCGGTTTACCTGTATGAAAAAGCTGCCTCAAAACCCGAGCGTGAAAATCTGGCTACCGTCCGTTCAGGAGAATATGAAGGGTTGAGCGAAAAACTTACCCATCCCGAATGGGCTCCCGATTTTGGCCCTGCGGAATTTGTACCTGAAACAGGTGCTACGGCTGTTGGTGCCCGGAATTTTCTGGTGGCTTATAATGTAAATTTAAATACTACCTCCATCCGAAGGCTAATGCTGTGGCCTTTGATGTCAGGGAAAAGGGTCGGCTGAAGCGTGAAGGTGATCCGGTTAGCGGCAAGGTTGTGAAAGATATCAATGGAAATCCGGTTCGGGAACCGGGTATGTTAAAGAAAGTGAAAGCCATTGGCTGGTTTATTGAGGAGTATGGCGTAGCACAGATTTCTATGAATTTGACAGACATTTCTGTGACTTCAATTCATGAAGCTTTTGACGCAGTGGAAAAAAGTGCCCGTAATCGCGGGTTGCGGGTAACTGGTTCCGAAATTGTCGGGGTTGTTCCGCTGAAAGCCATGCTGGATGCCGGTAAACATTACCTCAGAAAGCAAAATCGCTCTTTAGGTGTTTCGGATAAGGAACTGATTAAAATCGCTGTTAAATCGCTTGGGCTGGATGAGTTGTATCCGTTTGAACCTGATAAAAAGATTATTGAGTATATCTTAGACGCCAAAAGCCACCCCGGGAAACAATTGGTTGACAGGAACCTTATGGATTTTGTTTATGAAACTGCCAGCGAATCGCCCGCACCTGGCGGGGGCTCTGTTTCGGCTTACATTGGTGCGCTGGGTGCTGCGTTGGGAACTATGGTTGCCAATCTGTCTTCCCATAAGCGGGGATGGGATGACCGCTGGGAAGTATTCAGCGAATGGGCCGAGAAAGGCAAACATTATCATGATCAGCTGTTGAAAATGGTGGATGAAGACACGGCTGCTTTCAACCGGATTATGGAGGCTTTCAAAATGCCAAAAAATTCGGATGCGGATAAGACAAAACGGCATCAGGCTATTCAGGTCGCCACCAAATATGCTATAGAAGTGCCATTTCAGGTAATGCAATTGTCTTATGATTCCATGGAAGTCATGAAAGCTATGGCTGAAATTGGCAACCCCAATTCGGTTTCAGATGCTGCTGTGGGTGCGTTGGCAGCAACAGCAGGGGTCAGAGGCGCTTTCCTGAATGTGAAAATAAATTCATCTGGTCTGGACGATAAAGCTTTTGTGGAAAAGGTTTTAACCGATGGCGCCCGGGTAGTGGAAAAGACGCAGGCTCTGGAAAAAGAAATTATTGAAATGGCTGAAAAGAAAATGTAGCGGGTTTATATTTTAATCCGGTGGCATTAAATCTTAATAAGTATCTGACAAAGGTAAGTTTAGCCTGAAGGGCGGGGTTTCTTTTTTGTTTAATGCCGATATATATTCAGGTTCAGTTGCGATTTTTTTGTGAATAACCGAAATGGTATTTTTGTTTAATTTTGACTTCATCAAATAACAGCCAATGATAAGACACATCATTTTTTTAAACTTAAAAAGGAACATAAAGCCTCAATAGCAGGGTTAAAAAAGCAACTGGATGGGCTGAAACAGCATATCCCGGAAATAAAACACCTGGAAACAGGTCTTAATTTCTCTGAACGTGACATTGCTTATGATTTATCCCTAATCGTTGATGTGGCAACTACCAACGATTTAATGGCTTATCAGCAGCACCCCGAACATCAAAAAATAGTGGATTTTATTAAAAATATTGCTGAACAAAAAGCCGTGGTAGATTATGAAATTGCATAAGAATAAGCCTTTTATACTTAACAAGGTGTTTTCATTCTCAGAAAAAAACCTTTTAGATTTTCATTATTTTTTATCGTGGTTTTTTTGTTTTCGCTGCTACTTTCATGTCATAAAACCGTTGACGATTTGCCTGATGCATTTATTTTGGAAAAGCATTATGGTGGCGACAGTCTTGACTTTGCCGTCCAGCTTCTCGAAACTGATGATGGCAACTATCTGATACTTGGCAATACGGCCAGTTCAGGCCCCGGTGCTAACAATGCCAGCCTGATAAAAATCACTCCCAATGGAGATGAAATTTGGCAATTTACCTATGGAGGTGATGCTTATGACGATGCAGCGCAAATCGTAAAATTACCCGATGGCAGTTTTTTTATAGTGGGTTCCACTTTAAGCTTTGGGCATGGTGGTAAAGATATTATGCTGATACAGGTGAACAGCAACGGGGTACAGTCGCATGTTTATACCTTTGGGGATATCTATTACGATGAAGGCCGTTTTGTGTCCCTCTCGGGAGATGGTCATTTGCTGGTAGGCGGTTATGATACTGATCCGGTTTCACGGGATAAGAACATGAGTTTTCGGAAAATTTCTTACGACGGACAGGTTGTGTGGAAACAAAGCTATGGCTATGATTCCACTGATATGGCAGTTGATATGGCAGTTATGTCTGATGGCTATCTGGTGGTTGGCCGAAGTTTTATCAGATCCCAGGGCCACGAAGATATTACACTGGTTAAAAGTGACTTTGATGGCAATGCGATATGGATGAAAACATTGGGAGGTGAAAACCTCGACGTCATGGAAGATATTCTTGCCAAAAAGGACGGAAATTTTATGCTCTGTGGCTACTCGGCCATGGCTTATGAGAATGAAAATAATGATTTGTATGTGATAGAGATTGACGGGCAGGGAAATATTTTGAATGAAAATAATTTTGGAGATACCGACGATTGGGAATTTGAGGAAGGATACCGGATTATCGGGAATTCTTCTGGCGGCTATTACGTGTCGGGCCGGAAGCTGAGTGCTATGTGGATTTTGGCACTGGATTCCAGATTAAACATGCAATGGGAACAAACTTACGGAACGGTTTACAATGCCTACACCATGATTGGTTTTGACCTGAAAGAAGAAGCCGATGGAAAAATTGCTATAGTGGGCGGGGAAGTAAATTCCATTTCAGGCAAGATGGTGTTCCTCCGTCTCGATCCTGATAAAGTAGTAGATTAATACCCGGATTTTCTATGTTGAGGTTGTCTGAAAAGTGATGTGAGCAACTCAGATGGCCGTTTGAGGTTGAATGGTTTCGGAATAGAATTTTTTGAAGGCTGTATAAATTTCATCCCTGACACGCCTGAACTCGCTCCAGATAAATGCGTCGCTTCCTACGGCATCGCTGGGATCTTCAAAACCCATATGCAGCCGGTGTTTTACCTGTCCTAAAAACATCGGACAGGTCTCTTTGGCATGGTCGCAAACAGTAATGACATAATCCCAGGCCTCTTCGAGATATTCCTCAACCAACCTCGGCTGGTGATGGCTGATGTCAATACCGGCTTCTTTCATCACTGTTACGGCTTTTGGGTTCACCTTTGCGGCTGGTTCTGTTCCGGCAGAGTACACCCTGATGGATTTATCGAAGGATTGTAAAAAACCGTGGGCCATCTGGCTGCGGCAACTGTTGCCGGTACATAAAACGAGTATCTTCATAATCGTTGTTTTTAACAATTTGTATCTAATAAGTTGAAATCCAGTGAATCTAAAAATTCATGAACCTGTTCTTTAATGATTTTAATGCGCTCGGGATGCAGACAATAATTTGTTTTCACACCTTCTATCTGTCCTTTGATTAAACCGGTTTTTTTTAATTCTTCCAGATGCTGATGTATGGTTGTCCGGCTTAAAGGAAGTTCATTGGTGATGTCGCCGGTAATACAAACTTGTACATCTGCCAGGTATTTCAGTATAGCCAATCTTGCCGGATGTGACAATGCTTTAAAAATTAAGGCTTTTTCCTGCAATTCCTGTTCAAACAGTTCAATCTTTGTCATATTTTCTTTATTTCATGTCGCAAATTTACGATATTTTTTTATTGGACGTATTTTTACGTTATAAATTTATGCAATCGGTTGAGCCTGGTTACTGCGATAATGTCAACAATGGAAGAATGTAGGAAAGCACCGTAAAAGGAAATAGCAGGTAGCGAATAGTAAATCACAAAAATTTTCCTAATCAACGATTTAACAAATTAACTCATCAGCCTCTTCCCTGGAATTTCGAATTTCCTCTTTTCGAAGGTACATCTATCGTTCTCAGGATAAAAAACGGCTATCCATATCATATTATATGGATAGCCGGGAGTTCATTGACGTGAATCGGATTTTATTTAGCGTAATTCACGGCCCTGGTTTCGCGAATCACGGTAACTTTTATCTGACCCGGATAGGTCATTTCATTTTGAATTTTTCGGGTTAAATCCAGTGACAATTTCGCGATATCGTTATCGGAGACCTTGTCGGCGCCCACAATAACCCGCAATTCCCGACCGGCCTGAACGGCATAGGTTTTAACCACTCCCGGATAGGTCATGGCCAGTTCTTCGAGCTGGTTCAGCCGTTGAATATACGCTTCCACCACTTCGCGGCGAGCGCCCGGACGGGCACCTGAAATAGCATCACAAACCTGAACAATAGGGGCAATCAGGGTTTCCATTTCAATTTCGTCATGATGGGCTCCGATGGCATTGCAAATATCCGGTTTTTCGTTGTATTTCTGAGCCAGCTTCATACCCAGCAGAGCATGGGGTGTTTCCTGGTCACTATCGGCCACTTTGCTATATCATGAAGCAAACCGGCCCTTTTGGCTTTTTTGGCATTTAATCCTAATTCTGACGCATGGTGGCACACAGATTGGCTACCTCACGGGAGTGTTGTAAAAGATTTTGTCCATATGATGAGCGGTACTTCATTTTCCAATCAGCCGAATCAGTTCATGATTCAGACCATGAATGCCCAGGTCGATAATGGTGCGTTTTCCGGTTTCGATCATTTCCTGGTCGATTTGTTGGGTGGTTTTTTCAACCACCTCTTCAATACGGGCAGGGTGGATGCGACCATCCGTTACCAGTTTGTGAAGCGATAACCTGGCAATTTCGCGCCGCACCGGGTCAAATCCCGACAAAATAATAGCATCCGGAGAATCGTCAATAATTATTTCAATGCCGGTTAATGATTCCAGGGTGCGGATATTCCGTCCTTCACGCCCGATAATCCGACCTTTTATTTCATCATTTTCGATATTGAAAACTGAAACACTGTTTTCGATAGCATGCTCGGCCGCAGTGCGCTGAATGGTTTCAATAACAATTTTTTTGGCCTGTCGGTTGGCATTGATTTTGGCTTCTTCCAGAATATCATTTATCTGTGAAGAGGCTTCCGTGTAGGCTTCCTCCTTCATTGATTCTACCAACATCTTTTTGGCTTCGTCGGTTGACATTCCCGAGATGTTCTCTAGTTGTTCTCTTTGTTTGCTTATAACCGACTGAAGTTCGTCCTGTTTTTTAGTAACAATTTCCAGTTGATTATTAAGGTTTTCTTTCAGTCTGTCCAGTTCCTTTTTTTGCTGGTTTTGTTCTTCTATTCTTTGCGAGAGTTGCTGTTCTTTTTGTCTTTGTCGGTTTTCAATTCTTTGAATATCGCTGTTTTTTCTTGAGATAAGTTTTTCATGTTCTGTTTTCAGCTGTAAAAACTTTTCTTTAGCCTGTAATATTCTTTCTTTCTTGAGGACTTCCGCTTTTTCTTTTGCTTCTTCCAGCAATATCCGGCTTTTCTTTTCCAAAGCTTTTCTAAAAAATACGGATGAAGCGAATATCCCGACCCCTATACCGACAACACCTGCTAATAATATCCAAGTTAGGCTGTCCATTTTCTATTCTGTTAAATTCATGATTGGTTAACTATAAAAAAACCCACGCAATATCTTTCCATTCAGCGTAGAGAAAAACCCCAGTTTGACATGGATAGGGCCACCAAAGAATTTCGGACTTCCAACGTCACTGCCTTTGGCAGTAATCCCCTGTGAAGGGTCACCCAGGCCTGTCCTGGAAACTTTGAGTTTTGCCCTAATTTTTGTAATGTTGAGTTTTCACACGACTAAATTATTGCGCGGGTATATGTTTAATTTTTTTTATGTCAAAGAACGCTTGTTAAGCTTTGTTTTCTAACGAGGCTTCCAGCATTTCATCTATCTGTTGAAGCCGGTCGCCAAACTCATTGGTTAAAAAACGATACTCTTTTTCTTTACTCAGATAGTTGGCTGCAATCTCCAGGGCTGCCATAGCCAACATATCATTTTTGTCTCTGCCGGTAATTTGGCTGGAAAATTCTTCAATTTTTTTGTTTACCAGCTTAACAGATTCATTTAAAACCATCTCCTCATGCTCGCTTTCCACTGTGATTTCATAAGGCCTGCCATTTACACTTACTTTTCTGACAACAGGTTTCATTTTCTTTTCTCCGGCATTAAAATTTTATTTGTCTGATTTATTCAATAACCCAATACTTTTATTAATGTCCCGCACTAATTCATCAATTCGACGGTGTATGGCTGTTGCATCTTCCGCCGATGCCAACGATTTGGCTATCCTGACTGCTTCAAGCCGGGCTTCCAAATCATGAATTTTGTTGGCTTGCGCCTCTGATTGTTGTTTAAGTACGCCGAATTTTTGCTCTAATTCATCTTTTTGTTCCTGAAGTCTGTTTTTCTGCGCTATTAATGCTTTGATTTTGTATGCGATACCAGAAATTAAGACTTCGGTGTTATCCATTTCATGATGCATTAAAGCTTTAATTCATTACAAAAGTACGCAGTTGTGCGATGGTTTGCAAATAAAATTTCAATTCTGATTTTTTATTTTAATTACATGCTGAAAACTTCATAATACGATTCCGGAATTTCATTCTCGATAATGTTTTGTTGCTGAAGTACCTTCATATAGTCTCTTACTTTTTCAACCAAAGGCTCGCCGCTGACATATTTAAAATTCACTCTGTTGAGAAATAATTCCACTCTGTCAGCGGGTTGCCGCATCATATCGAACGACAGGTTGGCAGCATCGGGTTTGTTGTTGTTTACCCACTCAATAGCCGATTTAAGTTCGGCCAGAAATGTTTGGGCTAATTCGGGATTTTTGCGCACAAATTCACCCTTAAATACAAGGCCTGCATTTGGAAAACTGCCAAAACCGGGATTTACCTCGTTCCAAATATCGTTGTACGAAATGACCGAAACTTCCTGGCTGCGGTCCTGCATAATTTTTAATGCGTAACTGGCTTCGGGTTCCCGTAAAATTACGGTATCGGCGATGCCTTGTACAAAAGCGGCATAAATTTCTTCGGGACGACCAAAGGGTTTTCCAAAAGCAAAATTGAAATCATTGGGATTGAGGCCTTTAGCTTTTAGCAGGTATTTTGTGATTTTTGTGGGCGGTGCTTCCTCAAACAGTGGGGTATAAATGGTTTTCCCTTTTATATCTTCAAATCCTGTGGCTTTGTATCTTGTCAGTATCACAAAATTATCCCACACAAACAAGGCTGGTATTTTGATATCAGCATTTTGTAGTTTTACAGAAGTAATTAAAGCTGAAAAACTAATGTCGGCTTTTCCATTAGCGATCCAGGCCAGATGTTTTTCGGTTTCTTCCCACACTTTCAGCTCTTTTATTTTGATGTTTTTTCGGATAACATCCGATTGCAATAGTTTCATAATAACCGGATAAGCTACCGGCGTCGCCGATTGTATGACAGCTTCGGCTTTTGTGCCGACGATGTCTTCATCTATGGTAAGGGGTTTTTTATAAAAATACACCCAAATTTCCTGTGCGCCAACATATTCCGTTTCGTGCTCAAAGCCCATTTCTTCCAGCATATTGATCATCGGATAAGGCTCAAAATGCTGAATAAGCGCAAATCCCTCATCTTCAGGTGTTGCATAGGCTTTTTGAATAATAATGTCAAAAGGGTCGGTTTGCATGGTTCGCACATCAAGTTGTTCAAAATCTTTTTTTCTTTTGTGCCAATCCACTATTTTTTCCTTTTTCGGATTGAACACTGATACACGATATTCTCTTGATTTTTCAATATTTACATAAAAATCCAAACCCGTTACCGTTTTTACTAATTCAACAGGTTCCTTCACTGAAATCAACACCATGTTTTCCTGAGGTTTTAGTTTCGAGAGTTTTTCAATCAGTTCGGGCATTGATTCCATATTGTAAATAAATCGCTCCGGGCTTTCGTCCCAGGTAATTTCCTTGCTGACCGACATAATATCAATATCTTGTTCATCTTTAACGCATTCGGGTGCTACCTGGTGTAAAAGTTGCTCTGTTCCAATGGCTTTATTCAGGATGTGTAGAATTTCGCAAATAGAAATACCGGTAACTTTTGCAGCCTCGCTGAAAGAGGCATAGCGTGCCACAGTATTGTACATGGCCGGATTAAGCAATTTTCTGAATTTATCGGAAAAACCTGTTAAAACATCCTTTAGTTGCGGATATTTATCCAGGGTTTCTTTTACTTTGTGTTTTGATAAAATAGGTTCTTTACGTTCAACTTCAACCCTTAGTTCTTCAAATTCAATGGCCCCTACAGGACAAATTTCCAATGCTTCTTCACATAGGCTTTCTTCTTCTTCATTTTCAGGCTGTTTATACACATAGGCAATTTCATCGCCCATTTTAAAATTATTTTCAGCTACCTCCACGCAAGCGTGACAACTGATGCATTCTTCGGTTACTTTATATTTTTTCATTATTTCTGTTTTTTGAATTTTTTCTGAATAATTTAAACCAAACCACAAATCCGCTTATCAAAATAAACAATAGCGACAAACCTGTAAGCGGAACGATAAGGATATAAAAATCGCCCAAAATGCTTTGAAAAATTCTTCCGGTGTGAATCTCAAGCGCCGTATTCCAAAGCGAAATGGGTTGGCCGGCAATTTTTTCGGGCATTGGCGAAAAGGGATTTCCACTGATGGTTTGAGCTCCTGAATTATAATCGAAATAAATTTCAGAGTTATAAAAATCGTTGCTGTATGCTGTCACCATAAATTGTCCGAGGGGGCGTGATTTTTTTTTCGGGGGCTTTGTAAAATTCTTTTTTGATGTAATCAACGGTTATCCCCCTAACCGCATTCCAAACAAACAATCCTTCAAACGAACCTATTAAATAGGTATCGGGGGCTAATTTCTTGAAAACATTGACACCCATAACGCTCAAAGGTGGCTGAAAGGCAAATTTTTTCAGTTCCGATTGAAAATTATCATCGGAATAATAAAGCGCTTCGGAAGTGGCCACAAGAAAGCGGTCTTTTTCGGCATCGTATAAAATCCGACGTAGTTGGTCGAACCAGGCATTGTTGGTGTCTAATTCACTAAACCGAATTTTATCAACTTTTTATCCGCTATCGGTATCAAAACGACGGTCGCAAAAAATGCCGGATTGCCGGTGTGAATGATAAGGATAACAAGTGTGATCCATCCCAGTTTGTTGTGCCATTTTAAAAACCATTTGTTTGTTTTGAGCTTTTTTACTTTTTGTGGAACCGGTGTTTTTGGGTTTTTAACTTGTATCCTGTTAATGAAAACTACTATGCCGCTGATGGCCAAAAATGTCAGTATTAATCCCAAAATATCTACCAGGATTTTACCGGTTTCGCCGTAAATTTCGCCACTGTGGATTACCCACAAGGTTTTGAACAAACCCACTTTGTGGTCGTAATTCTCAGGGTTTGGCAATGTAATAATATCAAAATCGGTAAGGTTTGTCGTTTTTAACAAATGCGAGCGACTAAGCACCAAAATGGTATCATTTTTCTGAATAATATCAACAATTCTTTTTTCGTGGATGGGTAAGTTTATGTTACGCCATTTATTCCTGCCAAAGGAATATTGATATAAACCGAAAAGCGTTCCGGCTAATAGCGTATTATTTTTTGAGCGAAATTAGTTTTTCAATTTTACGGTTGTCTATTCCTTGCGGAAAACCCTTGTTGAAATCGGTAAATTGGCTTTGAACACTGTCAGTAAGCCATATGCTATATTCCCGTAAATCAAAATGCTGTCGTTCGATAGTTTTAGTGTTGATTTTACAGCGGCATTGTTCCAGTTCTTGTAAGCATATTCATCAGGCAAAAGTTTTCTGTTTACATCTATTCCCGACAATAGTTTACGATGATTGAGGATAATTCCGGAAACGGCAAAAAGTATGATAAACAAGGTAAAAACAACGCTAATCCACTTATGGTATTTTCTAAAAAATTGAATCATTTACTTACTTTAAAATGCTATACAAAAGTAGTAATTAAATTTTAACCTGTAATACCAACCATCAGGTTTCTTTATTTTGTTTCTCTGTTTTTTTTGTAAAGCGAATAAAAGTAAAGCTACTTTGATAGGGGAATGAATTTATAGAATTGTACTTAGCCAAATAATTTTTGTTGGATTTATTAAATTTTACGGCATACTACTTTGCGAGGCTACGGGAATAGGGAGTAACGTTCTGACTGGCAAAATTTTTGTCAAGGTACTTAAAGTAACCGGCTATGGCTATCATGGCGGCATTATCAGTACTGTATTCCAATTTTGGCAGGAAGGTTTTCCATCCATATTTTTCACTTGCGGTGTGAATAGCCTCCCTAAGGCCGCTGTTGGCCGAAACTCCTCCGGCAATGGCAATTTCTTTAATGTCGGTTTGTCTGGAAGCGGCTATCAGTTTTTCCATCAGAATATCTGTAATGGTGTGCTGAATGGCGGCAGATAAATCTACTTTATGCTTTTCGATAAAATTTTTATCATTTTTCAACTGGTCTCTCAAAAAATAGAGGATGGATGTTTTGAGGCCGCTGAAACTATAATCCAGTCCGGCAATCTTTGGTTTGGGAAATTGGAAAGCATTAGGATTTCCCTGCCTGGCAAGTCTGTCAATGACTGGCCCGCCCGGATAGGGGAGGCCCATGATTTTTGCGGCTTTATCAAAAGCCTCGCCGGCAGCGTCATCAATGGTTTTGCCTAATATAACCATATCCGACGGGCTGTTAATCCTGACAATTTGAGTGTGACCGCCTGATACGGTGAGACATAAAAACGGAAATGTCGGGACGTCTTTGTGGTCGTTTTTGATAAAATGAGCCAGAATATGTGCTTCCAGATGATCTACTTCAATAACAGGAATTCCGAGGCTCATGGCAAAAGCTTTGGCAAAAGAAGTCCCTACCAGTAAAGAGCCCAAAAGACCCGGACCTCTTGTAAATGCAATAGCTGTCAACTGTTTTTTATCTATCTTTGCTTCCTGCAGGGCGGTATCAATCACCGGGATGATATTTTGTTGGTGGGCGCGTGAAGCCAGTTCGGGAACAACACCTCCATATTTTTCATGAACTTGCTGATTTGCAACGAAATTGGAAAGAATGGTTTGGTCTTTCAATACGGCTGCAGCAGTGTCATCACACGACGATTCGATACCAAGTATATAGGTGCACATAATTCAGGCTCATTTAATGGGAGACAAAAGTATCAAAAAACAACGAAATCTCTTGCTTCGCTGGACAGTTATGACACTGTTTGTTCTGACGCTGGTCATCACTGTTTTGTTAAACCTGACGGCTGTTCAAATTTATCTCGGCCAGCAGGTTTCGGGAATTTTGTCAGAATCATTGGGAGTGCAGGTAAAAATTGGTAAAATCAGACCGGGTCATTTTCTGAAATTTCATTTTCAGGACGTGCTTATCACAGGACAAATGCAGGATACGATTTTGTTAGCTGATGACCTCAACTTCCGCATTACTGATTTCAGACCTGAAGCAGGGGTGCTAAGATTTGCTGACGTTATTTTATATCATGCAGATTTTCGTATGATGAAATATCCGCCAAAAAAATATTATAATGTCAGGGATTTTTCAAAAAAAAAGTCAGACACCTTACGACAGTCTTTGCCTTTTGCCATTGAATTTTCCAATGTACGCCTGGTGGAATCTTCTTTTCGGTTGTATAACCTCCACAAGCCCGCCTCCGGGACTGACAGGATCGATTTTAACAGGTTGGCTTTACAGAATATTAACGGATTTTTACCGGATTTGATGATTTCCGATACCCTCATCCGGGCTCGTGTGAAAACTTTGTCATTTCATGAGCAAAGCGGATTTATGGTTTCCCGGCTTCAGGGACGTATTCGTATTAATGATCATGAGTTGTCGGGAAAATATTTCTACCTTGAAACCCCCAACTCTGAATTGAGTTTGGATTTTGATTTACGTTATCCTTCCTACAAAGGCCTGTCAGATTTCCAAAATCAGACAGAGTTTCGCTTTTTGATTGACGACAGTAAAGTTTATGATCATGATTTGGCCTGGTTTATTCCTGTCTTTAAAAGCGTTGGAAAAGATTTGTTTGTAAAAGGGAATGTTTATGGCGCATTCGATGATTTTTATGCCCGTCAGATTGACTTCCATTACCTTGATAGCACATGGTTTTCGGGTTCCTTGTCGGTCAGAGGGCTTCCCGAGTGGCAATCGGCAAACTATAACGTGGTGGTGGATAATTTTGCGACCACAAGAAATGACCTTCTCCAACAGCCATTTTTTGATGTGACAGAGGCCGATTTTATAGATTCCCTGAAAAAGGTTCGGCTGCATGGCACATTCAAAGGCGCAACAGATGATTTCTCCTCCCATGCCATGCTTACAACGAATCTTGGAAGCCTGAAAGCTGACGTGTTACTTGAAAAATTAAACGATAGTCTTTACAATTATTCAGGTATTTTTCAGGGCGACAGCATTCAGGTTACAAATTTGTTAGCAACGCAACAACCGGTTGGTTCATTCAACCTGAACTTCCATTCTGAGGGACAGGTTGTTGGCGATGGTATTACAGGGTATGTTAGCAGCCGGATTGACAGTCTCTGTTTTAACCAGCACATTTTTAAACAATTGACTGTTAATGGGGACATTGTTGACAAAAGTTTTAAAGGCCACGCAAACCTGGATGATGAATTAATTGCATTGGACCTGGATGGCATAATTGACTTTAATCAGTCGCCACCTGTTTTTGATTTAAATGCCACCATTCAGGATGCTTATCTGGTTGCTCTGGGATTGTCTGAAGCGCCGGATGTTGATTCAAAACTATCGTTAAACTGGGCTTCCCGTTTTTCCGGTACACATCCCGATTCTCTTTCGGGATATTTTAAAGTTTCTAAATTGGAATATCAACAGAATGATTTTACTTACTACCTGGATTCATTGCTTTTGACTGCAGACCAGAAAAACAGCCAAAAGAAAAAAATAGCGCTGCATGCAGATTTTATTGATGGAAAAATAGCAGGAAATTTTTCCTTACGGGAATTTCAAAGGCGCTGGCTCACCTGCCGGGTTATTATCTGCCGCTTTAACCGCCCTTCTCAGTTTAACAATCAGAATTTGGCCTTTCAGTTTACTACACGGAACACCGATGGCCTGATGCATATCTTTTATCCGAAACTTCAACTTGCTGAAAATACCCAAATCAGCGGAAGCTGTTCTCCCGATAAAAAACTTGCTGTGCTGATAGAAAGTGATTCTGTCCGTTTTGGTGGAAACCGTTTTGATGGGTTAAAGTTTTTAGGTGAAGCACAGGGAAAAACATATGTTACAAACCTGACAACTAATAATATTTTGTTTGGGGCTATTTCAAAAGGCGCTGAAAAAAAATTTGGTATTGAAAACGCCTCATTTCAAACAAAAATCCGTAATGATTCCGTAAAATATGTCGTAAACTGGGATGATAATTCTGATAAAGATCATAACAAAGCTCTTTTTGAGGGTTGGTTTGCCCTGGATAGCAATCGTTTTTTTACCCATCAGATTACCCAAGGAACAGCTGTGGTTAATGATACGCTCTGGACAGTATCTCCGGATAATTTAGTTTTTAAAAATGATACGGCATTTGGTGCAAAATCATTTCAAATCATTAGTAAATCTCAGTCGATACGGCTTGATGGGACTGTTTCTGATGCACCACAGGATGCCCTGAAGGTTGATTTTCATCATTTTGACCTTCGGAATTTTGCCTTACTGTTGGAAGGGTCCGACATTTCGGTAGAAGGCATTCTTGATGGAGAACTTACGTTTAGTCAAATGCAAAATAATCCAAGGTTTATGGGTGGTCTGACCATAAACGATTTTGTTTTTAATGAAGAAAACCTGGGCCTGCTCTCACTGGGTTCGTCATGGGTGGATTCGCTGGGGATGCTAAAGCTGAATTCGGATATTGTTTATACCGGAAATCGTGGTTCGCGTAAATTGATGGATATCAATGGCAAATACTGGCCTGCACAAAAACACAGGTCTGATTCTCTTGATTTAACAGTCGATGTAAAGAATTTTTCACTGGAACCACTACATCCTCTTTTGACGATTTTTGTCTGAAATGAATGGATGGGCTTCGGGACAAGTATCAGTAACCGGAGGACTTAAATATCCAAAATTGAAAGGCTCCATAAAACTGATGCGGGCCGGAATACGTGTTGGCTATCTGAATACCAAATATTATCTGGCGGATGAACTACAGTTCAAACCCAATGCCATTGTTTTTGATAGTGTAATTCTTTATGATTCGGCTGGTAACCAGGCGGTAATTAATGGTTCTGTAAATCATCAGTATTTTAAAGACTATTCCCTTGACCTTCATCTGCGCGCTGATAATTTTGCAGGGCTGAATACCACCAGCCGGCAGGGCGATTCGTTTTATGGCCATGCTTTTGCCACCGGAAATATAGACATTACCGGTCCGGTAAATCAAATTTCTTTTGATGTTACAGCTCAAACCGATCCGAATACGGAAATAGTCATTCCTATCAATACCGCCACATCGGTGATGGAAAATGATTTTGTTGTATTTCTAAATGAAGAGAAAGCACAGGATAATAGCGGATTGGTATTTAAGGAAACCGCCTCGCAGGAAGGTTTCGATATGAATTTTGAACTGGATATTGACCCTGACGCAAAGGCTGAGATTATCCTGCCTTTTCAGATGGGCAATATCAGGGCCCGCGGTAACGGTAATGTAAGGCTTGAGATAACAGCTGCCGGTGAGTTTAATATGTATGGCGGTTATACCATTAATGAAGGAGATTTTTTGTTTCAGTTGCAGAACATCATGCTGCGGCGTGAGTTTAATATCAACAGAGGGAGCAGCATTGCCTGGAGTGGCGACCTATATGATGCCGATATTGACCTGACAGCTGTTTACCGGGTGCGTCCTATGCTGAAAGGATTACCTGGTGCCGATATCTTAGACCCGGCCCTTGCCAACGAACGGATTCCCGTTGATTGTGTCATCAAACTGAGCGATAAACTTTTTAATCCGTCTATAAGGTTTAGCCTCGTGCTGCCTGAAGCCGATTCAAGGGTCAAAGAAATTGTATATGGCAGTATTGATACCACGAATGTCGCTGAAATGAATCGTCAAATGTTGTACTTGCTGGTGTTGAACTCTTTTAGTATTTCTGGTGTGGATAATTCACTGTCGTCCGGACTTGGCGCTTCTTCTTTTGACCTCCTGTCTAACCAGATTAGCAGCTGGCTTTCGCAAATTAGTAAAGATGTGGATATTGGAATCAATTACAAACCAAGCGATACCTATACTTCCGAGGAACTGGCGGTGGCACTATCCACCCAGTTGTTTAACGACAGGGTTTCTATCGACGGGAATTTTGGTGTTCAGGGCATTCAGCAGGAAACCCAAACCAATAACCTGGTAGGAGATGTGAATGTGGAAATTAAAATCACCAAAGACGGCAGGTTCCGTGTGAAAGCATTCAATAAATCCAATAATACCGACCTGCTGGAAGAAAGCGCCCCCTACACGCAGGGTATTGGGGTTTTCTACCGAAAAGAATTCGATACACTCAGCGAATTGTTCAGAAATAGAAATAAAAAAGAGGCTGCCCGAAAAAAGAATCATTAAGGAGGATTATACTCCGCTTGAATACACCAGAGCAAGCTGTGCCGATTTAGCTATTGTTCCATCAGCTTTTTTATCTGTATCCGTCTTTGCTTTTTTTCCTGTTTCATGTTGACCGAAAAATAAAAAAGCTTTAAACGGCAGGTTATGCTATGTCTTTTGCCGAAACGATTCTGACCCATCCGGAGTATATGCGGTGGCAAGAGGAAAAATAAAAACCTTACCGATTTCTGAGAAACGCCTGTTATCGGTCGGTAGGAGTGGTGAGCACCTCACCCTGTGCGAATAGGGCAGGGCGGGATACACGATTGGCACCAGTTCATTTTTAATCATAATGAAATCTACATTTTGCTATAAGAATTTCATCATCTCTTACTGTATAAATCAATCTGTGTTCTCCGTCAATTCTTCGTGACCAAAATCCCTTATATTTATGCTTTAGTGGTTCGGGTTTCCCAAGTCCGGAAAATGGGGTTCGTGAAATGTCTTTTAATAAGTCATTTATTTTTTTTAGATACTTTTTATTGGTCTTTTGCCAATATAAATAGTCTTCCCAGGATTCGTCAACAAAAATATATTTCATGAATCAAGTAAATCTTTTTGAAACGATGAACCTTTTTTTAATTTTTCAATGGCTGAATCTAATCTGGATTCATTTTTTTGGGATGACAATTCATGCTGGGTTGCTGTCAATGAATTATATTCTTCTAATGAAATGATAACTACTCCTGAATCTTTTCCACGATTGATAATCAAAGTTTCAAAGTTTTCAGTAACTGAATCAAGATACTTTTTGATGTTTTTTCTAAAATCTGATATCGTTGCTGTTAACATAATTTTATTTTTTAGTACGATTAATTGTACAAATTTATGTACAAATAATATGCA
>LZCG01000077.1_pt1 | contig 18213 bp, 17 predicted proteins | sample 768541 | NCBI WGS metagenome assembly LZCG01 (sample SAMN05200874, study PRJNA324366) | oil field metagenome | isolation source: sample BH-FW-1 from oil reservoir | place: India: Bombay High | collected 2015-07-11
CAGGCTGTTAATGACCTGGAAGAATAATCCTCTGCGTCTCAGCGTCTCTGCGAGAGAAAGGAAATTGTTGCTTCCCTGCCTACAGCAGGCATATCGGGAGGAGGGTCTTTTGCCGCCTCTTACCTTGCCTGGAGCGCGAGGAGCCCTTCCTTTAACCCATCACTTTTTTTGCGAGAGGCTTATCGTTTCAGCCTTTCTCTCAAGTTACCCACTCGAAACAGCGAGGAGCCGTAACTACCCGATCTCCTGCACCTCCACTAATCTTCCCTCGAGGCCAGCAAACTCGTTCTCTCGATGGGTCAAGATCACGGTTTGAACCTTTCCCGATGCTGTCAGTTGGTTGAGCAGCTCCACGACGCGAGCGGTGCGTTCGCGGCTCACGTGAACACAGGGGTCGTCCAGGATGAGCGCCTGCGGCTCCTCCTCTGCCAGATGCGCCACGATACTCATGCGAAGGAGGGTGTTTACCAGTTCACGGAGTCCCTGGGAACCGTCATCGAATGCGCACTCGACATCCCCCTGCAGTCGCTGGGGGACGAGCTCGTCGCCAAGGGTTGCAAGCCTGTAGCGTCCTCGAGTGGCAGATGCCAGCCGCGCGTCGAGATCTTCTTTAATCGGGGCGACGACCCTCTGGACAACGGAGGATCGAACCGTCTCCATCGTCTCTTTCAGCAGCTTGATCGCTTCGGCGCGCGTTGTGATCCGCGTGAGTCGTGCTTCCTCGGACGCGATCTGTCGTACCAGGTCAGCGGCCTTTGCGTAGTAACCTTTATCAGAAGCCTCTTCCAGGCGCCGGGCAAGCTCTTCCGCCCGTGCTTTCTGCTGCTCAACGCGCTTGCGTAAGTGATCGTACTTCTGCTGCGCGGTCGTACGACGGATCTCTGCGTCCTCCTTTAGCTTCTCTAAGCTCGCACGCGCGGAATCAAGCTCTCCCTCGGCCTTCTGCAGCTCTTCCTCGGTACTTTTCATGCGGGCTTGACACGTGTCCGTGCTCCCGAATCGATCGCGGTGTCGGTCGAGAGACTCTTCCGTTCCTTCCTTGCGGGCTTTGGCGGCCTGGTACGCACTTTCCGCCCTCTCCGCTCTGTCGCGCGCGTCCTCTAATCTCTGATACAGACCGTCCCGCTGTGTTCTAGTCTCGTTGAGCTGCTTATCAATCTCAGTGATCTCTTGGCGTAGACGGTCGACGAGCTGTTCCAGTTCCCGGTCCGACAGCGTATCGTGTCTCTCGATTATCCCGTGTTTCTCTCGACTTTCTTGCAACGTCTCGATCTCCTGATCGAGACGAGCCAGCGTGGAATCGATCTCGGAGAGCTGACGACTGTCGAGGGCGAGGCGCTCTCGTTCGAGCGCCCTGAGTTCGCCCTCCTTTTTCAACCGCTCTTCACGGAGCGCCCTGAGTGCCGGAAGCGAGTCGGCCGTGAACGGATCCAGCAGGTCTTTGACTTGCTGCTCGATCTCTTTGGCCTCATCGGCGAGTCGCTGCGCTCGGCGCGTGTCTCCCTCGACACGAACGCTTCCGCCCGAAGGTGGCGCGATCAGCACGTCCTCAATCGCAGTTCCCGTTTTACCCTCAAGAAGCCTGCCATCGAGCAGAACCTCAAGGTCAGGGGCCTCATTCACTGTGACCCGTAGCGCCGAAGAGCCTATCGCCGCGCGCTTCGCTTCGGCTTGCGCCACAAGTTGTGCAATCTGGTCAATGAAATCCATGCTCGGGGTCTTGCCGATCAACTGGACCTTCAGTTCCTCGATCTCCTGCTCGATCTTTCGAATCCGATCGCGCACCTTCGCGAGCCGCTTCTTCTCAATCTGCTTCTTCTTAATACCCGAAAGGTCTGACGCATCCTGCAACGAGCGATGTGCATCGGCAAGCTGGCTCTCCAGGCCCCGCACCTCATTGCGAGCCTTGCTCAGCTCATCGCTTATTCGATCGCGTTCCGCCACCTTCGAGGCCCTCTCTTCGCCGGCCTCGTAGAACTCTTTAGCAGCCTCACCATCCGCCTTCTCTAGGTCGAGGCGCTCCTTTAGAATGCGCTTGGCCTCGTCTGCCTCGGCCTTCTTCTGTTCATGTCTCGCTTGGGCGGCCTTACACTCCCCCTCAGCCCCTGAGAGGTCCACATGTTCCTTTAAGGCTCTCTCCCATTCCTCTTTCGCTTGATCCGCATCCTGCTTGAGGGCGGGCAGCTGATCTTGGATCTCCTCGTACCGTCGGCGCTTCTCATCCAGCTCTCGGAGCGTCGCTTCCACGTCCTCTTTATCTTTCCGGAGTCGACCCAACTCCTCTTCTATGTGGTGTAACCGCGATTTAGTCGAAATTCGCCCGGTGGGGGTGAAAATCTCTTTATAGGCTTCGTCTACCAGCCTGAGGACTGCCTTGAAGTCATCGCTTACGCCCGCCTGGGGTAGTCCCAGATGGCCGATCGCCTCGGAGCGGTCCGCTGGAAGATCTCGCTCATCCTGGGGGACGAAGAGCCACTGGAACGCTCCCCAGTTCTCTGGTCCTGCCCCTTCAGAGCTGTTTGAGAACGTGGCGTCGAGCAGTTCTCGGAGTTGCTCATCCGCGTCTTGTCTTCTGGCGATCGGCATCCAAACCCCGTCCTTTTGCTCTGAGAGAGTGGCCGTTCCCCGCTGTCCACCGAAGGCCTTCTCGATGCGCAGCACTTTTCCGTTGTGTTCGAATTCGAGAAGCACCATGGGAACGGCGCCACGAATGCCGTAGGGAACGATATGCTGCACCCACTGGGCCGTGCTCCGGCAACGGTCAAAGAGGGCGCGTCGGATGGCTTCGAAGATTGTTGACTTGCCTGCCTCGTTCGGCCCCGCAAGTATGGTGCTGCGGTCATCGAACAAGATCGCGTGCGGACCGCCGCGGAACTGCCTCCAATCGGTGAGCTCTAGCCGTAGAAGCTTCATAGGCCCGCCTCCTTCGCGAACTCCTCAAATAGACGGATGGCCTCTCGAACCGTTGCCGGCTCGGCTGTCCCGGCTGTGTGGAGCCCTTGCAGTCTGCGGAGAACTTCCTCGAGCGAAGCGTCGGTCAAGGTGAGCGGCGCTTTGTCGTCCGTCTGCCAGTGAAGCTTCTCATCTCGGACCCGCAGGTCCAGGAAGCGCGCCCGGGCCCCCTCCAAGAGCCGCTGATACTCTGAGTAGAGCGACTCCGCCAGAACTCCCGACAGCTCCAAGCGAAGTAGGTTGAAATTCGCCGTCTCTAACAGCCGGCGCAGACGATCGAGGTTCGCATCCTCCACGAACTCCACCTGTTCATTGCCCCAGGTGAGTTGTCCGGATCGGATCACCTCTACCTTGGGGATTGAGCCCTTCTCCTCGATCTCGACGATCAGGACGTTCCCGGCATCGACCTCCTCAAAGGATGTCTGTTCGTGGGTTCCCGAATAGGCGATGCGGCATCGGCTGTCATCGGCGTTGATCAGCCGCGTTCCGTGCCAATGACCGAGAGCCAGGTAATCCAGGCCGGCCCGTTCTACGTGAGCCGGATCGAGCGGGAGGGTGATCCCTTCCTCGTCCCTCCCGAAGGTAACTGTCGTTAGAGACCCATGCGCCATCCCGATATGGATCCCGTCCGATTGAGCGAGGTCCGGAAGGTTCGACAGCGGATCTATGCTTGAGTATCGGCTGAACACGGGGAAAGGGTGCAGTGTGACACCGTTGCGGACCTTCACAGGCCCGGCCTTCAGATGAACGATGAGGTTCGGGATCCCCGAAAGCGCGCTGCGATTCCAGACGCTCCCTGGGCCGGGAAGGTCGTGATTGCCGGGGATGGCGTGAATCTCGACATCGGGATGGTCGCGTATGATCCGGGCGACAGCCTCAACATCGCTGTACGAGACGCGGTTGTCCTCGAAGAGATCGCCTGCGGCTAGAACGAAATCAGTGCCGTGCTCTTCCGCGATTGAAAGTAGGCGGTCGATCGTTTCGATGCGCTGCTTAGCAACGAGTGCTCCGGCTTGCCCAGCCCCCGCCCTTCATCCCGATCTGCCAGTCCGAGGTATGAAGGAATCTTGCCACACGAGTACCTCCTTTCTGGATTGCATCATTTGTAGCCTTTCTGGTGATGCATTCCAAGGAGGGGCGGTTCGCGAACCGCCCCTACCATCGACGGCACCTCCGGGGTGGGACCTGCGGATACGACATCCGGGTTCTCGCGGTCCAATTCCCATTTCAGGGGATTGTTCTTGATGTATTCACGCATGCGGTTCAATTCGACGTCATCCCGGATGATGTGTTCGTAATAATTGCGTTGCCGTAATCGCCCATCGAACCGTGGCCATTCCAATCGTTTAACACCGCGAATATATTCGTTGGTTGTCGTGGTTTTGAACCATTGAACGATCCTCGACCGGATGGAACGGCGACGGTGTTTGACGGGAACGTAATCCAGGGTCCTAGGGTTCTTTTCAGCCCGCTTCTAGACAGCGACCCTTCTTTGTTTATCCGGCGCGCGACGAATTGAAAAGCGAGGGAAAGGCCTCTACACTTCTTTTGTGGTTCTCTGGGTATTTATGGGTTCCCTTCAAGAGTGGGCTCTGCCGGAGGCCGGGTCTTTTACTAGAGTCCAAGGAGGATTGAAGCACGGTGGAAAGGGTGGTCTTGATTACGGGAGCCTCCTCGGGGATCGGAGAGGCGTGCGCACGGTATCTTGCGGAACGCGGATACAGGATCTATGGGACGAGCCGGAGGATTACGGGCGATAATCCTGTAAAAGATGGTTCAGTTCGCATGATTCGGATGGATGTGAACGATGATCAGTCGGTTGCAGCGGCGATCGACCGGGTCCTCCAGGATGCAGGACGCCTGGATGTCGTCGTCAACAACGCCGGGTTTGGGTTTGCCGGGGCGGTCGAGGATACCTCGATCGAGGAGGTACGAGCGCTCTTCGAGACGAACCTCTTTGGTGTCTTACGTGTCTGCCGGGCTGCACTCCCTACGATGCGGGAACAGGGCTCGGGGACGATCGTCAATATCTCATCGATTGCGGGAAGGATCGGCCTTCCGTATCAGGGGTTGTACAGCGCGACCAAGTTCGCGGTGGAGGGAGTGACCGAGGCGCTGCGCATGGAGGTGCGGCCCTTCGGGATAAAGGTCATCCTGATCGAGCCCGGGGACTTCCACACCGGGTTCACCGGTAATCGCAAGTACACAGTCGCCTCGGAGAAGAATCCGGCCTATCAAGAGCGGTTCCAGCGCGCGATTAAGGTGGCGGAGTCGGACGAAGAGAGCGGGTCTTCCCCGGAGAGGATCGCCCGTCTTCTTTATCGAATCCTCCAGAAATCCTCTCCCAAGGTGCGTTACTCGGTTGGCGCGGCTTCGCAGCGCGCGGCGGCCGTCCTCAAAGGGATTCTCCCGAGCAAGTTGTTCGAGTGGGGATTAATGAAATATTATAAAGTGAAATAGGAGCGAGCACAAGTGGACCTATTTGAGAAATGTCGAGGATTATTCTCTGATCCAACGGTGGCGCAGGCGATGGGGTATCCGATGAACCCACAGGCGTTTCAAGCGATGGGCCTTTACCCCTACTTCATTCCACTCGACCAGACGGAAGGGACACAGGTGACCGTGGATGGAAAGCGCCTCGTCATGATCGGGTCGAACAACTACCTCGGCCTGACGGCGCACCCTAAGGTGCGGCAGGCGGCGATCGACGCTGTCCGCGAGTTTGGTACGAGTTGCACGGGTTCACGATTCTTGAACGGGACCCTTGCTCTTCACAACGAGTTGGAGGAGAGGCTGGCCCGGTTTGTGGGGAAGGAGAAGGCCCTCGTCTTTTCTACCGGCTACCAGACGAATCTCGGCGTCCTCTCGGCGTTGATCGGCCGGGGGGACGTGATAATCGGCGATAAGGAGAACCACGCCAGCTTGGTCGATGGCTCCCGCCTGGCACTCGGCCGTCTGCTCCGGTTTCGACACAACGATATGGAGGATCTGGAACGAGCTCTGCGGGCTTGCCCCAGCAAGGCGGGGAGGCTCGTGGTGGTGGACGGGGTGTTCAGCATGAGCGGAGAGATCGCTCCTTTGCCGGAGATCATCCCTCTGTGCCAGAAGTACGGGGCCCGCCTGATGGTCGACGACGCCCACGGGGTCGGGGTCGTCGGACAAGGGCGCGGGACCGCCGCGCACTTCGGTGTGACCGAGGATGTCGATCTTATTATGGGGACATTCAGCAAGTCGTTCGCCTCGATCGGTGGTTTCATCGCGGGGGAGGAGACAACGGTCCACTGGATCAAGCATCTGGCTCGCTCGATGATCTTCAGTGCCTCTCTCCCTGCGGGGAATGCGGCCGCGGCGCTCGCCGCCCTCGATGTGATGGAGAGCGAGCCGGAGAGGGTGGACCGTGTCAACGTCATCGCCGATCGCATGCGCCGTGGCTACCGCGACCTCGGCTACGATGTTGGCGAGAGCCAAACCCCGATCGTCCCGATCATGATCGGGGATCAGATGAAGGCGCTGAAGCTCTGGAAGGCCCTGTTCGAAGCAGGGGTATACACGAATGTCGTCGTCCCACCTGCAGTGCCGGCGGGAGGAGCACTTCTTCGAACGAGCTACATGGCGACCCACACCGACGAGGAGATGGATCAGGTCCTCGCGGCCTTTGACGAAGTCGGGAAGACGCAGGGGATCATCTGATCCTTGAAAGAGACAGCTTTTTGGTTCTTTGTCGTTTCGCCTGCCTCTACCTGGCGGTAGACAGGTGCTGTAGGCAGGAGTGGTAGCTAAGGTACTATACGGAACAGAGTGCCCCTCGCAAAGTCGCGAAACAGTAATGCGTAATGAGTGAAGGGTAATGAGAAAGAGCAAGAGCATTTTCTCGCAAAGCCGCAGAGAACAGCAGAGAGCAGCGGGAATACAGTGATGGGATTGAAGGATTATGGATTAAGGTTAGTTTCTAGCCTGTAGACTAATGACTGAAACTTCTTAGCGATCTTGTGTCTAGACACTTGGTGTCGCGACACCTTGGCGTCTTGAGTGAGTGCAACGAACGGGCGAGAGAATGGCATTCTATCATTTGCGGGCAGAAGCCGTTACCCACTCCTGTCTGCCTCGCCGGCACAGGCAGAAAACGGCAAAGAGCCTCAACTCTTACGTCCAGGTCCTGCCAGTAGCGTGCCAACAAGGTGCCCGGGTCTTTCGTCTTCCCCTTGAACACCTCGATGGTATCTGTTCACAGAACTCATACATCTTTGAACCATCGGGCAGCGCGGCCCCGTCCCCGGCATTCGATCTCACCGCGGTCGCGCATCTGCTGGAGGACGTGTCGCAGCGTTGTGTCGGGGATCCCCGGGAAGTTGTCGCGCAGCGATTGAAACGTAAATTCAGGCGGGAACCCCTCCAGGATGGTCTTTCGGACCCGTAAGCGGATCCCGCCTCTGGCTACCTGCGTGTCTCCGTAGCCCACGGCCGTCTCTCGAACCTGGGAGAGAGGACGGTCCTGTGCATAACCTGCGGCCGCCACGAAGAAGGCGCGGGCCCACTCGTTGGCCAGCTTGCGCGTACCGGCAAAATGCACGATCAGTCCTGGATGGAGGATGGCCAACTCTGCGAGTGCCCGCGTGCAGTAGCGGGTACCTAGAGGTTTGTTCTTCCCTGGATTGAGGAAGTCGGCATAGTCAGCCTCGATCACGAGGGCGGCCAAGGGGTAGGTTGCGAGCTCACCTATCTGCTGGTGAAAAATGCGCAGGTCGGACAGGTCACGGAGCAGGTTCTCAAAGCTCTTCCGCTCGACAACGGCGCCGATCTCATTCTCCAAAAGGAGTGCGTAGTCCCCCACCGGAAGGCGCCACTCTTCGACCGTGCAGCCTGAAAAGCGCCAGGGATACCGCTCGCGGGTATCGACGAGAACATGGATGCTCTCATGGCCACGGATCGTAAAACGTACCCGCGGCCGCCGCTCACGCATCCCCTTCTGCGTCTGCCAAAAGATCTGCTCGTATGTCCCTTCCCTCTGCTTGTACGGCTTCTCAAGGAAGAGGAAGTCGCAGCGCTTGCAAGTCGGCCGGTCAAGCGTGACAGAAAGGCGTTTGCCGTAGCGCTGCAGGCTGATGACCGGGACCCGCTCCACCTCCTTCATCGGCGGAGGCCAATCGCGTCCCGCTTCCCGCAAGCAGAAGATATTTCCCCTGCTCCCCGGCCACCGATCCGCAACGCGCAGGACTAACAGAGGCCGCCCTTCCTTCACAATCCTCAAGCGGAACGGAAACCGCGGGTGGTCCACCTGTTCGAGGATCCAGAATGTTTGGGGTTCGTCTCCTCTTCGTGCCAGGATACCTCACCTCGAACGCTATTGTAACGCACCGGTGGTGCGGGGTTAAGAGAAGTTGCCGCTGAGGTCCGGAGATGCATTAGAACCGCCTGCATCATCGACAGAGGGTTTGATCCTCGGTATCATTAAGGACCATGAAAAGACTAGACGATGAGACGAGAAGTGTGCATTACGATAGTCAGGGGATGATCGAGGTCATCGACCGCTTCGGGTCCCAGTGTGCCGAGGCGATCGAGCGAGGGAATGGTTTTACGCTCCTCGAGATGGGGAGGATCGACAGGGTGATCGTCTGCGGGATGGGCGGCTCGGCGATGGCCGGCGATATCGCACGGCGCTTCAGCCGCGTTCCTCTCTCTGTCAACCGGAGCTATACCCTGCCGGCGTTCGTCGATCGGCAGACGCTCCTTGTAGCGATCAGCTACTCGGGGAACACAGCGGAGACCCTCTCCTCCTTACAAAGGGGCTTGAAACAGGCGCATCTGTTTTAGTCATCTCAAGCGGGGGAAAGTTAGAGGAGATCAGCAAAGCTCATGGAATACCATTCCTAAAGATCCCCTCGGGATACCAGCCACGGGCAGCGATGGGTCACCTCGCCCTCCCGCTCCTCGTAGTCCTCTCCAAGCTCGGACTCCTCAACGAGACCGGGTCCTGGGAAGCTCTCCTCCAGGGGCTCGATCAGGTCAGGGATCGATGCACCTTTAGCGTTCCCGCCGAGGAGAACCCGGCCAAGCGGCTCGCTCACACCTTAAGCGGGCGGGTTCCAGTGATCTACGGGACGGTCGACAATACCGACCTTGTGGCGATGCGCTTTAAGACACAGATCAACGAGAACGCCAAGCAACCCGCGTTCTGGAACGTATTTCCCGAGCTAAACCATAACGAGATCCTCGCCCTTGTGCGCTCGGACCTCCTTGCGAACCAGTATATCCTCCTGCTGCAAAACAACTACGATCTTAAGCAGAACCGCGATCGTATGGAGATCATGACGGGACTGTTCGAGAAGTACAACGTCCCGTTCACCGTGCTGGGGGCGGAGGGCGAGAGTGAGCTCGCGCAGGTCCTCTCCCAGATCTACTTCGGGGATTATGTGAGCTACTACCTCGCCCTGTTGAACGAGGTCGATCCCACGCCGGTCACCCTGATCGAGGAGTTCAAGAGAGAGCTTTCAAAAAGGAATGGCTGATGAAGACGATCATCCTCGCCGGTGGGTACGCCACCCGCCTTCACCCGATCACCGAAGCCCGCGCAAAACCGCTCCTCCCGGTCGCTGGGAGACCGATCATCGACTACGTCCTCGACTCCTACACGCTACCGGATCGACCGATCGTCTCCACCAACCGTCGGTTCGCCCCACAGTTCACGGCCTGGAAGGAAGAGAGCGGTCGCAGCGTGGAGATCGTGGTTGAGGAGAGAGATCAGAGGAGGAGAAGTTGGGGACCGTCGGCGCGATCCATTTTCTCATCGAGAAGCTGGGAATCGAGGAGGATATTCTGGTGCTCGGAGGAGACAACATCTTCGAGTTTCCTCTTGAGAATCTCCTTTCCGCCTACCGCGGCCGACCGTTGATCGCACTCTACGACGTCAAGGATCTAGAGAGAGTGCGCGGGCGGTACGGCGTAGCGATCGTCGAAGACGACCGAATCGTCGAGTTTCAGGAGAAGCCGCAGGAGCCCAGGTCGACCCTGGCGAGTACGGCCTGCTACATCTACCCCAAGGAGATCCTCCCCCTGATTGCTAAGTTCCTGCAGACGGCCAGAGCCGGCGAGGACGCCCCCGGCTACTTCAACGCCTGGCTCCTCAAGGAAGCCGGGGTGACGATCGATGCGTTCACCTTCGATAGCGGCTGGTACGACATCGGTGATCGTACCTCCTACATCGAGGCGAACCAGCGCTACGCGACGCCGACACTTGGAAGGGGAAGAACGTTACGATCGAGGATTCAACGGTGAAGGACTCCGTCCTCTTCGATGAAGTCAGGATCGTAAACTCCTCGATCACAGGGTGCGTGATCGATAGAGGCTCTTATCTCGACGGAGTCACCTTACATGACTGCCTGATCGGAGAAGGAACCGTTATCAAGCGCGGCTAAAGAAGGATTCTCGCTGTTGCGAGTGGGAAACTCGGACGCTGAGTTTCCCTTGACAGTTCACCCACGCTGAACAGCAAAGAACCCGAAAGGAACGCGCCGTCATCCCTTCCCCACCGCGACGAGGCAGAGGTCGGCGACGTTAGTGCCGGTGGGACCGGTGATAAGCAGATCTCCGGCTTTCTCCAAGGCGTGATATGAGTCGTTCTGCGCAAGGTATTCTTCCGGAACGATCCCGCGGTCGCGCATCCGTCCGTCCGTTTCTCCGTCGACGATCCCTCCGGCTGCATCGGTCGGGCCGTCGCGACCGTCGGTCCCGATAGAGGCGATCACCACCCGGATAGTCCCTTAATCCCCATGCGGCCGAGAGAGCGAGCTCTTGGTTCCGCCCACCCTTTCCCGATCCGGTAACAGTGACCGTGGTCTCGCCGGCGGCGATGATCAATGCCGGCAGTGGAAGCGGCAATTCGCTCCTGATCTCCTGCCTCGCCATGCTAGCAAGCATCTTCCCCACCTCGCGCGCCTCGCCCTCCAGTCTCGTTGTGAGAAGGAGCGTGTGATACCCCAGACGCTTCCCCTCTCTGAGTGCGGCCTCGGCTGCAACTGACCCCGACCCGACTATCACAGTCGTCGTGCGAGCGAATGCCTCTTCTCCCGGTTTAGGCGTTTCTTTAAACTTCCCGCTCAAGCCGCCCTCGATCCGATCCCGCACCGAATGCGGAACCTCCTCCCACAGCCGATAGTGCTGTAGGATCCGTGCGGCATCGGCATAGGTGGTCGGGTCGGGGACGGTCGGCCCGGAGGCGATCGCGTTCAACGGATCGCCTACTACATCGGAGAGGACGAGGGTAAGAACCCGCGCGGGGAACGCCCGCCGCGCTAGCTGCCCTCCCTTCACCTGGGAGAGGTGCTTGCGCACCGTGTTCACCTCTTGAATCTTCGCCCCGGAGCAAAGGAGGAGCTCGTTCGTCGCGGTAATAGCGGAGAGTTCGATCCCTAAAGCAGGGAGGGTGAGGAGGGCCGACCCTCCGCCCGAGATGAGGACGATCACCAGATCGTCCTCATCGGCTTCATCGAGGAGGGTCACAATCCGCTTCGCCGCTGCAAGACCCCGCGCGTCGGGAACCGGATGAGACGCCTCCACGACCTCCACTCTCCGGGTGGGGACCTTGTACCCGTCGGCCGTGACGATGAGCCCTTTTGAGATCTTCTCCCCCAGGATCCCTTCCAGGGAAGCGGCCATCCTAGATGAGGCCTTTCCCATCCCCACGACGATAATCCGCCTTATTTGCGTAAGATCGAAGCGTTGCTGCGCAACAGCAAGACTATGGGTATCTGGCCAATTCCATTTTGACCTAAAGGTCAGAACCGGGATTTCATCATCTTGCCTCACCCTGGCCCTCTCCTGCAAGGAGAGGGGTATATAAGGAGACCTGTGGCAAAACCACAGGGAATCTCAAGTTGAATGATTTAACTTCCCAATCTATCAATCACCTGATCACCAGTCACTCATCACTGATTACGGGCTTTGCCCTGGACGCTAATTATATAAAGCCGATCGATGTTTCTCAAAGGTGGAGAGCTGCTGCTGGATGTAGGACTCCGCTTCGTCACCGCTCATCCTTCCGTCTCGCGCACAAGGCTCAGGAATCGTCCTTGCCATAGGACGCGCAAGGCGTCGAGGACCCGCAGGTCTTCAGAGACTGAGAACGCGTTGATCGCTCGATAGACCGCCCTCACCCAGAGGTCAAGCGGGAAGGAGTAGCGATCGAGTTTGCTCGCAGCGACGCGGTCCAACTCCTCCCGCAGGCTCCCGAGGAAGGCCGCGTTATCCCCCATCAGTTCCGTGTATTTTTCCTGGAAGCGGCGGTAGAGATCCTCCTGGTCGACCGTGATCTTCCCGGGACGCTTGTCAGGCATATCCCCCAATCGCTCGACCGGCTGGATTCCCCGCACGTTCTTGATGTGGTCACGGTAGTAGTTGATCAACCGGAAGAGTGTCCCTACGACCTGGTAGAACATCGGAACCAAGAGCTTGTCTGGGTCTGCGTACTGCTTGGTCGATTCGTGTTCCTTCACCCCTAAGACAGCCTCTACGACCCTCATCTGTTCCGATGTGGCGACCAGGGTGATGAAGATGTCGATCCCGAAGTCCTCGGGGAATAATTCATGTTGGAGAAGGCGTTCCAGTAGACGCGAGGAGATCCCGTATTCACCGCCGATCGGCTGCCGTACCCCCACCCCGAACAGAACGTTGGTCAGCGGGTAGGCGATCTGATTGGTGATCACTCCGTCGTAGTGATGGCGCAGGTAGTAGGGGACAACAAGGTCGTTCCCCGTGATGATCGGGGAAACGAGACTTTCGATCCAATCGGGCTCGATGCTCGTCAGGTCACCATCGACCAGGGCGACTGCGGCGGCACCGCGATCCCGCGCGATCTCAAGGATCGTCCTGACTCCATTCCCCTTCCCTGGCCCCCGTTCTGGGGAGTGACAACGATCTCCGTTTCCGTCTCGACCGTTCGTGCCTTCTCCTGTGTGCCGTCTGTCGAGAATCCATCGGAGACGATGATCAGGGAGCGTTTCTCCGGGAAGAATCGGGCAAGGCCGCGATCGACCGTCTTTATCACGCTTGCAACCGTATCGGCACAGTTCTTGGTGCAAACTCCAACGACAACATCGACTGATCTTTCCATCCCTTCCTCCACTTATCGTTTCTAGTTTCTTGCTCTTGCCCGCTCGACCAGCTCGTTTAGGCGCTTTTCTAGGTACTCCAAACTGTAGAATTCCCGCGCGAGATCGGAGTTCCGCTCGACCATCGTTTTCCGCGAGGATCGGTCGGTAAGAACCCTGAGAACACTTTCCGCCGCGTGGCGAATCGTCTCTTCGTCGACCGAAATCAGACCTGAATCGTCCCTCCCCTTTACCTCGCCTCCCAAGGAGATCACATCGAACCCCTTCTCTTTGATATCAGCCCGGTAGACCGGGTACTCGAAGAGGACGATGGGAAGCCTGGCGCGAATCGCCTCCAGGAACTGGTTTCCCCAACCCTCGTAGAGCGAGGGGTAGGTGACAAGGTCGGCGAAGGCGTAGCAGTCCCATAGGGAATAGATGCGTCGCCCGTCGATCTCACCACGTTGCGCGCGCACGGAATCCGTGATGATGCGAACCTCGATCCCCGCTCTCTCCGCCTTTCGCTTTATCCGGTTGAGGTAATCCTCCGTGGGATCCTCCGAGTACCCTGCCAAGACGAGGACGATCCGATCATCTTTCGTGAACCTCCTCCCGTCATAGAGCTCGGTCTTTCGTAACCTCTCAAGGTAGCTCGATTTATTCAACTCTGTTACAAGGTCAACGGCCAGCTCGATCCCTTTCCGCTCCACAATCCTGGTCGCCTGGAGGACGAGGATATCATTTTCGTTCACGCCGATCGCTTCCCTGAAACCCCTGTTGTAGTCATCGATCTCCCAGGGTGGTCCGCTGAAATCGAAGACATTGGGGACGATGGTCGCAGTGATCCCCCTCCGTTTTAGGAGTTCCCTCTGTGCGAAGCTGTTGATCACCACATGGGTGATCAACGAATCCTGGGGTGGAAGGTAGTCTCGGGAGATACGTTCCACCACCTCACAGGTCGGGACCATCCGGCGAATCGGTTCCCAGTGGAAATCGTGGTGGTGGGCCACTGTGGGGATCCCCAGGTTTCGCACCACGTGCGTGAACGCCACGGCCGCCGGGAGATTGAAGCCGATCGACCAGATGTTGTTGGGAATAAGGAGATCGATCGAGAAGAGATCGATGAACGTCCGTAAGCCCTGTTCGATCCTTCCGGCCAACTGAAGGATCTCCTCTTCCAGGGCAACCTCGGTTTCGTAATCGCTGAGACCTCGAAACGCGTTGCGGGTGATCCGTTCCACATCCTCGCGATGATGGTAGAGCTCCTCGATGAGGAACCCGTCCGCCCGTCCAAGGTCTCCGGCGCAGAAGTGGACCGTATGCCCCAGTCTCTCCAAAACAAGCTTCCACTTCTCCATCTCCAAGGAGACGCCGTCCGTATCCCCAACTTTGTAGTGACAAATACCAATTGTACTCATAGCATCCCTTCAATCATTGAATGCGGGTGTCTTGTGCTCTCACACCCTGTTATCCCTTCACTCCTCCTGCAGTGAGCCCTTCCTCCAGGAACCGCTCCATAGAGAGGAAGAGGATCACGACCGGTATCGTCATGACGGTCGAAGCGGCCATCACCACGTTAGGACGCGGGCTGGGATCATTGAAAATAGTGTTGATCGCGATCGGCATGGTGAACATCGTGCGGCTATTCAGGAAGACAAGGGCGTAGAGGAACTCGTTCCATGCGATCATGAACGTGTATATTGAAACGGAAACCAGCGCAGGGATCGATAGAGGCAATGTAATACGCCAGATCACTCCAATGCGGCTGCATCCGTCGATCAATGCGGCCTGTTCAATGTCGTCTGGAATCGTACGGAAGTAGTTAGCTAACATGTAGAGGGCCACAGGAATGGTCTGCGCCAGATAGGTGATAATAAGAACAGGAAGGTTATCCTGAACAGCAAACCCGAGCTTCCCTCCGATCTGGGAGAGCATCGCAAAGAGCGGGATGATCAACAGAACGCCGGGAAAGAGGTAGACGAGAAGTATCCCGTTAAGCATCATTCCCTTGCCCCGAAAGCGAAGCCTGGCTATGGCATAGGCCCCCAACACCGAGAGGATGACCGCGATGATCGCAGTCGGAACGGCGACCTTTATGCTGTTTAAGATATTCGCACCGAAGTTCCGGAAGTTCGGGTTGTTGGGGTCGAACAACTCCTTGTAGGCATCCAGGCGCAGGGCGCTGGGGACATAGACAGGCGTGCGCCCCCCGATCTCCGCGTAAGTCTTGAACGATGAACTGACCATCCAGTAGAAGGGAAAGAGGATGCTACATAGGAAGAAGATCAGGATCAACGCAAAGGTGAAACGTGACCAGGTGAACGATCGCGCAAGGCGGTCGATCAGGTTCAACCTTTCGCCCGCTGCGGTTTTTTGGGGGTGATGGTGCGTCATCGCGACCTCCTTGCTATTCTTGGCTCCTCATGACGGTGCGTGTGTACACCAGCATAAAGAGCCCCAGGAAGACCAACAGAATCATGCCGGTTGCCGCTCCCTTACCAAAGTTGAAAGCGCCAAAGCTAAATTGATAGGTGAGTACAGGCAGGACGTTGGTCCCAAAACCGCCTCCGGTCAGGAGATAGATGTCGTCAAACTTGTTAAAGGTCCATATCAAGCGAAGGAGGAAGACCGACCCCAGAACGTAGCGCAGCTCAGGGATAGTGATGTACCAGAACTTATGCCAGGCATTGGCACCGTCTACACCGGCAGCCTCATACATTGTCTTATCAATCGCCTGCAGCCGTGAGAGGATCATCAACATCGCGAACGGAAAGTACCTCCACGCGGTAAAGACGATCACCAACACCAGTGCGAGCCCGCGTGTGGCCAGGTATGCTTCAGGTGCATCGATAAGTCCCAACCTCAGCAAGATATCATTTAGAACTCCGGAGGGACGCGGATCGAGGATCCAGCGCCAGACGAACGCTACACTGACGATTGGCGCCACATAAGGAAAGAGGAATATAGCACGTGTCGCTCCACGACCTCGAAAGGCTTATTCAAGAGAAGAGCAGCAACAAGGCCGACTAACACCGTGAGGATCGTCGAGGCGAACGAGTAAACGATGCTGGTGACCGCAGCCCCCCACTGCCGTAGGTTCTGGAACTTGAAGGCAAAGTCGTGGACCACGTAACGGTAATTCTGCCACCCGACGAACGGTGCATGGAAGACATCGTTCAAGTTTCTTAGGGTTACATCGTGAAAACTGATCCAAACGCTGAAGATAGCAGGAAAAATGATCAGACCAAAGACAATCAGAGCAGTAGGGGAGGTAAGCATCCACGCAAGGCGTTCCTCACGGGCCTGAAGCGAGCTCCATTGATTCAAAACAGGTTGTGCACCCTTTGGCGTGCTCCCCGCCATTATAACACCACCTCTCGATCCCCAGGATGAAGAATCCAACCAAGAAACAGGCCTATTCTTACCAGCTATGAAGAGGAAGCTGGGGACACGATCTTCCCATGCCCCCAGCTTTTTAGATCGATCTTACTGGCGCTCGGCCAGCATCGCCTCAACCTGTTCCTGCAGCCACGCAGCGCCGGTCTCGGGCGTCATGATACCCTCCAGAGCGATGTTGCTGATGACCTGTGGAATCAGCTTGCGTCCTTCGATATCTCCGATCACAGCACGTTCCGTCGCGTCATAGTCAGGGCGGAACAGCCAACGCTGCATCGTCTCAAAGCCGTTGGCAATCTGATCCAGCGTCTCACTGGAGTAATGGGCAAAGTAGGGACTCAGTTGCTTCCACCCGTCAACCGCACTCTTCAGCACTGGAACCTTACCGAACGGAGCAAGGGCCAAGATGTCTTGGTAGTTTTGGTCAGACAGGAAGTACTCAACGACCTTCTGCGCCGCAGGATCAGCCCCCTCCATGATCCCGAGGGTAACGAGCTGTCCGTAGGTAGCAGAGCCGTTCGGGCCGACCATCTTCGGGGCAAAGCCGGTCTTCCCCGGCAGGTCCTCCACAGGGATTTGGACCTTGCCGCCGGCCTCCAGGCCGGATCCTTCCACCAGGTCATCCATGATGTAGGTGCTGTAGAAGAGCATCCCGGCCTGGCCGAGCTCGTAGGCCTCACGTGCTCCACGCCAGTACTGCGGCCCAGGGACAGCAGCACGCTGTAGGTCGGTGTAGAACCGCAGTGCTGCGATCATCTCCGGCGTGTTCATAGTGACGTTACCGTCCTCATCGAACGGCCACGCGTTGTTCGACATCGCCACCTGCTCGAAGACCTGTTGCGGGTAGTTCTGCCCAGGATCTGTCGCCAGGGTCAGCGCGTACAGGAGCCCGCCTGTTCCGGGGAGCTTGTCGGCCGCCGCATTGATGTCGGCCCAGGAGACCGGCGGGGTCAGCCCTGCTTCCTTGAACAGATCGGCACGGTACCAGATCGCCTGTATCCAGCCGTCGTAGGGGACCGCGGCATACTTGCCGGTGGCAGGGTCGATCACCATCTTTAACGGGCCGGCGCGGAAATCGCTCTTGCCGATACTGTTGATCACAGCCTCGGCAGCGTCCTCATCCAGGATGCCGTCCGCAGAGAATGTCGCCACACGCTCGATCCCCATGCGCACGATGTCAGGCAACTTATTGGCAGCTCGAGCTGTGGAAATCCGTTGGCTGACGGAAGCCTCATCGACGGGGACGATCTTCACTTCGATATCAGGGTACTCGGCCATGAATCGCGCTGCCACTGCCTCGTAGGCCGCCACACGATCAGGTTCATTATCCGTTGTCCAGAATTCAACTACCGTCTTATCTGCCGCGTAAGCGGCCAGACCGACCAGCAGCAGACCAATCACCAGTAAACCCATCAGGCCTTTTTTCATCTTTTTTCCCTCCTTGAAATGGACAAGAGCTTCTGCCTTGAGATCTGCTCGTTTTGAACGCCTACAGCAGGTATCGACCCGATGACCACCTCCTTAGAGACCAGGATGAGAGGCGAAATTTGTTATGCCAAATATAGCACGCACCGAAACAGTTGTCAAGAGAAGGGATTGAGCCATTGAGTGATTTAACGAGTGAGAAATTTAGCGGTTTAATCTGGTAGGAGGTGGCCTTGAGGCCACCCCCTCCCAACAGAACGGTACGTACCGGCCAGGTATACCGCTCCTCGATCAGTGACCGAACCGATCAGGTTCGGGAGAGCGCAATTGTAAAATCATGCAGGAACACCAATCCCCA
>LZCG01000078.1_pt1 | contig 18052 bp, 24 predicted proteins | sample 768541 | NCBI WGS metagenome assembly LZCG01 (sample SAMN05200874, study PRJNA324366) | oil field metagenome | isolation source: sample BH-FW-1 from oil reservoir | place: India: Bombay High | collected 2015-07-11
TTTAAAAATATATTTTTATCTACATGGGCATTAGAGCTGAGGCGGTTTACGCTGACCAGAAACACTTTAGTAATTACACATCCAGTACTTTGATGGCAACACCTTTTACGCCTGTCCATTACGCCAGGACCCGCTTTATCCCCAATACAGGCCTATTCTTATGTGGCCTTGGGTGCGATAAATATTATACCGCTCTCCTCTACCACTGATATTCGTATCGAAGGTTATGTTTTTAATCCCTATCAGGCATTGAAAGCAAATGAACTTCAACAGGCTGAATTTGGAAAAAAGTTTGAATCGCAACAATTTATTGGTAGTGTCTCTCTGGTGGCTCATACCCCTATAGGCCGCTTGCCTTTTCGGTAAATTATTATGATTTGAATGACTATAGTTTGAATTTTACTTTAAATTTTGGATATTTGATTTTTAATCAACGACCATTGTTTTGGTAAGAAAAAATGTATGGCAAAAAATCGTTTTCCGAATTCTAAGTTTATAGGGTTAATTGTATTGGTGCAAATCAAATTATTTCTATTTTTGTGGCCTTTAAAACGATAGAAATAAGCACTACAGCAACCTCTCTGAAAAATTATATTTTCATGGAAGAAAATAAGGAAAGAAATATGCAAAATGAGGAGCAGCAACCGGATTCAAAGGAGAATTTGACTTCCGGTACCAATGATAACATTGAACAGCAGGAGAATGATCAGGCGGATTTGCAAGATTCTGAAACTTACAAACCCGTTCGGGATGCCGATGACCAAAAGGCTGATGAATCTGCTGATGCGGAAACTTCCAAATCTGATAGCCTAAAACAGCAGGAAACAGAAGCTGCTGCGGAGGAACCTTCTCAGAAGGAACAAAAACCAGAACAAGAAGTTGAACATTCCTCCGGCGATGATGAGGATGCTGAAAAAACTGATGCGGGTGATATCGTTCATGATAAAGATGAAAATATTTATGGTGAAGTGGCCTCATCAGAGGAAGCGGAAGATGAAGAAGAAATCGATGAATCGGCCTATAATGCCATGTCGCGTGAGGAACTTCTTCATGCCCTGGAAGAGGCTGTGAAAGAAGATAACCTGAATCGTATTAAATCCCGCATAGCCATTATCAAAATTTCTTTTAATCAGAAAACCAAAGAACAAAAACAGGAAGATTACAAACGTTTTGTGGAACAGGGTGCTGAGGATGAAAGTTTTATCGAAGAACCCGATGATTTGGAAAAACGATTTGCTGAAGTTTTTGGTGTCTATAAGCAAAAAAAAAGCCGATTATGGCAAAAAACTCGAAGCCGAAAAACAAATCAACCTAAAACGGAAAAATGAAATTTTAGACCAACTGCGTGCTTTAATCAATTCCGATGAGCCCCTGAAAAAAACTTATGATCAATTTCGTGATCTGCAGCAGGAATGGCGGTCGTTGGGTATGGTGCCTCGTTCTGAAGTCAAAGAACTTTGGAAGAATTACCATTTTCTGGTAGAGAAGTTCTTTGATAAAGTGAAAATCAATAAGGAATTGCGCGATTTGGGCCTGCGAAAAATATGCTGCGCAAAGTAGAATTATGTGAGAAAGCTGAAGAACTTCTGTTGGAAGATAATGTAAACAAAGCTTTTAATTCTTTGCAAAAATACCATCAGAAATGGCGTGAAATTGGCCCGGTTCCTGAAGATAAAAATGATGAACTCTGGGACAGGTTCCGTTTGGTTACTGACAAAATTCATCAACGTCGCCGGGAGCATTACAGCCAATTATCGGAACAGGAAGAAGAAAATCTTAAAGCCAAACAAGGTTTGTTGGAGAAAGCCAGGGAATATGCTGCCCTGGAAGGTGACGACTACAAGGAATGGACGCAAACCGCTGACAAAATGAAAGAACTTTTCAAATTGTGGCGCACCATAGGAAGGGTTCCGGCAAGCAATAAAGAAAAAGTATGGAAAGATTTTAAAGCCACTATCGATGATTTCTTCGAACGTAAGAAAGCCTTGATGGCCAAACGAAAAGAAGAGCAAAAGGAACGCTATGACCAAAAAATGGCATTAATCGAAAAAGCCGAGCAGCTGAAAGACAGCGACGATTGGAAACATACCCGTCAGGAATTTATTGCCTTGCAAAAGCAATGGAAAGAAATCGGCCCATTGCCCCGAAAACAGGCCGATCGACTCTGGAAGCGTTTCCGGGCTGCGTGTGACTTTTTCTTTGACCGCCGCGACGAGCAACTTACAGAAAGTCATGCCCGGGAAGATGAAAATCTGAAGTTGAAACAAGCGCTTATCGACGAACTGGAAGCTCTTGAGATGTCGGGAAATAAAGACAAGGACTTGAAAATACTTCAGGATTTTCAAGCTCGCTGGGCAGCAATAGGCTTTGTGCCCATTAAGAAAAAAGATGCCATTTATAAAGCTTTCAGAGCAGCCCTCGATAAATATTTTAACCAGCTAAATGTCTCGGAAGCAGAGAAAAGGGCCATGAACTTCAAGCAAAAACTTGAAGATATGAAAGACGACCCCAATGCTTCCCGAAAAATGGACAAAGAGCGTGGCTTTATCCTTAGTAAAATTTCGCGCCTTGAAGAGGATATTAATTTATGGGAAAATAATATTGGTTTTTTGGCTTCCACAAAGAAATCCAACCTGCTGAAAACCGAATTTGAGAAAAAAATTGAGAAAGCAAAACAGGAACTGGCCATGCACAAGGCCAAACTCAGGGTGCTCGATAAAGTAGATAACGAAGAATAAAACTTTCGTTTACGCGCGTTGAGGTTTATAAAATCAATCGTTCTTCGTGTTCAGGGCTTGTGCTTATCACAGCAATCTGATGCTGTTTTCAATCAGGTGTCATGATATGACTGTATTTTTTCTACGGCGGGTTGTTCTAACCGCGAGGATATTTTTATGAAAAAATCCGGAGAAATTAATATACAGATAACATGATTAGTTTTCTTTTGCTTGCTAAAATTGATTAATCATGAAAAAATTTTAATGCTATTGATGGCTGTAGTTATGTTAGCTTCCTGCAGTCAGAAATCAGCGGTAAAAACTACCCATTATACGCTGGTAGTATCTCTTGACGGCTTTCGGTGGGATTATCCGCAACTGTATGATACGCCTTTTCTTGATTCTATGGCTTCTGTGGGTGTGAAAGCCGTTTCTTTACAGCCTTCCTATCCTTCAAAAACTTTTCCCAATCATTATACCCTTGCTACGGGGCTCTATCCTGATCATCATGGTTTGGTCAATAATGCTTTTTATGATCCGGAACAAGACCGTTACTATCAGGTCAGTAACCGTGAAGCTGTGATGGACGGCACTTTCTATGGTGGCGAACCTATCTGGGTCACTGCCGAAAAACAAGGTCTCAAAGCGGCTTCTTATTTTTGGGTTGGAAGCGAAGCCGATATTCAGGGGATTCGGCCATCCATCTGGAAGAAATACCATCATCAAAAGCCCTACGGCCAACGAATTGATTCTATTATCTCATGGTTTCAACGCCCCCTTTCAGAACGTCCCCGGTTTGCGATGCTGTATTTTGATCAGCCGACGGGGTGGGGCATCACTATGGTCCCGAAAGCCCGGAGACCGGAAAAGTAATTCACCGGCTTGACAGCCTCATGAACGTTTTGCATCAAAAACTTAAAAGCCTTCCTCTTTACGATTCTTTGAATGTAATCATTACTTCCGATCATGGCATGGCAATGATTTATGAAGACAGTACGATTATTCTTTCGGATATTGTAAACATGGAATGGATACAGGAAATTCAGGGAGGTAACCCCGCCTATTCAATTATGGCCCGGGAAGGTTATGTGGACAGCATTATGAATGCCCTGACCAAAGTATCGCATTTAAAAGCCTGGAAAACCGGTCAGGAACCTGCGCACCTTCATTATGGAACACATCCCCGAACATTGGATATTACCGTTACAACCGATCCCCATTGGAGTGTTTATGCCGAAAAACCAGATCGGTTTATGCAGGTACCCATGGCTATGACCCTGCTTTCAGGGATATGCATACTATTTTTTACGCTATGGGGCCTGCTTTTGCCCGAAACAAAGAAGTCAGAACGTTTTACAATGTTGATGTTTACAATGTAATGTGTAAAACCCTGAATCTGAAGCCTGCGCCCAATGATGGAAAGCCTGAGCGGATAATGTCTTTATTTCGGTAACCGCTGTCTTTGCTTTCGTTATGCCAAATCTGCATCTGTAAAATGTGATGTTCTGCTATCCAATTTCTTCTAAGTTGTATGAATGCTTTTTTGCCAATCATAAGCTATCAGAAATGAGCATGATTCTGGATAATCATAAAAAAGCCGTCTCAAATCAATGAGACGGCCTTCACTAACCCCTGTGATTTGTTCGTTCTTAAGGAAGTATTAGAACAAATCAGAACAAATTTAGGAAATTATTTCCCACAATGCAAATTTTTTTGTTTTTTTGCTGAAATAATTCTTTGTTTTTTTTAGGATGCTGGTATTAACCCGAACTATGCCTCCGGGGTGTATAACCCTGCTTATGGACCAACCTATCCGGATGTCATTTTATCATGTCATTTGGGTATTGGTACAAAAAAATAAAGCTATCCAAAAAGTAACGCTGGCAGGTTTTTAACCCTGTCAGCGTTATTGTCATAATACTTCTGTTTAACCTTTCAGCCTAAAGAGCGTATCTGAAGAGTTAAAAAAGCGACCTTCCTATGGATAGCCTCGGTCAGCGTTTTGTTTTAAGGGCTATTTCGATTTATCTGGTGCTTCGGGCATTTCGGGCATCGGTTTATATTCATCAAGTTGTTGCATAATGATTTCGATGGCTTTATTCAGCTGTTCATCCGTTCCGTCAAATTCTTTTGCCGGGTCGTTCATAACCCTGATATCCGGCTCAACACCGTAGCTTCTATGATCCATTTGCTTTCTTCCGAAGAATAGGATGCAAACTCGGGCTTACGAAGGTCGCCGCCATCGATAAACGGCAGTGAACCCCTGATGCCAACAACCCCGCCCCAGGTGCGAACTCCTATTACTGTTCCCAGGTTGTGTTTTTTGAACGAATAAGGGAACAGGTCGCCATCGGAAGCGGAATACTGGTCGATAAGCAATACTTTTGGCCCTAACATCATCTTTGTAGGGGTGTGACCAGGAAGTTTTTTATTCCTGGCTATGTTGGCACGCGTAACTTCTCTGCGCAGGCGCTCAATAATCATAGGGCTAACATTGCCGCCACCATTGCCACGGTCGTCTATTATCAGTGCTTTTTTGGTTAGCTGCGGATAAAAATATTTTACAAATTCGTTTAAACCACCTACTCCCATATCGGGAATGTGAATGTATCCTACCTGGCCGTTGGTAGCTTCGTTGACCTTTTTCCTGTTGTTTTCAACCCAGTTGTAATAATATAAATCTGCCTCATCGCCTATAGGCTTGATAAGTACTTGGCGGGCCCCCTCTTCTGCAGGTTCATCATTGAGGGTCAGTTCAACGGTTTTCCCGGCTTTCCCGGCAAGGGCTTTATAGATATTATCCAGTTCTTTGGCAGACTGGCCGTTGATGGCAAGGATATAATCGCCTTCAGCGGCTTCCACGCCAATTTCTGTCAGTGGCGAACGATAGCCTTTTCTGAAGTTCTCGCCCTGAAGGATCTTGTCAATAATAAAATAACCAGAGGCATCTTTGGATATTTTTGCACCCAACAGACCTAATGGAATGCGTTTGGGTTTGGGCAGGTCTCCGCCATTGACATAGGCATGGCCAACGCTTAATTCGCCAATCATTTCGCCAATAATATAGTTCAGATCATGGCGATTGTTAACATAGGGAACCAGCTTGTTGTATTTGTTTTTCATGGCAGTCCAGTCCACACCATGCATATTTTCGACATAAAAGAAATCGCGCATCTGGCGCCAGCTTTCATCGAAGATTTGCTGCCATTCTGCCTGCTTGTCAATTTTTACTTTCATTCCGCTAAGGTCCACCACCTCTTTCATGTCGATAGATTTTCCGGGAAGGGGAATAACAGCATAACGACCTTCCTGGCCCACTAACATTTTTTTATTGTCGGGCGTAATTTCAAAACCGCCTTTAAAATCCAGATCGGTCTCTTCCAGATCATCAAAATCAAACTTTTTTATCGATTGGTTTTCATCAGAATAACAGTGATAGAATAGTTTGTTTCCGGCGCTTTCTAAATGATAGTAGTTTCCGGCTTTTACCGGCAGGTTAATGATGCGGTCCTGAAGACCTTCTTTGTCAATGGTAACCACCACCTTTTCTTCGTTCCCATCTTTTATGTCTTTTGGTTTCTTATCCGAAGATTTTTCTTCATTGTTTTTAAGAGCAAAAGGAGAGGGCGTGGTTTTGCTGAGCACCACGAGGTAAATTTTTCCCATATCCCGATAAGCATGATTCCATTCTGTTTGGCTGTAAATCGGATTGAAATCGCGGTTGGAGGTAAAAAACAGGAATTTTCCATCATCGCTAAAAACCGGCGAGCCCGAGCTGTACCAGCCGCGTGTGACCGGCGTTTTATCTTTGTGTTCCAGGTTATATAACATAATACGGGACATGTCGTTGGGCATGGCATCGGCATAGGTTATCCATTTGCTGTCGGGCGACCAGTTAAAGCTGCTGTATTCCCACAGGTCTGATTGTGCTACTTCTGTAATCTGACGGCTTTCGATATCCACATAACGAAGCCGCATTTTTTTGTCGCTCCATAGGATTTTTTTGCTGTCGGGCGACCACAGCAGGCTATACTTATAGGTGTCTGCATTTTTGTAAGCTGTTGGGCTGGCTCTGAGCCGTCTGCCTTTTGAATATAGATTTCATATTCGCCTGACTGGTCAGAGATGAAGCAATATATTTGCCGTCGGGCGACCATTTGGGGTTGCGATCATGGGCGTCTGATGTAGCCGTCAGGTTATAGGTAATGCCTTCTTCTGCGGGAACAGTCCAGATGTCACCCCTGGCCGAAAATAATACCCGTTTGCCGGAAGGTGATATTTCAAAGGTAGCGATTTGTTTGGAAACGTCTTTTATCTCAGGACGGGACGCCAGTTTGTCATCTCCAATTTGTATCGGGATTCTTTTGGTCGTGTGATCCTCTAAATTAAGTGAAAAAATATAACCGCCTTTTTCAAACATTATTCTATGGCCGCCAAGGGAAGGGAATTTGATATCATAATCTGTGAAATGGGTTACTTTTTCCACTTTTTCTTCTTTCAGGTCATACACAAACAGATTCATGGTGCGGTCTCTATCGGAAAGGAAATAGATACGGTTTTTATACCACATGGGTTGGATGTCCTGTGCTGGGTTGTTAGTGATGGGAATCGTCTTACGGGTGTTGAAATCATGAATCCATATCTCATCGGCCATACCGCCTTTGTAATATTTCCAGGTGCGGAATTCACGAAAGACGCGGTTGTAAGCCATTTTTTGTCCATCGGGTGAAAAGGAGCAGAATCCACCTCTTGGCAAGGGCAATTGTTCCGTCATTCCACCCGCTGCAGGAACTTTGTATAATTGTCCTACAAACGAATTAAAAGAGGCTTTTCGCGACCTGAAGACAATGTTTTTTCCATCCGGCGTCCAGGCCATGACAATATTGTTGGGGCCCATGCGATCGCTGATTTGATCGCGCTGTAGCGTGGCCGTGTAAGTGATTCTTTTGGGAACACCTCCCGTGGCGGGAATAGTAAACACTTCTGTGTTACCATCATACTGTCCGGTGAAAGCAATAGTTTTTCCATCAGGTGAAAACTTCGGAAAAGATTCATAGCCCTCGTGGGAGGTGATTTTACGGGCCAGTCCGCCATCCATTCCTGTAAGGTAGAGGTCGCCCCCATAACTAAACACAATTTGTTCTCCGTTGGTAGCCGGAAATCGCATAAGGCGGGTATCCGGTTGTCCGTATAATATCGTTGCTGTCAGTATCCCTGACAAAAGAAACATTAGTTGTTTGAGTTTCATAATAGGTTGTTTAATAATTTTTAATGATATTGAATACCAATCATGAAGCCAAAAATAATATTTTTTGTCCATTTACAGAGGGCAGAAAGCAAATATGCAGCTCGGGTCTGTATATCACCATTCGTTCCCGGGCAATACTTTTAGTCTGTTACGAACGCTGGTTTTCAGAATATTTTGGGAAATTTTCCCGGGTTGTATTCGTGCATCAGATTATAAACGGCATCAAATACATTTTCTGCATTGGGATTGGAGAAATAATCCCCATCGGTGCCATAGGCAGGACGTTGTCAACCGCTGTAACCGTTCGTGGTGCTGCATCCAGATAAAAAAATCCTTTCTGCTCTTCCAGTACTTTCTGCATCATGAATGCTGTCGTCCCTCCGGGAACGTCTTCATCAAAGAAGATGATTTTATTGGTTTTTTTCAGCGATGTGAGGATAGTTTGGCTGATATCGAATGGCAGCAGGGTTTGTACGTCAATCAATTCAACAGAAATATCAAATTCTTTGAGTTGTGCGGCAGCATATTCTGCAATACGTATGCAGGAGCCATAAGAAACCAGGGTTACATCAGTTCCTTGGCGCAACACTTCCGGTTGTCCCAACGCAATTTTATAGGCCCCGATGTTTTTTGGACGTGGTTCCCGAAGGCGGTAACCATTCAGAGGTTCGATAATCAGCGCCGGGTCGTCGCCCTCCATAATGGTGTTGTAGAAGCCCGCCGCCTGGGTCATGTTTCGGGGAACGATTACGTGAACCCCACGAATGCTATTGATAACCATGCTCAGGGGTGAACCGGAGTGCCAGACACCTTCAAGTCGGTGGCCACGGGTACTGATAATCATGGGGGCTTTTTGTCCTCCGGCTGAACGCCATCTGAGGGTTGCCAAATCATCACTGACAGTTTGAAGGCCATAAAGCAGATAATCGAAATATTGTATCTCGGCAATAGGCCGCAATCCCCGCATGGCCATACCAATGGCCTGTCCGATGATGGTAGTTTCTCTGATGCCGGTGTCAGCAATTCTGTTTGCTCCAAAAATTTCTTGCAGGCCTTCCAGGGTTTGATTCACTCCACCAATCTTTCCCACATCCTCACCGAAAATGAGTGCTTCAGGATATTTTTCAAAAATCGCTTTGAAGTTGTCGCGAAGAATTTCCCTTCCGGGCACCATTTCAGGATGTTTTTCATATTCCGGCGCTATGGGTTGTACTTTCAGCGGCGAATAAGCTGTATCGCTTAGCAAGTGGGTGTTGAAATCCTTATGGCCTTTCGCATAGGCTTTGTCAAGCCATTGGGTGACGTTACTTTTTAGTGAGTTTTCAGGGTTGGAACAGCTGTCACAAATTTTTCTGAGGATTTGTTTTCCGGTCGAAAGAATGTCTTTGCGACTGGGCTCACTGATTTTGGCCAGTTTGTTTTTTATGCCCTCAATTACCAGGCTTTTGGCACAACTGCAACCACTAACATCCACCATTTGGAGAAAATCTTCTTTCATGGTTTTCAGTGGTTCTATGTAATGATTCCATGCTTTTCGACGTGCTTCCCGGGCTTTTTTAACAGCTTCCTGTTCAATTTGGTTCAGTTCGGCTGCTTCTGCCAATCGGTTTTTCAGAATCCATTCTCTGAATTTCACCAATCCGTCGTAATCTGATTCCCATTGTAGTCTTTCGGGCGATTTATAGCGCTCATGCGAACCGGAGGTGGAGTGCCCCTGGGGTTGGGTCACTTCAATTACATGCACCAGCACTGGCATGTGATTTTTTCGGGCATGCGCTACAGCTTCCTCATAGGTTTTATTCAGGGCTTCGTAGTCCCATCCTTTCACAACAAATATTTTAATACCCCTTCCGGGTGCGTCTGTTTCAAAGCCACGGAGGCTCTCAGAGATGCTGTCTTTGATAGTTTGCTGGCGGCGCGATACGGAAATGCCGTAGCCATCATCCAGACAGACATGACTATGGGGACCTGCATAACACCGGCAGCATTCATGGTTTCCCAGAAATGGCCTTCGGAAGTACTGGAATCGCCGATAGTTCCAAAAGCTACTTCGTTACCTTTATTAGAGAATTGGGTTAAGTGGCTGAGCACTGGTTCGTTTCTGAAAATTTTTGAAGCCAGACCAAGCCCTAATAACCGCGGCATTTGTCCGGCAGTAGGCGATATATCGGCAGATACATTTTTTGTTGCATCAGGTTTTTCCATTCGCCGCGTTCATCCAGGCTGCGTGTGGCAAAGTGGTTGTTCATCATGCGGCCTCCGTTGGCAGGATTGGTCTTCAGGTCGTTATCGCCATACAGCTGGGCAAAAAATTCTTCCAGGCTCATCAGGCCGGCCGCAAGCATGAATGTCTGGTCGCGATAGTAACCTGCCCGCCAGTCACCTTTTTTGAATTGCCGCGCCATAGCCAGTTGGGCGACTTCTTTGCCATCGCCGAAAATACCGAATTTGGCTTTGCCGGTCAAAACTTCCCGTCGGCCAAGAAGACTGACCTGACGACTTTCGTGTGCGATTCTGTAGTCGTTTATTACCTGGGTTTTATTTTTAAGAAAATCAAGCGAATGTTTCGATTTTTGTTGTGTTGCTAAAGACATAGTTGATTTTTTTCTGCCATTCAAACAACCAAATCATCAAAAAGTTGAAAAATGTAAATAATCTGTTGGGTGTCCTGAAAGTTTGTGTTTTGTGACTTTTGAAAAACAACCGTTTTTGCTACGGCTTCAAGGTGTCTTCTGAGTAGCTAATCATTGTTTTAGGTAAACCGAAATTTTATGAACACATTTTAAGGTCAAAGAATGTGTGTTCAGGAAAAAGAGGAAACCCGTTTATTGAATTTTAAATCGAAAACCTGTTTACCTGTCAATGATTAAATTTTTTAAGGAAGAGGATATTTGTGATTTTGGATATCCTTTTTTCAAATTCGACAGTTGTAACCCTAACCGTTTTCTCATTTCATAAATATCGCTAATTTTGTCATGACATTCCGGATGTGGGCATGGTTTTTGAAACTCCGGGCAAAACGAAACAAGCAGTATTATTTTATGGGAAAATATGGAAAATGGATTGGCGGTGGCCTTGGTTGGGTATTGGGTGGACCAATAGGCGGTGTTTTAGGCTTTATGTTTGGCTCTATGTTCGATGGTATGCAAAGCGGTGAATTTGAATACCAACGTCAGCAACAAGGACATCCTTATGGCAATAGTGCGGCATCGGGAGCCTATCCTTATGGAGGGCAGACGACCACCAGGACGCAACCAGGCGATTTTGCGGTGAGCCTTATGGTATTGGCTGCGGCTGTGATGAAAGCCGACGGAAAAGTGACGCGCTCTGAACTTGATTATGTGAAGCAATTCCTCAACCGACAGTTTGGCGAACAAAAAGCAGGTCAACTGACATTGGTTTTGCGCGATATTCTGAAAAAGGATATTCAGGTGATGGATGTTTCGCTTCAAATAAAAAACTACATGGACTATTCCTCACGCCTGCAATTACTTCATATTTTGTTTGGCATTTCGCAGGCAGACGGACAGGTGACTGAAAATGAAATCGCAAGTATTCAAACCATTTCAGGTTATATGGGCGTTTCACCCAATGACTTTGATTCCATTAAAGCCATGTTTGTGAAAGATGTGGACCAGGCTTATAAAATTCTGGAGGTCTCTCCGAATGCTTCTGATAGTGAAGTCAAAACAGCTTATCGTAAAATGGCTTTAAAATATCATCCTGACAAGGTCAGTCATCTTGGTGAGGACATACAGAAAGCAGCAGAGGAGAAGTTTAAGAAAGTGGCCGATGCTTACAATGAAATCAAGAAGCAACGAGGGATGAAGTAGGATGAATGATCCCCGTTATGATATTCGTGTTGTCAGCGAACATGCCAAAACAGCCAGACGTGACAACAAAAAACTCATCTCGCGTCTTCGTAAAATAAAACCCCGTAAACTCGACGAAGTGTTCATCAGTTGCATGAAGAGGCTTTTCGTCATATTAATTGCCTTCATTGTGCCAATTGTTGTAAAACTATCAGTCCTATTATTACGGATAAAGATATTAGCCGCATTGCTCGATATCTTCATATGAAGCCATCGACATTTGTTGAATCTTATCTGAAACTCGACAGCGACCAGGATTATGTGTTCGCCCGAACACCCTGTCCGTTTTTGGGCGATGATAATTATTGCAAAATTTATGAAGTCAGACCCAAAGCCTGTGTGGAATATCCTCATACCAACCGTCCAAGAGTTTATCAGGCGCTGAATCTAAGCCTGAAAAACGCCGAAGTTTGTCCGGCGGTACAGGAAATTTTTGAACGGTTGAAGATTATGAATTTCTGAGCATCGTTTCCATTGCACCAAAGCGGGTACCTTCTCTGTTGAGAATGAAATACCTTGACGGTAAAAAATCGGATTGTTATGGGATGTCGTAAATTGTGTTAAAATGACAACCCGGATGTTCCGGTGGGGTTTTTAGGGATATCATTGATATACGGTGCTAATCATGAAAACGCCATGAAATAGCAAACAGCAGGGCCCGGTCTTTCATCGGATAATGAGGCGAATCGTAATAATTATATGGGGTCAGTCCTTCTGTGATATTCATGTATTTCAACATCAGATGGGTACGTTTGATGGTAAAAGTTACGTAAGCATCGATGTAGAAAAAATCACCAATTTTTTTATCATCCTGCACATAAAAACTTCGTAAAGCGGGCATGTAGTTATCGGCAAAATAGCTGCCTTTGTATTTGGCATCCACACCAATCTGAAATAACAGGGCTTCATCGAAAAGGCTGTTGTTGTAATAGAGCGAACTCTTACCAGCGAGTAAGGGTATCCTGACCAGGGCATCATTGGAGGTTTTTTGCAGGTAGAGGTATGAATCCCATGAAAGGTTCCAAAACCTGAAAGAGGGAAACAGCCAGGCCTGAAAAACCGAAAAACTCCTTTCTATCTGTCTGGGTTCCGGTGTGGCATCCAGGTAAGTATAATTGGTCAGCAAATAATAATTGGCGCCGGCTTTCAGGAAAGGAAATTCAATAGCGCCGTGAATTTTTACGATGTTTTCTTTACTAAAATCATTGTCCCACCTGAAATGGTTAGAATAATAATGCTGATAAAAGTAGTCGGGTTCCCGTGATATCTGGTCAAATCCGGCCTGGAAAGCAATTTTGTTTTTGATGTTGTTCGTAATGATTCCCGATAACCTGAAATCATTTTGGTTGATATTTCCCTGGATATATTCCAGTTCTCCCCCTATTTTTAAATGGCGAATCAGGCTTTTGGAAACCCGGGCATGAAATGCCAGCTGGTTATAGTTTTTGTTTTGCAGGCTGTCTTCAAAGCGAATGAGCCGATGGGTTACACCAAAGTCAAATCCAATGGATTTTTGTGTGCGCAGCAACCGCGAATTATTCCACGAAAAGGTATTTTCAATAGTTTGGATATAAGCCGTATCACGGGTTTGCAGACTGTCTTTGAAAATGTTTTGATAATAACTGGTTGGATAGTTGTTTTCAGTAAAAAGATGGGATTTTCTGTAATATTTAAACTGATGTTGAATGCGGCCGAAATTAAACGGCTTCACGGTTTTTTTCTTAAAGAATCGGCTTTTGATTTGGAAGTACTTAGTTCAAATGATTGCCTGAAAAAAATGGAAGCATTTTTGCTCAGGTTTTGCGCTTCTTCAAAGTTGATATCAAAAATCAAACGGTCTGATTCCTGGTTATTTTCAAAAATAGAATCATTGACAATGCCGCCGTTTTCGCCGTTTGTGTATTTGTTGTGGGCATAAAAAGCCTGAAAATTATACCGGTCGTTTTCCGAAACATAATGGAGGGTCACGGCCACGCGGCGGTCTTCTGCTTTTTGGTAGAGATAGGAACCCACCGAGTTGATGATGTGAATATCCGTACCAAGCGTCAGGGTTTTATAGATACGTTGGCTGTGGTGGACATTCAGTATCTGTTCCTTGTCGGGCCCGATGAGATGAAACAGTTTGGTATAGGGCGTTTGGGAGCGATAAAACCTGAGGGTGTTTTCATCCAGGTTATAAATATCAAACACTTGTTCACCGTAGTTAAATCCTGTTTGATTGCCCGGTTTGAAAAATAAATTCTTAGCTGCCAGTCCGGTATTGCCCAGCGAAATATAATAGCGTTCTTTTTCATACAAGGGATTTACATAATGAAAATATCGCTGGGTGGTATCGATAGGTTGGATGGAAGTGGGGAATAACCATTCATTTTCCAGGTCGTAGCTTGTAACCAGACTGGTGTCTTCAGCATAGGTGCTGGTGAAAGGTGTAGGATATCGGAACAAGTTGTTTTTTTTGAGGCTGTCGGTTTTGTAAAATGCGTCGGAAATGGGAAGTGCCTTCAGGGCGGTATCTGAGGGCAGAACGGTGTCTGCAGCCATTTGGCTGTCAGTGTGGGGTTGTCTTATGATGCTGGTGTCTGGGGTTTGAGATACCGCCATTAGCGTTGATATCAAAAAAATCAATAGGATTGTCCGCTGCTTCATTCCGTAAACTTTGCGTCAAAATTACGTAAAAACAAACAGCGTATCCAAAAGCGGGTTGTGTTAAAAAAGAATGTGCCTGAAAAAACTAAAAGAGGGTTTCTCATCAGGATGTGTATTTTTGCGTAAAATACTTTCGTCATGAAAATAGCAATTATCAATGGCCCCAATCTGAATCTGACGGGTACACGTGAGCCCGCTCAGTACGGAGACCTTTCATTTGATAGCTGGCTGCCTGAATTGAAAAAAAATTTCCGCAGGTTGAGTTTGTCTTTTATCAAACCAATGTAGAAGGAGAAATTATCAATAAACTTCATGAATGGGGTTTCACAGTGGATGGCATTATTCTTAATGCCGGCGGTTACACCCATACTTCTGTGGCTATTGGCGATGCTGTGCGGGCCATCAATACTCCGGTAGTAGAGGTACATTTGAGTAATATTTTTCAACGCGAAACCTATCGCCATGTCTCCTATATAGCGCCGGCTGCTGCAGGAACCATCGCCGGATTTGGCATGAAAAGCTATGAGTTGGCTGCTTATGCGCTGATAAAAGATGTACAGCATTGATATGGCATAAATGTTTTTTTTAAGTTTGCATCCATTCTTTTAACACAGGATTTTGAATAAACTAAAGCCGGATGCTGTTTAATTCGTTCGCATTTTTTGTATTTCTCATAGTTGTCTTTGCGGTTTACTGGCTGTTGAACAGTAACCTGAAACTACAGAATATATTCCTGCTGATTAGCAGTTATTTTTCTATGGATGGTGGGACTGGCGATTTCTGGGCTTGATTTTTATCAGTTCCATAGCTGATTATACTATCGGAATTACCTTGTCTCAAACCCGGGAAAAGCGGAAAGAAAAGCACTACTGTGGGCAAGCGTGCTTGTGAACATTGGCATCCTGGGTTTTTTTTAAGTATTTCAATTTTTTTGTTGATTCTTTCGGCCTGTTGCTAACCTCTCTGGGGTTTAGTGCCAACCTTCCCACATTACAGGTACTCCTTCCTGTAGGAATTAGTTTTTATACGTTTCAGACCCTGAGCTATACGATTGATGTGTATAAAAAGAAGATTGAACCTACACGTGATTTCATCGCTTTTTTTGCATTTGTCAGCTTTTTTCCACAGCTGGTTGCCGGCCCGATTGAACGTGCCAAAAATCTGGTTCCACAGTTTTTGAAACGCCGTAAATTTGATGTTGTACAGGCGGAAGATGGGATGCGTCAGATGCTTTGGGGGTTTTTCAAAAAGATGGTCATTGCGGATAATGCCGCTTATTATGTCAACGAAATCTTTGCCAATTATCAGGACCAGAGTGGTGCCACCTTATTGCTTGGTGCTGTGCTGTTTGGATTTCAGATATATGGCGACTTTTCCGGTTATTCTGATATTGCCATCGGTACAGCACGGTTGTTTGGTTTTAACCTGATGCAAAACTTTGCTTTTCCCTATTTTTCCAGAGATATTGCTGAGTTCTGGCGCCGCTGGCACATTTCGCTCTCCACATGGTTTCGCGATTATGTTTATATCCCTTTAGGAGGAAGTCGTTGCAGCCGCACAAAACAATTCCGTAATACCATGATTATTTTTATAGTCAGTGGTTTTTGGCATGGAGCGAACTTTACTTTTCTGGCCTGGGGAGCTCTACATGCATTGCTGTTTTTACCTTTGTTGTTAACCAAACGAAACCGTAAGCATACGGATGTGGTTTCTTCACGCGATATCATCCAAAATCCGATGGTAGTACTGAAAATTTTGTTCACTTTCCTGATGGTAACCCTGGCATGGATATTTTTCAGGGCCCCTACTATCGTGGATGCTTTTGCCTACCTGAAAATTATTGCTACAGGTCTTTTCGATAAGCCTGCTGTGCATTACGTCATCCACCAGCAACCTTTTTTCTATGGCATTGTATTGATGTTCATTATGGAGTGGATACACCGGGTCCGGCAGCATGGTTTGCAGATTGAACGCTGGCCTTTGGTAGTCAGATGGTTTATGTATATCGGAATATCGGTATTTATATTTATGTTCGGGAATTTTAATCAAACCGAGTTCATTTATTTTGCGTTTTAATTATGGGACGTTTTCTGTTTAAAATAGGATTGTTTTGGATATTGTTTATCGGATTGGTTTTCGGCGCTACCTGCTATGTTTCCTATAAGGTGGTTCATGATCGCGATTTTGAAAACTACAATACAGAAGAAAACCTGGTCATAACACCCCGAAACCAGCATTTTGATATTATGATGTTGGGATTGTCGCATGCACGAAATTTCTCACGTCACAGGAATCACCAGCGTGTGGAGAAAATTTTAAATAAGTCAATTATAAACTATGGTAAAGGTGGCGGAAAAGGAAATGTAGCCAACCAGATGACATTTTATTCCTATTTTCTGCATCGTGGCAACACCGTTGATACCATCTTATATGTTATATCTATGCCCATGTTTTATGCAACCGATTGGATGAGAATGCCTACAATTTTCAACGAGAGGTTTTTCGACCTGATTTTTTTCTGGAAGTATTGTGGGGCCCTGCTATAAACAAAGGCGAAAAGCTCTACAACTATATCCGGGAAAAATATAATGAGCAATGGAAAAAGTATGGCCCCTGGAGTGCCAAAAGTCAGAATCAGGTTCTGGAAAAGTTCGACACAGCCGTTATTATCCGGGGATTTAAGCGTGCTTATGTGGATGGTTTGGAAATGGATGCATTTGAGCGAAATACGCGCTTGTTGGAAAAAACGGTCGAATTGGCGAAACGCAACCAAACCGATGTGGTTTTTTTGGTGACCCCTTCAACCTTTGGCACCTGGCCGGGTCATGAAAAGGTTATGAAATTTGTCAAAACCCTTGAGTCACGTTACGACAATGTTTCTTCTTACGATTTTTCAAAGGTTTATCTGCACCGCGATGAACTTTTTTATGATCATCACCACATGAATACCAAAGGGATTGTTACTTTTACCAAAGAATATCTGAAACCCATTTTGGGAAAACCGGAGCGTTAACGGAATTTATTGGCGGGTAGTTGGGAAAAAGTTTGAATTTGTTTTATGTAATGGGCTACGACAATATTGCCCCGATATACCTGAGATATCTCCCGGGGTTGAATGGCCCGTCGTTTTTGTCGCAATTTTGGAAGCATCCTAAAGTAGTTTTGGTGGGCTCTGACTACGGCCATCAGGTCTTTGGTGCCACCATCAGCCATAAACTTTAGTGCAGCAACGCCGTCGAGCAACAGCCGTAACAGTAAGGTTCTTTTTAGTCGTTTTCTGGGAAGGTTTTTAAACAACATGGCGTTGTTGTTGCGAATGTTCAGATAGGTCTTAAAGCTGGATGCTTTTGGTAAAGTCCCGCCGCCAACGTGGTAAACTACCGAATCGGGCTGATACATAATTTTATACCTTTTTGTTTTAGGCGCCAGCAAAAATCAATTTCTTCCATATGGGCAAAAAATCTTCATCCAGCCGCCCAGTTCGTGGTAGCTTTGGCTCTGACAAACATGCAGCGCCGGTAGCCCAGAAGATTTCCGTTTCATCGTCATACTGTCCGATGTCTTTTTCA
>LZCG01000079.1_pt1 | contig 18047 bp, 19 predicted proteins | sample 768541 | NCBI WGS metagenome assembly LZCG01 (sample SAMN05200874, study PRJNA324366) | oil field metagenome | isolation source: sample BH-FW-1 from oil reservoir | place: India: Bombay High | collected 2015-07-11
ATTTTATATCCGTTTTTTTTCGCTGTGAATGTTATATAAAAATATTGATAACCAATTTGATATGCGACATTTCGGAGAAGGTTCCGGCATAACCTGGCGAAGGTTTTAATAGCCTGCTTACTGCTCCTTCTCAAAAAGACAAACAGATACCTGACCCGTACCAAAAGAAATGCAGCCCCCGGACGGAAAATAATTGTTTGGTTGAGAGGATTTGCAGGTGCTGGTTTTTTGCACAATAAATTATGCATGTTATGGTTATTAAAAAAGCCTGATTGTGGTGTAGTGAAAAAATTTTAATTTAGCAGCGATAATCGAGAATGTATGAAATTTCAGCGCATTGGCCTCGCAATAGCTTTTTTATCAGCCTTTTTGCAAGCCTTCGGCCAGCAGGATCCGCAGGTAACCCAGAACATACTAAACTACGGGGCTGTAAATCCCGGTTTTTATGGCATGTCCGAAGGCATTTGTGCTACCGGCCTGGTCAGGCAGCAGAATGTGGGTCTGAAAGATATGGCAGGCACAGCTGTTAATCCGCGGTCTTTCTTTCTTAATGTAGATGCGCCGGTTCGAATTCTCGGTGGTGGTTTGGGCGCTTCTGTATATCAGGACGAGATAGGGGTTACACGAACCGTTGGCGTTGAGGTAGGCTATTCCTATCACAAACGCATAGGATTTGGTAATCTTGGCATGGGTTTTAATATAGGCTTTCTCAATCCGGTGATTGATTTCGGAAAGTTGAATCCCATTGATGAAGCCGACCCGGTACTTGAAAACAGGCAGGGAGAAGAACAGGATATCATGCTTAATTTTTCGCTGGGCGCTTTTTATGAAGTGGAAAGTGATTTTTATGTTGGTGGGGCTGTGTCGCGGATATCCCAAAATCAGGGCCCTAATACCAGATATAGCAACAAGCGCCACTATTATCTGATGGCAGGTTATCACTATCCGCTCAGTGTGAAACATGATATGGTTCCCTCGGTTTTTGTTACCTTTACCGGAACTACAACTCAGATAAACCTGACCAATGTGGTTTATTTTGAAGATAAATACTGGGCTGGTGTGAATTATCGCTATCAGGATGCAGTTTCGCTGATGGCCGGTCTGGTATGGAAAGATTTTAAATTTGGCTATTCCTATGATTTGACTACCTCTAAACTGGGCGGAGCCGGAACATCAGGAACCCATGAAATCAGCTTAGGCTATTGCTTTAAGCTTGAGTTCGATAAAGATAATGTCAGATACAGGAATACTCGGTTTTTATAAACCCATATAATAAAATGAATAACAATAATAGTAGAAGAATAGCGTTGTCACGATATAAAATATCTTCAGTAAGTATGAGAAAGGTACTCGGCATTTTAATAGTTGCGGCCCTGTTTTCGGGTTGCAGCAATAGCGGAAACGGTGAATTGATTGGGATTCAAAAACGGCCAAAGTTTTATCAGCCCGATCCTTACGGGATGGTCTATGTGCCTATGGGAAGCTATACAATGGGCATTGGAAGTGAGGATGTCCCTATGGCTAACCTCAGGGAACCCAAGACAGTAACCATCACGGCATTCTACATGGATGAAACCGAAATTACCAACAACGAATACAGACAGTTTGTCTATTGGGTCAGAGATTCCATTGCCCGGCGCTATCTGTCTCAGCTTCATCCCGACCCCGAAGAAGCTCAGGAATTTTTAGTTGGCGATCCCAATGCTGCCAATTATGATCCTACAACAGCACCCCTGAACTGGGAAAAAGAGATTGATTGGGAAGACGAGCAGGTAGCCGAAGTTATCGAAAACCAGACGAACCTGCTCATACCGCAAGCAGAACGTTTCTTTCGTAAAAAGGAAGTGGATGCACGCCAGTTAAACTACGATTACTTCTGGATAGATTTGCAAGGGGCTGCCCGCAAAGATTATAGCAATCCCGATCCCAAGATGGGTATGTTTGGTAACCGGGCACAGGTGCAACGCTCCTCATTAATTAAAAAAGACAAAATTAATGTGTATCCCGATACTTTATGCTGGATGCATGACTTTACCTACACCCATAACAGCCCGCTGGCTCAGCGTTATTTCTGGCATCCGGCCTACGACCACTATCCGGTTGTGGGCGTCAACTGGAAACAGGCCCGCGCTTTTGGTATCTGGCGAACACAGTTGCAGTCGGCCTATCTGCGTAGTCAGGATAAAGCCGAATCGCATGAGTTCCGCTTGCCTACGGAAGCAGAATGGGAATGGGCTGCGCGGGGTGGCTACGAAGGCAATCCCTATCCTTGGGGAGGCCTTATACTAGAAATGCCAAAGGTTGTTTCCTGGCCAATTTCAAACCCATGCGGGGCGATTATGTGGATGATGGCGGCGGACTTACGGTTATTGTAGGACATTATCCTCCCAATGATTTTGGCCTCTATGATATGTCGGGAAATGTGTCGGAGTGGACGGCCGATACCTATGATGAAGTATCTGATATTTACAAATGGGATTTTAATCCGTTTTTTGGATATGAAGCCAAAGACAGTGATCCTGAAACCCTGAAGCGTAAAGTAATTCGTGGGGCTCATGGAAAGATGTTGCCTATTATTTGCGTGTCACCACCCGTGATTATGAGTATCAGGATACCGCCAAAAGCTACATTGGTTTCCGAATGGTACAGGATTATCTGGGACGTCAGAAAGGTGGCAACCCGTCCAAAGCCTCAAGGGTTTATTAAAAGAATAAAAACCAAAACAACTATAACCAAACGAATACTCTGAAAATTATGGCAAAAAACGTAAAAAACGGTCAGAAAAAAGTGCCATTTCTTGAAAGCCGGGCCTTCAAGAATTTCATGGGAAAACTATATGGATTTGGCGCCTCTATTGTAATTATAGGTGCTTTGTTTAAAATTCAACACTATCCTGGTGCTGTTTATCTATTGCCTATCGGGTTAGGTATGGAAGCTGTTATCTTCTTTTTCTCTGCCCTGCAAAAACCCCATGTAGAGCCTGATTGGAGTATGGTGCATCCCCAGTTTCTGGATGAATTCCATACCGAAAAAGAAATTGAACAAATGATTGCCGAAGGTAAAATTACCCCTGAATATGCCAAACAAACCAAACCTAAACTTCCGGGCGAAGGAGCTACCGGGAGCAATGTGGATGCTGGTTTATCAAAGATGCTTGAAGAAGCCGGCATCAATCACGAACAACTTGGGAAATTTAGAAACGGACTGGAAAAATTTACCGAGCAGGCCGGAAAAATGGCTGATATTTCACAAGCCACTGTCGCTACTAATGGTTATGTTGATAGCATAAAGAATGCTACAGAAGCTATTAACGGCATGCAACAGCATTTTCAAAATGTATCTGAAGTAACGGCTTCTAATACTGAAGCTACTCAGGCTTATATAGAAAACATGAAATCGGCCGGAAGTGCAGTCTCACGCCTTGTTGAAATATATGAAAATACAGCTACTCAACTGGAAAATGAAAATACTGCTTATGGCAATACGGCCCGTAAACTGACAGAAAATCTTGCTGCTTTAAATGCCCTGTATGAACTGCAGCTGAAAGAAACCAGCCAGCAGGGCGAAGATGCCAAAAAAATGTCGGAGCAGGTGAAAACCTTTGTAGAACAACTCGACGCTTCCAATCAGGCCGCTGAGCAATATAAAAAGCAAGTAACTACACTGACTGAAAAAGTGGCTTCATTAAATAGTGTTTATGGCAACATGTTATCTGCCATGAATGTGAATTCAAACAATAAATAGAACAATCGGATGGCTGCATATAAAGAAACACCGCGGCAGAAAATGATTGCCATGATGTATCTGGTACTCACAGCCATGTTGGCTTTGAATGTATCTAAAGAAATTGTGGAGGCTTTTGTTGTGGTGAATGAAAGTATTGTCGAAACCAATGAGGGCTTTAACAAAAAGCTATCCGATTTGTACAGTGAGTTTGATTTCCAGCATCAGATTCAGCCCGAAAAAACCGATTCCCTTTGGCGTTCAGCCAGGAGGTAAGGGCGCTTTCTGGTGAAATGCGCTCCTATCTTAAAGACATTAAGGATACTATTATTGTCATGACCGAAAATAAGCCGATGTCTGAACTGAAATTGCGCGTATCAAAAGAAACCGGTACAGATACTTCTGAAATTAAAGAGATTCCTTTGGGGATCCTGAAAAAATTATCCGATTTTGATAAAGTGACCCATTATTTTGTGCCGCGACCTGAGGAGCCCAGAAAAAAAGGGAAAGCCATGGAAATCAGAAAAACTTTTAAACAGTTTGAACAGAATCTAATGACATTTGTCAAACCCAAAGACCGGGGTTTGTTTACCATAGGCCCCAATTTTGACACAACCTTTTATGATGCGGACAATATGCCGGAAGTATGGGAAAAACATACTTTCTATCGAACTATCCTGGCTGCAGATGTAACCATTTTAAATAAATTGATTGCAGAAGTTCAGAACGCCGAATATGATGTGATAAATTATCTGTATTCCTCTGTAACCAAAGAGGATTTTAAATTTACAACTATCGAAGCCAAAGTGCTTCCCAAACGAACCTATGTCCTGTCAGGCGAAAGATACCAGGCTGATATTTTGGTAGCAGCCTACGACACCATGCAGCGTCCGGAAGTGTATTACCGTAAAGGGGTAGATAGGTTGGATGATATTCGTAACGGGATTAAATTACGCCACACTTCCAATATTCCCCGCCTGGAGTTTGATGCCACGGCACCTGGTCTTCACAAATATGCAGGTCTCATCAGAATGCGTTCTCCGTCAGGAAGTTGGGAGGAACATCATTTTAAGGGTGAATATATGGTAGGCTCTCGTGCTGCTACCGTATCAGCCACAAAAATGAATGTGTTTTATAAAGGGGTAGATAATCCTGTTTCTGTCTCTGTGCCGGGCGTATCATTAGATAATATCAGGGCTTATATCAATGTTGGAAAAATAAAACAGGAAGGTCCTGGAAAATATGTGGTCCAATTGCCTGGCAATGCCGGACAACGGGCTGAGATTACTATCAATGCTATTATCGATGGTAAAGAATCTCTTTTTGAAAAGCATGAATTTCGCGTAAAAGCTATTCCCGACCCGATTCCAACTGTTGGCGGAAATTTTAAAAACGGAGATGAAATTCGCAAAAGTACCCTGGCGATTTCACAGGTGATAGCTTTAATGCCTGATTATTTCGACTTTGAATACTTTTTTATGGTGAAAAGTTTTGAAATGTCCTATACCGGACGCGATGGTTCCTGGATTAATGAATCGTCCAACAGTAATAAATTTACCCCAAGAATGAAAGAGTTGATTGCTACTATGAAACCGTATTCCCGCATTCAACTCGAGAACATTGTGGTGAAAGCTCCGGAAGGAACGCGTACTTTAAAACCCATAACTTTGAAATTAAGATAGAAAAATATAGCGTATTATGAATAAATTAGTTGTTTTTGTAGTGGTGATGCTTTGGGCACAGTTAGGTTGGGCACAATATGATAAAACCCCAAACCTAAAAGCCAACGGTGATATTCAGGTTCCTAATGCCGATATCGTAGAACGAACACATGTGAAAGAACGCTTTCCCATTCAGTATCCTTATGTGAGAGAATCGGATTTAATGTGGCAAAAGCGTATCTGGCGTGATATTGACCTTGTCCAGAAGGCCAACCATCCTTTTTATTTTCCTGTTGAACCCAAACATGGCAGGGCCAGCTTTGCTTCCGTGGTGTTCGATTCTATCAAAGCCGGTAACCTGATAGCTTACAGCCCTAATGACCCTATGCGGTTTCAATTGCCCATGTATGCCAATGAATTTGAGGATATGTTGTTTCAAATTGATACTGTTCCTTCTGTTATTCAGACTGCTGAAGGTCAAAAAACCGTTTATCTGCCCGATACTTCTGAACTTTATCCTTCGGATATTAAACGGCTTCGTGTAATGGAAGACTGGTATTTCGATAAACAACGTTCTATGTTTGAATTCCGGATTATAGGTATTGGTTTTCTTGCCGAAAATCGCAAGAAAGGCGGATTTGAACAAAAATTCTGGATATACTATCCCCATGCCAGAAGGGTGTTATCAAGGGCTGAGAATATTGTTCATGGTGGCAACCGCGCACAGATGTTTTCCTATACAACCATGTTTGAAAAACGTCGGTTTGATGGCTGATTGTTAAAGTCGATAATGTTTATGACCGCTATATTACTGAATTTGCACAACAACAGGAAGCTTTATATGAAGCCGAACGTCTGAAGCAGGAAATCATTAATTTTGAACAAAATCTTTGGGAATACTAATGTTTTTGAAGTTATTATCATCAGGGCCTCGCAACTCGCGGGGCTTTTTTTATAATTTGAAAAACGGAAAATTCCCGACATGGCATGCATTTTCTTCAAAATTCTATAGAATTCTTAAAGGGTGGGTCCGAAACGGGCGGCTCTAATAGCTGAGGAGCTTGGCATTAAAACCTTTGGCCAATTGCTGGTGTATTTTCCTTTCCGCTACATCGACCGGAGTAAAATATTTCGTATCCGGGAAGTGCATCATAACCTTGCTGCAGTTCAGGTGAAAGGAAGTTTGATAAGTTTTCAGAAAACAGGGCAGGGACGCGGCTCAAGGCTGGTAGCTTACCTTAAAGATGATACCGGAATCATGGAACTGGTGTGGTTTCAGGGGTGGCAATGGATTATTGAAAAACTCGTGGTCGGTAAAGTGTATGTAGCCTTCGGAAAACCCTCTGTGTTTAATGGTCGCCTCAACATAGCCCATCCTGAACTTGAAACATTTGAAAAATTTGAGCAATCCGGTGATAAGGGAATTCAACCGGTATATGGCCTTACTGAAAAACTTAAAAAAATTATATCACCACAAAAACCTTGTCGCAGATGACGCGTGAGTTGACACAGCGCATGAAAGGCCAGGTTGAGGAAACGTTACCCGATATCCTGCTGGGTGAAATGAAACTGCTCAATTTAGAAGATGCCTTGCTAAATATCCATCACCCTGTTTCTTATCCTCTTTTGCATCAGGCTGTTAAACGGTTGAAATTTGAAGAGTTGTTTCATATTCAGTTGCGCTATGCCTATTGGAAAAAAAAGCGGGAAACCACCTCTCACGGCCATGTGTTTTCTAAGGTGGGCGATTTGTTTAATGATTTCTACCACAACAAACTTCCTTTTTCACTTACCAATGCGCAAAAGGAAGCGGTCAGAATGATAAGAAAAGATATGGGACGTGGTTCCCAAATGAACCGTCTTTTGCAAGGGGATGTGGGTAGCGGCAAAACCATCGTGGCTTTAATGGGGATGCTCATAGCTTTGGATAATCATTTTCAGGCTGCTTTAATGGCTCCTACAGAAATACTTGCACAGCAACATTATCATACTCTGAAAAAATTTCTTGATGGAATGCCTGTATGGGTGGACCTGCTAACCGGTGCTACGCCAAAATCCAAAAGAACAGAAATTGATGAAGGATTGAAAAAGGGAAATCTTCACATTCTTGTGGGAACCCATGCACTGATTGAAGAACATGTGAAGTTTCAAAACCTTGGACTGGTTGTCATTGATGAGCAACATCGGTTTGGTGTAGCCCAAAGAGCCAGGATGTGGAAGAAAAATCATATCCCGCCCCATATCCTGGTCATGACAGCCACCCCCATTCCCCGTTCGCTGGCCATGACTTATTATGGTGAAATGGATTATACGATTATTGATGAGTTACCTCCTGGCCGAAAACCCATAAAAACATTGCATTTTACAGATGCCGGCAGGTTGCAAATGTTTCATTTTATTAAAAAGAGATTCAAAAAGGGCAACAGGTGTATGTGGTATATCCTTTAATTGAAGAATCACAAAAACTTGATCTGAAAGACCTGATGGATGGCTATGAAAGTTTCTCAAGAGCCTTTCCTTTGCCCGATTACCACATCAGTATTGTGCATGGCCGTATGAGTTCTGAGGCGAAAGCGGCAGAAATGAAAAGGTTTGTACAGGGACAAACTCAGATTATGGTCTCCACAACTGTTATTGAAGTGGGTGTTGATGTGCCAAACGCATCCGTAATGGTCATTGAAAATGCCGAACGGTTTGGCCTTTCGCAACTCCATCAGCTCAGGGGTCGTGTGGGCCGCGGGGCTGACCAGTCCTATTGTTTGTTAATGACTAAAGACAAACTGTCCGGTGAGGCCCGTATTCGTATTGGCGCCATGCTAAAAAGTAATGATGGTTTCTATCTGGCACGAATTGATCTGAAACTTCGGGGGCCCGGAGAGATGATGGGAACCATGCAAAGCGGCCGGCTTCAACTGAAACTTGCTGATATTTCTGAGGATGGCGAATTTATGGAGCTGGCACGGAATAAAGCTGACCAAATATTAAAAGAGGATCCTGATTTGAAATCGCCGGCGTATATCCGGTTACGTTCTATTGTTAAAGAGGGACAGCACCGAACGGTTAGTTGGGGTGATATTATTTAAACTGACAGAATGGCGTGTTTTTATTCCTGTTACCTTACTTTTTGCCCAAAATTCCCTACTTTTGCCAGTTATTTAGGTTGTAGTAATGCTGAAAATGGTAGTACGGAACAATCAAAGTTCAAAAAATTGATAAAAGCATCAAATTATTTTTTATGAAGATATCCTATAATTGGCTTAGAGATTATGTTCAGACCGATAAATCGCCTGAAACCATCAGTCGTATCCTGACCGATACAGGTCTTGAAGTGGAAGGACTGGAAAAAGTAGAAAGCATCAAAGGAGGATTGCAGGGGGTTGTAATTGGTGAAGTGCTTACCTGTGAAAAACATCCCAATGCGGATAAGTTAAGTGTGACAACAGTGGACGTGGGTGGTGAGGAACCGCTTCAAATTGTTTGTGGGGCCCCAACGTGGCCAAAGGGCAAAAAGTGCCTGTGGCAACCGTTGGCACTACGCTCTATGATGGCGATAAAGCATTTAAGATTAAAAAAGCTAAAATGCGGGGAGAACGTTCCGAAGGCATGATTTGTGCCGAAGATGAACTGGGCCTGGGAAATTCTCATGACGGAATCATGGTGCTTGACGAAAATGCCCGGCCCGGAACCCCGGCAAAAGACTATTTTGAAATCCAGGAAGACTATGTATTTGAAATTGGCCTGACGCCCAACCGTACGGATGCTATGTCTCATATCGGTGTGGCCAGAGACCTGGTTGCCGCACTGAATAATCATCCGGAAAAACCCGAAAAACAGTCGTTGAAAATCCCTGATGTGAAAGATTTCCAGGTTGATAATACTGATTTCCCGATTGATATTATTGTTGAAGATTCTGAATCCTGCCCACGTTATGCCGGCATAACCCTTTCGGATATTCATGTGGAAGAATCCCCCAACTGGCTGAAAAAACGCCTTCACAGCATTGGGGTCAGACCAATTAATAATCTTGTGGATATTAGTAATTATGTTCTTTTTGAAACAGGACAACCCTTACATTTTTTTGATGCTGATAAAATAGAAGGAAATCAGGTTATCGTAAAAAAACTACCCGAAGGAACGTCTTTCACAACGTTGGATGAGGTAGAACGGAAACTGTCAGCTTCTGATTTGATGATTTGCAATGCCAAAGAACCCATGTGTATGGCAGGGGTTTTTGGTGGTATTAAATCCGGTGTTACGGACACTACCACCCGGTTATTCATTGAAAGTGCCTGTTTTGATGCGCCTACTATTCGCAAAACATCAAAATATCACGCCCTGCAAACAGATGCTTCTTTCCGGTTTGAGAGAGGCGTGGACCCCAATGCCGTTGTTTATGCCCTGAAGAGAGCGGCGATGATGGTAAAAGAAATAGCCGGCGGGAAGATTTCGAGCCAGATTAAAGACGTTTATCCCAGGAAAATCAAACCAGTTGAAATCAATATTGATTTAGAACGTGTATTTTCCCTTATCGGGAAAAAACTCGAACCCGACTATGTGGCCGGGATTTTAGAATCCCTTGATATTCAGATTATCGAAAAACAAGGCACTCAGTGGAAACTGGTTGTCCCTACCTATCGCGTTGATGTCACCCGCGAAGCAGATATAGTGGAGGAAATACTCCGCATTTACGGCTATAACAATGTGGCATTTACCGAAAAAATTACCTCTTCACTCAGTTATGTAAGTAAACCCGATCCTGATGGTGTGAAACAAATGATATCCAATTTTCTGGTTGCCAGGGGTTTTACCGAAATTATGAATAATTCCCTGACACGTGCCGATTATGTTGATTATCTGACAACGTTGGATTCGGACCAAAACGTCATGATTTTGAATCCTTTAAGTTCGGAGTTGAATGCCCTGAGGCAATCTTTGATGTTTGGTGCGCTGGAGTCGGTGGCTCACAATCTGAATCGGAAAAATAACAACTTGCGTTTTTTCGAGTTCGGAAAGATTTACCGGAAAAACAGTGCCGCTGAAAAACAGGATACGGTTGACCGAAAATATCATGAAGAGATGCAACTTTCGATGCTGATTACCGGTGACAGTGTTATGGCTAACTGGGAAAACCGGCCACAAAAAACCGGTTTTTATGATATGAAAACGGCTGTTGTGAGGGTCTTGGAAAGGCTCGGATTACATTCCCGCGATTTGAAATTTGAATACATCGCTGCGGATGTCTTTTCGGAAGGACTTGTTCTAAAATTGCATCAAAAGCAATTGGGCCGCATGGGTAAAGTACATAAAAACCTTTTGAAATGGTTTGATATTAAGCAGGAAGTTTTTTTACGGAATTATATTGGGATGCTGTTTTTGAACAGGTGAAGAATCATCAGATTCAATATGAACCATTACCCCGATTTCCGGAAGTGCGTCGGGATTTGGCCTTATTGATTCATGAATCTGTAACCTACAGCGAAATACAGGATGTAGCCTTTAAATATGGTGGTTTTTTGCTCAAGATATAGACCTCTTTGATGTTTATCAGGGAGAGAATATTGAGAAAGGCAAAAAATCCTATGCCGTTAGTTTTATTTTGCAGGATAAAGAAAAAACCTTGAAGGATAAGGAGATTGATAAAGTAATGAATAAACTTATTAAAGGGTTTGAAAAAAACTTAGGAGCTGAAATACGGATGTAGCAGGTTGTTTATAAGTGTGTTTTTGTATTTTTATAGGAATTAAATAAGTAAGAAATGGATATGGATTTGCAGGCGGTAAAACAACGATTTGGGATAATTGGTAATACTCCGGCCTTAAACCGGGCTATTGATACAGCCCAACAGGTTGCTCCAACCGATATATCGGTGTTGATAACCGGCGAAAGTGGGGTGGGAAAAGAATCTTTTCCAAAAATTATTCATCATCTGAGTTCCCGAAAACATGGGCCCTATATCGCCGTAAACTGTGGTGCCATACCAGAAGGAACCATTGATTCTGAATTGTTTGGCCACGAAAAAGGCTCCTTCACGGGAGCTCATGAATCCCGAAAAGGATATTTTGAAGTAGCCAATGGCGGAACCATATTTTTGGATGAAGTAGCTGAGCTGCCATTATCTACGCAGGTTCGGTTGCTGCGGGTACTCGAATCCGGTGAGTTTATCAAAGTAGGCTCTTCTAAGGTGCTTAAAACCGATGTGCGCATTGTCGCGGCCACTAATGTAGATATGCAGGAAGCTATTAATGAAGGAAAATTCAGGCAGGATTTGTTCTACCGTTTGAGTACGGTTCCTATTGAAATACCGCCACTTCGCGAGCGCCAGGATGATATTGAGTTGTTGTTTCGGAAATTTGCTGCTGATTTTGCCGAGAAGTATCGCATGCCGGTTTTAAGACTAACTGAAGAAGCCCGCATGATGTTGCGGGAATTTCGGTGGCCCGGAAATGTACGTCAGTTAAAAAATATTACCGAGCAAATATCTATCATTGAGCAGGAACGCGAGATTACGCCCGATGTGCTTCGCCGCTATTTGCCAGAACAAAACCTCAACAAGTTGCCCGTGCTTTATAAAAAGGAACATCAGGAACCGGTGCTATCTGACCGGGATTTGCTTTATAAAGTGCTTTTTGATATGCGGAAAGATATCAATGATTTGAAAAAAGTAGTTGTAAATCTTATAAGCGAATCCAATCATATTGATGAATCGAACCAGTCTAATTCCCGGATTATCCGGCAATATTATGAAGATATTAATGAATTTGATGAGGCCAGGGAGCAACGGTCATCTGATTTGGACATGATTGATTCGAAAATGAAACCTGATAATCCAATTCAGGAATCAGAGATTGTTGAAGAATCGCTTTCCCTGCAAAAGAAAGAAATCGATCTCATCAAGCGGGCTCTGGAAAAATATAAAGGCAAACGCAAAATGGCCGCCAAAGAGTTGGGTATTTCGGAGCGGACTTTGTATCGGAAAATTAAAGAATATAAAATTAACTTATGAGAAAATTAGGATGGCTGATGGCGTTTGCGGTTTTGGTTTTAGTTTCCGGGGGATGTGGTATTTATTCTTTTACAGGGGCTTCCATTTCGCCTGATGTAAAAACAGTGCAAATAAACTATTTTGATAATCAGGCCGATTTGGTACAGCCTACCTTGAGTCAAACGTTTACAACGGCGCTTCAGGATAAGTTTATTAATCAAACCAGTCTTGAAATTGTGGAATCGGGAGGAGATCTCGTGCTCGAAGGGCATATTCAAACTTATCGCACTGAGCCCATGGCCATTCAGGGTGACCAAACGGCCGCTTTGAATAAACTGACCATTGGTGTTTTTGTCAGGTTCACCAATAAAATTGAACCAGAGCAAAATTTTGAGGAAACTTTCTCACAATTTGCCCAGTATCCAAGTTCCGAAAGCCTTTCGTCGGTTGAACAGGGGCTTATCGAAGAAATCAGTACGGCTCTTGTGGAAGATATATTTAATAAATCGGTGGTGAATTGGTAAAGTGATGAATGATAAACAAAAATTTGAACAACTGGTAAAGGCTCCTGATAAACTGAATATGGGGCACATCCCTATGTTGGAAAAACTCCTGGAGAGTTTTCCCTATTGTCAGACCACTCAAATATTGTATGCCTATAGCCTGAAACGGGCCCACAATATCTATTTCAATCACCAGCTTCGGGTTGCTGCTGCCTATGCCGGAAATCGTAATTTGCTTCGGAAACTACTTCAGGAGGTGCCCGAGCCAGGTACACAACATGAGGCTGCTGAAAAGAAATCGCCTGTTTCTGAAACAGCTAAAGCCGGGCAAAAAGATATGGAAGTTAAAGAAGACACCAAAGTTGTCAGGGATGACACCCCTCCAATGGAAAAAGATACAGCCCGAAACCGTGAAACATCCGATATTTCTGACCAGGAACCGTTACCTGTTGGTGAAGCCACTAAATCATCATCTGAACCAAAGGAGAAAAATCATGATTCAAAGAGGCCCTCAAAAGAATCCGGCATTTCTGAAAAACGGTTTACCCACGTTGGATATCCATACAGTGATACTGTATCGTCGTCTGAACCGGAATCCGATTCTCTGAAAACCAAAAGGAAGCGCCAAATAAATACTCTCAAAGAACAATTGGAGGCACTTAGGCAGGAACGTGATAAAATTCAGCAAATTATTTCTGAAGAACGTGAAGCCCGGGTTAAAACCGATGAGATTACCTCCGATACGGAACGCACTCAGGCTGATCCTGAAAATATCACTTCAGACAAGCACGAAAACCAACAAAACAGCGAAGCAGCCGCAAACTTAAGCAAACAGGAGATTATTGATCGGTTTATCGAAAACGAACCTTCTATTACAAAATCAGGCCCTGTTTTTTATGATCCCTCCGAAGCAGCAAAACAAAGTATCAGAGAAAATGATAACTTAGTTACGGAGACCATGGCGAAATTGTTAGTAAAACAGGGTAAATTCCTTCAGGCCATCCGAATTTACAGAAAGTTAAGTTTGAAATTTCCCCAAAAAAGTAGTTACTTTGCCTCTCAAATTAAACAAATTGAAGATAATTATCAAGATTAGAAAAGAATGGGTGCTTATATTGTAATTTCAGTTTTAGTTCTTATTGTCTGTGTTCTGCTGGCTTTGGTGGTTTTGGTTCAAAATTCCAAAGGCGGAGGACTCTCTTCTACTTTCGCAGGTCAGAATCAATATATGGGAGTTAGGAAAACCGCCGATTTCCTCGAAAAAGCTACCTGGACACTGGCTGTTGCATTGCTGGTACTGAGCCTTATTACTAACTTTGTGATTCCCCGGAATCAGGCAACCTCCGGAAACCAGCAAAGTGAGATTCAGGAAATGATTGATAACAGCCAGCCGGTAGATTACGTGGCCCCTCCCGAGCAGGACGCCGAGTAAGGTATTTTTTATGTTGGATAAAAATGTCAGAATGTCATTCATTCTGACATTTTTTTATGGCTGACAGTATCTAAATTTATTCCAACTGTCAGAAAAACCGGCGGCATCAATGGTCAGCACTAAAGATATATCAGTAAACCACCTTTAAATCAGTATATAAGAAATATGTGTTTCATGTTTCCTCCAGGGGGTGTTATTCGTTTGGCACAAAATGTGTCTGAGGGGTGTAGATTTTAAATCTGAAATTTCAACAATTATAAAAATAAATTATAAACATTATGGCAAAGGAAATTAAATTCGATTTGGAAGCCCGTGAATTATTGAAAAAGGGCGTTGACCAATTAGCGGATACCGTCAAAGTAACTTTAGGCCCCAAAGGAAGAAACGTGGTGCTGAGTAAGTCTTATGGTGCTCCTCAAATCACCAAAGATGGTGTTACGGTTGCGAAAGAAATCGAACTGAAAGATGAAATTGAAAATATGGGTGCCCAAATGGCTAAAGAAGTAGCTTCTAAAACCGGCGATGATGCCGGTGATGGAACGACTACAGCTACTGTTTTGGCACAGTCTATTGTTAGTGTAGGTCTGAAAAATGTTACGGCTGGTGCTAACCCGATGGACCTGAAAAGAGGTATCGACAAAGCCGTTCGTGAAGTGGTTGGCCAACTTAAATCACAATCAAAACAAGTTGATGATGATAACCAAAAGATTGAACAAGTAGCTACTATCTCTGCCAACAATGACGCTACCATCGGCCGGCTGATTGCTGAAGCTATGGAAAAAGTCAGCAGCGAAGGTGTCATTACTGTTGAAGAGGCAAAAGGTATTGAGACTTACGTGGAAACAGTGGAAGGTATGCAGTTTGACCGCGGATATATTTCTCCTTATTTCATCACCGATTCTGAGAAAATGCAGACGGTTTTTGACAGCCCTAATATTTTGCTCTATGACAAAAAAATCTCTGTCATGAAAGAACTATTGCCTGTTCTTGAGCCTATTGTACAACAGGGTCATCCACTGTTAATTATTGCTGAAGATGTAGCTGATGAAGCTTTAACCACATTGGTATTGAACCGGCTGCGTAATCCGTCCTTCAAGGTTGCCGCTGTAAAAGCACCTGGTTTCGGCGATCGTCGTAAAGCTATGCTCGAGGATATCGCTGTCCTGACAGGTGGCACTGTAATTTCTGAAGAAAAAGGTCTCAAACTCGAAAATGCTACCCTCGATATGCTGGGTAAAGCCGACAAAGTGACCATTGATAAAGAAAATACAACTATCGTCAACGGAGCTGGTTCTAAAAAAGATATCAATGCCCGCGTTGAACAGATTAAGAATGAGATGGAACTGAGCACTTCTGATTATGATAAGGAAAAACTTCAGGAGCGCATGGCCAAACTGGTGGGTGGTGTAGCCGTGCTTTATGTCGGGGCTGCCAGCGAAATGGAGATGAAAGAAAAGAAAGACCGTGTGGAAGATGCCCTGAGCGCTACCCGTGCCGCTGTTGAAGAAGGCATTGTACCTGGTGGTGGCGTGGCCTATATCCGTGCTACTAAAGTTCTGGAAGACCTGAAAGGGGACAATGAAGACGAAACCCTGGGAATCAATATCGTTAAAAAGGCACTGGAAGCGCCTGCACGTCAGATTATTGCCAATGCCGGTGGAGAAGATTCTGTAATTGTTCAAAAAATTCGTGAAGGAAAAGATGACTATGGCTATAATGCCAGAACCGATTCTTTTGAGAAATTGTTTGACACCGGTGTTATTGACCCCACTAAAGTTTCCCGCATTGCCCTCGAAAACGCCGCTTCCATTGCAGGTATGTTGTTAACGACCGAAGCTTTGGTTGCTGAAATCAAAGAAGAAAATCCGGCCGGAGCTGGTATGCCTCCAGGTGGAATGGGTGGCGGAATGCCCGGCATGATGTAAACCAATCATAATTTTTATATTTAAAAATCTCTTCCCTTACCGGAAGAGATTTTTTTATGGTAAAAAAACCAGCATTAATTAGGAAGAAATCATATCTTTGTATGTAATCGAATTCTATTGTTATGACAGCTAAAAAAAGTCATTTTGTCCTTGAGGGAAAGATAGTTGACATTGTAAACCGACGGATTTTCAAAGGCCGGTTCATGCTAAGAATGGAAAAATAGTAAAAATTACGGAAACAGATGTTCCATCAAATGTATATCTGTTGCCGGGATTGATAGATGCTCATGTCCATATTGAAAGTTCGATGCTGATTCCATCAGAATTTGCGCGGCTGGCTGTTCCGCATGGTACGGTAGCTACTGTTTCCGATCCGCATGAGATAGCCAATGTTTTGGGATATGACGGGGTTCGGTTTATGATTGAAAACGGAAAGCGGGTGCCTTTTAAGTTTTTCTTTGGCGCTCCTTCCTGCGTGCCCGCAACCCCGTTTGAATCTGCAGGGGCTGTTATTGACAGCGGGGAAATAGAAAAATTGATGCAGGATAAGGATATTTATTATCTCGCTGAAATGATGAATTTTCCGGGGGTGCTTCATAAAGATGACGAAGTTATGAAGAAATTGGCTGCAGCCCGAAAATATCAAAAACCCGTTGATGGCCATGCCCCGGGCCTGAAAGGTGATGATGCCCGCGCCTATGCGGCTGCCGGGATTTCAACCGACCATGAATGTTTTACCATGGAGGAGGCTTTGGATAAAATCGATGCCGGTATGAAGATTCAAATCAGAGAAGGTAGTGCTGCTAAAAATTTTGACGCATTGATCGATCTGGTGAAAACACATCCCGATAAGGTTATGTTTTGTTCTGACGACAAACATCCTGATAATTTGACGGATAGTCATATTAATAAACTGGTAGCTAAAGCAATTAATCTTGGTTATGATGAGTTTGATGTTCTCAGAGCTGCCATTCTGAATCCCAAAGAACACTATAATCTGCCTACGGGTTTGCTGCGGGTTGGCGATCCCGCTGATGTCATTGTGGTGGACAGGCTTGACCAGTTTAATGTGTTGGAAACTTATATTGACGGACAGCTGGTTGCTATGGACGGGCAGACTAAGATTGAAACGGTTTCTACGCAGATACCCAATCATTTTCAGGCAAAACCTTTGCGTAAAGAACAACTTCAGGTAAAACCACAAGGTGACCGGATGAGGGTGATTAAGGCTATTGATGGCCAGCTGGTTACTGAATCTTTTTCCGTTGCTCCAAAAATTAAAGATGGCCTGGTAGTAAGCGATACGGACAGGGATATTCTAAAACTGGTGGTTTTAAACCGCTATACTGATACGCCACCGGCTATTGCTTTTATAAATAAATTTCAGTTAAAACAAGGGGCTATTGCCTCCAGCGTAGCCCATGATTCTCATAATATTATCGCTGTTGGAGCCGATGATGAATCAATTGTTGCCGCTGTTAATGAAGTGATTAAGCACAAAGGTGGTGTGAGTTGTACCAGGGAGGGTGTTACCGATATTCTACCCTTGCCTGTAGCCGGGATTATGTCGGATGCCAACGGATATTGGGTGGCTGAGCAGTATGCACAGATGGACCAAAAAGCCAAAAGTCTGGGTTCTATGTTGGGCGCCCCCTACATGACGCTGGCTTTTATGGCATTGCTTGTGATACCGGCATTAAAGCTCTCTGATAAAGGGCTTTTTGATGGAATAAAGTTTCAGTTTGAAAACCTTTTTTATGCAGAATAAATATTTATGAAAGATAACATCTTATGTAAAAAAATATTTATTTTGTTATTTAG